>JAAGKN010000852.1_pt1 | contig 76599 bp, 59 predicted proteins | sample 6206371 | NCBI WGS metagenome assembly JAAGKN01 (sample SAMN11533720, study PRJNA540317) | gut metagenome | isolation source: fecal pellets from male and female animal of same cohort | host: Peromyscus leucopus | place: USA:CA | collected 2017 | reverse complement strand
TTGTTATTGATTTTATCGTCAAGGTCACTTAGTCGTTGAATATTATTGTTAAGAGTCTCTTTGTTGTTATTGATTTTATCGTCAAGGTCACTTAGTCGTTGAATATTATTGTTAAGAGTCTCTTTGTTGTTATTGATTTTATTATCAAGTTCACTTAATTTGTGAGTGTTCTTAAGAAGAGCATCTTTAAGAGTCTCTTTATTGTTATTGATTTTATTATCAAGTTCACTTAATTTGTGAGTGTTCTTATGAAGAGCATCTTTAAGAGTCTCTTTGTTGTTATTGATTTTATTATCGAGTTCACTTAATTTGTGAGTGTTCTTATGAAGAGCATCTTTAAGAGTCTCTTTGTTGTTGTTGATTTTATTGTTAAGCTCATTTAGTCTGTGGATATTGTTGTTAAGAGCATCTTTATTGTTATTAATTTTATCGTTAAGCTCATTTAGTCTGTGGATATTGTTGTTAAGAGCATCTTTGTTATTATTAATTTTATCGTTAAGTTCATTTAGTGCTTGGGTTTCTGAATTAAAATATTCTTGTTCTTGAGCATACATATCGTATCTGTTCTCTTCAGATGGATAGTTATATTCTTCATTTGATATATATTCGTTTTGATTCTCTTCATATTCTTGAGCTTTGTTGTAAGTATTGTTTGTTGATTGAAGAGCATGATTAAGTAAGTTTTCTTTTTCGTTAATTAATTTTTTTATTTTTTTAATTTCTTCTTTTAAATTTTTTGTTAGAATTTCGTATTCTTCGTTCTTTTTTTCAATTGATTTTATGTTTTTTTGCCTTAAAAGATTTTCTAGATTTTCTATTTTTTTCTCATAGTTTTCAATTCTAAGTTTTAAGTTATCTATATTTTCTATAAACCAATCATTTATATTGTCTTGTTCTGAGTAAAAATCATTTGTGTTTAAATTTTGTTGGTATTGTAACTCTTCGTTTGTTAAGATACTATTTATTGCTTGTCTGTTGTCTGATATTTGAATTTGTTCTGAATCTTTAAATTTAAGTTTATTTGATTTTTTATTTGATGCATTTGATTTGTTGTCTTTTAAAATTTTGTTTTTCTTATGGTAAATCATCCCTTCTTCATTGTTGAAATCTTCGTTTAAATCTTCTTTGGGGATATAAATTTTTGAGTGATTTATTATATAGTCACTTGCATTTTTTTTGGGCTCTCCAAAAAGTAATGTGCACGAAAATAGCATAAGAATTCTAGAGAGTATTGGAAGTATCTTTTTGCCTTTACCCATAAACACCCTATTGATATTATTTGACATTCATTCTAAATTTAATGTTACCATAGTTTTTAAAATTTATCAAAAGAAAATATGTAACAGTGTAAAAATGATTTCAGCGTTGAGATCCATATTTTAATTATTGCATCATGTTTTGATTTGCAATAGTAATTTTGTTGGTATTATGACATAATTATAGAAATAGAAGGTAAATTATAAATTTTTGACTTCTTATTTTACTTAAGTTGTTTATGAAGTTAGAGAATATGGATGAAGTTTGGGCTTTGCCAGTTTGTTGCAATATCAACAATTCTATTATTGATGATTTTAGACTTTCAGATAAATATAAAGATCAGGTTTTTTATATAAGTTATAAAGATGATATTATCTTAAAGTTTATTGATATTGTTGATTCTAATGAATTTGATTTAAAACTTTTTGATAATAAAATAGATTTTGAAGGACAAATTCCTGTAGTTTTATATTCTGAGAGCTTAGATTCTTTATTAGGAGCAGAAGAAAGCATTGATTTTGAATTAAAAGACATTGAGCAGAATGATGTTTATTTTGATTCAAGAGTGAAAGAATCAGGTGAATTTAAAATTCATAATTCTTATTATGAGTTTTCAGATTATTTAAATTATTGCAGTGATATTCTTTTAGTTAGAGTGTGCTTTAAAGGCGATAGTTTAATCATTGATGCAGACCTTGATAATATTGCACTTGTAAAGCAAATTATTAGTAATAATTTTTGTATTGCTTTCGATAAGATTATTATTAATCCTATTAATAATGATTGTTTGAATGTTTTGTTTCCAGTTTCTTTTAATGCTGTCTTACAAGGTATAATAATTGCTAAGAAACTTGGGCAAAAAGTTAATGTTATTTATTATAAAAGACATTTTTTAATGGCACAATCCTTAAGTTTAAAGTTTTCAGCTGTTAATTATTTATCAGTAGAAAATAGGCTTGCTAAGATTATGTTAGATCTTGAAATCGACAGACCATTAAACTTTTTATATAAATTTTATTTTGATTGCCTCAGGCATATTTTTAGTAATTTATTTTTTGATGTGTGTGTACATATTAATTTCATATCGACTAAGAGTAATGCTATATTTTTTTATGACAATTATTTCTTCTTTGAGAGCTCTGTTTATAATTTTATTTATTCAAACTTTTATAATCTTGCAGTCAGTTTGTCAATTGAACCTCTTAGTTATTTACTCAGCTATGTTAAGGGTGAATATAATATTTTTTTAAAGCTTTTTAAGGAGATGGATTTGAAAAATTCTATCATGCGCAAGTCATCTTCTATAAGCTTAAATAATGAATATAATATTTTTGATGTGAGAAGAAAAGGTATAGGATTTGCCTTTTTAAATCTAGACCCTAATCTAGATTCTGCTTTCTTAAGTGGCAATCAGACTGTTTCTATGAGTTTGCATAAGGATAAATTAGACGTATCTATTCCTTATAGAGTGATAGATGTCAACTTAATAAACTATTTAAGGAATACTTTAGCTAGGACTTTTAGCTTATCTTATGATAATGTTAATTTTATTGTTAGTGATGCCTTTGGAGAGGATGTTGAACCTTATAGTGCATTGATCAAAGAATCTTATCTCATTGAAAGAGAGGTTTTAGCTATGAAGGATGAGCTTGTCGTGATGATTGGTGAGGATTTTAAAGGAGAATATCCTGTTGTAGTTGGTCAAAACTTTGTTGTAGATATAGGCAAGAGGTTTAATGTTGCTTGTTCTCTTGAGATTGATGTAGGAATAAGTTCTTTTAATATTATATTTAGTAATGTGAATTTTTTTGTTGAAAATGGTAAGTTTGATAAACTTAGAATAAATAATAAACGTGCATTTTCAATTTTTAGCTTGGCAGTTGACTATGTTTTTGGAAATATTACTTATGATATTGTTGATTCCGTGGAGCTTGAGTTTATTGAAGATGGTGAATTTGTTTTTTCTTTTAGAGTATTATTTGTTGCATCTGTTTCTGCAATTAGAACAGCTTTAATTCAGGCTTTTGACTTTAACATATGTAAAACCCCTATTGATCTTAAGGATATTCTAAATAGTTGGAGCGTACGAATTGATACTAATTAGCTTTAATTTGAATGGAGAGAGTCTTTCAAAAAGTATTGAACTTCCTTTAAGTACCAAAGAGCTTTTGATAAGTATTTTTTATTCAGGTGATCGAAATTTCATTGAAAACATGAATAAAAAGTTTTCATTGGTGCTCTTAGACTTAAAACCTGTATATTCATCTTTAGTTCCGGCCTTTATGTTAAATGGGCGCAGCATCATTACTGTTGAAGGTTTGCAAAATACAACCTTTTATGAGACATTGGTTAAAGTTTTACTTGAAAATGATTTTGGTTTTTGTGCAAATTGTTTTTCATCTAATGTATTATTATTCCACTATTTTTTAAAACGTAAGGTTATAATTAGGACTGATATTTTGGGATATTATAATACATTAAAATGTAATTGTCTTGATGTTAATACTTTTTTAGATCTTTATTTGCGATTGGAAGAGTTAGAGAGAAAATGAGTGGTGTTAAGGTATATTATCCAGAAAATTTTAATGCACTTGTTAGCTTGTTTAAGGAAGATTCAAACAGTTATATAGTTTATAATGAGATTGATTTTCATAAAAATGCTGCAATTTTTATGAAAAATGATATTTCTGATAACTTTTTTATAATTAATAATTTTGAAAGATTTAATAAAGTTTCTCTTAAGAGTAATTTTTTGGAAATGGGACCTTGTGTTACTTATGATGCGATATTGCAATTTGGAGAGAGAAACATTCCAAGGTTATTTTATGAATTTATTTCAAGACTGAATGATAGGATATATCTAAATAGCATTAATATTGCTAATGGATTTTATTATAAGAACACAGTATTTGATTTATATCCTTTGTTATTAAGTCTTGATGCCCAGCTTGAATTTAAAAATATTTTGACTAAAAAAACTTATACTTATAATGCTTACAGTATTAACAGAGATGATTACATACAAAGTCGTCATACTTTGTTTTTAAATAAATTAAAATTTCCAATTACGAATTTATGGAATAAGAGTTTTTATAGCAAAATATTTGTTGATACTTTTTCATCTGATATTTTAGAAGAAGTAAACATTATTTTTATTTGCGTTCTTTTGAATGTTAAAAGAGATATTATAAGTGATTTTCTGATGAAAATATTTTATAATGACAAAGTTATTACTTTAAGGGATTCTCAAGTTTTACTTCTTAATAAATCTTTGCCTTTATCTCTAGTTGAAATTGAAGATTCTCTTAAGATGCTAGATAGGAATATGCGAGATGTTAAAAACTTTAACTTCGGGGAGAGAAGTTTAAGACTTATAAAAAATTTTTATTTCGATATATTATTTAATTTTTAGTATTATCAATAGTATTATAAAAATTAGCATTATTAAATATTAAATAATTGCCGGTTTTTTGGCATAGTTTTAATATAAAAGCAATGGAATTGATGTATCAATTTGTTTTTATGCATTATAATATTTATTTGTTGATAACTTAATCAAAAAATAAATATTCAAATAAGGGGCTTAAGCTTATGGTTAAAAGAGAAGCTACAATTAAAGCTGTTAATGGCTTGCATGTTAGACCGGCGTCAACATTTGTAAAAAAGGCTAAGGAATATACTAGCGATATAACTATTGAAGCTGATGGAAAATCTGTTAGTGGAAAAAGTTTATTTCGATTACAAACCCTAGAATTATCTTCTGGCAAGAAGCTTATGGTTTGTGCTCAGGGTGATGATGAAGAGAAGGCTGTTACTGAACTTGTTGAGCTCATTGAATCTTTTAAAGAGTAGATGTGGAAGGTTGATATGACTTTATCGGGGAAAAGAATATCTAAAGGGATAGGTATAGGAGAAGCACTTTTTATTAAGAAGGATTTTGATAAATTCATTGATAAATCAAAAATTGCTTCTTTTCAAATTGATAGTGAGATAAAAAAATTTAATGATGCTAAGTCAAAGGCTATAGCGGTACTTAAAGAGCTCACAAAAAAGGTTGTAGCTCAACTTGGGGCTGATAAGGAAGGCATTTTTGAAGGGCAGATGTTAGTTATTGAGGATGATGAACTTTCTGATTCTGTTATAAGTTTTATTAAGAATAAAAATTATGGTGCTGCTTATGCTGTATATCTATCCTTTAAAGAATTGATTGCAAGTGTAGAAGAATATACAGATGCTTATTTAAAAGAGCGAGTTTCTGATTTTAAAGATATTAGGAATAGGCTTATTGCAAATATCTTAGATCAGGTGACTGATCTTGCTGAGGTTAAGAGAGATGTAGTTCTGATTACTGAAGAATTAACACCTTCTGATACAATGCAGGTTGATTTAAATTATGTTAAGGGATTTGTGACCGCAGTTGGTGGTGAGACTTCTCATGCTGCTATTTTGGCAAGGACAATGGGACTTCCAGCTCTTGTGATGACGCCTTTAGATATTGCTAAAATTAAAGAAGGTGATCATTTAATAATTGATGGTCTGTCTTCAATAATTATTTCTAGTCCTTCATCCAGTGAACTTGATAAATATACACATAAGATATTGGAGCATAATGAGCATGAAAAACAGCTTTTTGAATTAAAAAACCAGGATGCAAAGACAAAAGACGGTATTAAAATATCTCTTAAGGCTAACATTGGAACTCCTACAGATATTTCTTATGTTAATAAATATGGTCTTGATGGTATAGGGCTTTTTAGGACAGAATTTTTATATATGGAGTCTGTAAAGCCGCCAACAGAAGATGAACAGTTTGAAGCCTATAAGAGAGTTTTAGAAACTATTGAAAAGAAAGGTGTTGTTACTATTCGTACTCTTGATATTGGCGGAGATAAAGAGATTCCATATTTTAATTTTCCAAAGGAAGATAATCCTTTTTTAGGTTATCGTGCTCTTAGAATGTATATGGACTATGAGGATTTGATACAAAGTCAGTTTAATGCGATTTTTAGGGCTAGTCATTATGGCAAGATAAGAATCATGGTTCCTATGCTTACTAGATATGAGGAAATTGATATAATTAATTATTTTGTAGATAAAGCTAAAGAGAATTTAAAGTCTAGAAATTTGCCTTTTGATGAAAATTTGGAAGTCGGGTGTATGATAGAAGTTCCTTCAGCGGCTTTGGTGGCTTCTGAGTTTGCTGACAAATTGGATTTCTTTAGTATTGGTACTAATGATTTAACCCAATATACTTTGGCTGTAGATCGGGGTAATCAGAAGATATCAAATTTATATGATAAATATAATCCTGCTGTCTTAAGGCTTATTAAGAATGTTCTTGATGCTGGTAATAGTTCTGGTATTGATGTTTCTGTTTGTGGTGAGCTTGGGGGAGATGAGGCTGGAGCTTTGATTCTTATTGGGCTTGGATTTAGATCTTTAAGTATGGTTCCTAGTGCTTCACTTCGAATTAAGTATTTGCTAAGACAGTATACAATTTCTGATTTAAGTGAATTGGCAAATAAAGTGTTAAATAGTAAGTCAGAATCAGAGACTTTAAAATTTTTAGATAAATATATAGGAGATTAGTTTATGGGGTTTTTAGGTTTTTTTAAAAAGTCTGCTACTTTGGACTTAATAGCACCTGTTAGTGGGAAAGTTGTTTCAATTGATAAGGTGCCAGATGAGGCTTTTGCTGAGAAGATAGTTGGGGATGGAATTGCGATTATTCCAACCGGAAGTGAGTTGGTTGCGCCTTGTGATGGGAATATTGGTAAAATTTTTAAAACCAACCATGCCTTTAGCCTTGAAACTAAAGAGGGTGTTGAAATTTTTGTGCATTTTGGTATTAATACTCTTAATTTGAATGGTAAAGGATTTACAAGGGTTGCTGAAGAGGGCATGAGCGTCAAACAGGGCGATGTTATTATTAGGCTTGACCTTGAGTATTTAAAGGCCCATGCAGAGTCAGTAGTTACTCCTGTTGTTATTGCAAATTCTGATGAAGTTTCAAGCATTGAGTATGTATTTGGAAAGCTTGAAGATGGTTCTGAATATATTGTACCTTCTTCTACTACTTTAACTGAGGAGGTTAAAACTAAGATATCTCAGACTAAACCTGTTGAGGCGGGCAAGGATTTGGTTCTTAGAGTTAAGAAGTAAGTTCGCAAACATAAGCTTGCGAACTTACTTGTATTATATGTTTTGTTCTAATATTTCATTTATGATGCTTATAAATTGACTTGGATTTTTGCTTGGCAAGCCTGATGTTAGCATTGCCTCTTCAAGAAGAAGGATGCTTATTTTTTCCAAGTTTTCATCATCTAGATTTTTTAAATTTTGAATGATTTTATTGTTTGGATTGAGTTCAAGAATAGGTTTTGTTTCTTTGACCTCTTGTCCCATTGATATCATAATTCTTTGCATTTGATAAGTGGGGTCAGAACTATCAATTATTATTGCTGATGGTTCTTGTTTTAGAGTTGCTGATAGTGACACATCTTTAACATGTTCTTTAAGTATTTCTTTTACCCTCAGTAATGTATCTTTGAATTCTTCTTCCATGTGCTTGAAGTTTTCGTCTTTAAGTTCATCACTTGTTTCATTTTTGTTTATTGCTTTTAACTTCATGCCATCGTATTCTGTGATGAAATTTAAAATAGCCTCATCAAGTTCATCATCCATAATAAGAGTTTCATATCCTCTTTCTTTATAAGCATTTACAATCGGATTGATTTTAAGTATATTTTCTCTCCCCCCTGTTATATAGTATATGCTTTTCTGTCCTTCAGGCATTCTCTCTTTGTATTCTTTTAAGGATACAAGTCCATCGATGTGAGAAGACTTAAATCTAATTAAGGATATGAGCTTGTTTCTGTTATCAAAGTCAGAATAAACTCCTTCTTTTAAACATCTTCCAAATTCTTTAGAGAATTCATTGAACTTGGAGTGATCGGTCTCACTTAGCTTTTCAAGTTCACTAAGTATTTTCTTTACAGAAGATGCCTTTATTTTGGCCAATATTTTGTTTTGCTGTAAAATTTCCCTACTTACGTTTAGGGGTAAGTCTTGACAATCTATTATTCCCTTTATGAATCTTAGGTAATTTGGAAGTAAGCTATCAGCAGAATCTGTAATGAAAATTCTATTTATGAATAATTTTACACCAGGTTTAGTATTTGGGTAGTAGAGATCATAAGGGGCTTTGCTTGGGACATAGAAAAGATTTATATACTCAATACTTCCTTCAGCTTTTGTGTGAATATGAATTAATGGATTCTCATAATCAAAGGTTAGATTTTTATAAAATTCATTGTATTCTTCATCAGTTATTTCATTTTTATTTTTTATCCAAATTGCTGTTGTGTCGTTTAGTTTTTCTTCCTTATCTTCAAATCCCTCCTGCTTTCCATCCTTCATTAAAGGTTCCTTGTACTTAATGAAGATAGGATAACTTATATGATTTGAATATTTTTTGATAATCTCTTGGATTTTCCATTTGTTGGTATATTCAATTCCTTCTTCGTTAAGATAAAGGGTTATTTCAGTTCCATTTTCATCTTTTTTTGCCTTATCTATTTCATATCCTGTTTTACCATCACTAGACCAGATGTAGGCAACATCTTCTAAGGCTTTTTTTGTTACAACCTCAACTTTGTCTGATACAATAAAAGCGCTGTAAAATCCAACCCCAAACTGTCCAATTAAGCTTGCGGTTTTTTTCTCATCTTTTTTTAAATTGTTTATAAATTCTTTAGTGCCTGATTTTGCAATTGTGCCAAGATGATTAATCAGGTCTTCTCTGTTCATTCCAATTCCATTATCTTTTATCTTAATGAGTTTTTCGTCAAAGCTTATTTCTATTTTTGGCTCTAGTTTAATATCCTTAAATTTTTCGTTTGTTAGGCTTAAAAATTTAAGTTTATCAATGGAATCAGAGGCATTCGATATTAATTCCCGTAAAAATATTTCTTTATGAGAATAAAGAGAATGTATGATTAAATAAAGTAAATCATTAACTTCTGTATCAAATTGTTTTTTCATAGAATTCTCCTGTCTTGCATTTGTTTTAATCTTTACTTTTTTTATAATATATCATAATCTAAAAATAATGAATAAAATAAATTTGTCTATAATAAAAAATTAGTGTAGGGGATAATACTATGGATGTTGGTATTTATGGGCTGGGAGTTATGGGTAGCAATTTAGCGTTAAATATTGCTGATAGCGGTTTTAACGTTTCTGTTTATAATAGAGATAGTGATAAGACGGAAATTTTCCTTGTAAATAATGCTCATAAAAAAATTCATGGGTTTAAAGATATTGAGACTTTTATTGGAAGTTTAAAAAAACCTAGAAAGATTATTTTAATGATATTAAGCTCAGCTGTGGATGAAGTCATTGAACAAATTTTACCTTTAGTTGAAAAATTCGATATTATTATTGATGGTGGAAATTCTCATTATAAGGATACTGTAAGGAGAGAGCAGGGATTATCTTCTAAGGATATTTATTTTGTAGGACTTGGAATTTCAGGTGGTGAAAAGGGAGCAAGATTTGGACCTTCTTTGATGTATGGTGGTAGCAAAAAGGCTTATGGATTAATTGAGCCTATTTTAAATAAGATAGCTGCTAAGACAAGTGTTGGGGATATTTGTTCTGCTTATGTTGGTGAGAATGGAGCTGGTCATTACGTAAAGATGATTCATAATGGGATTGAATATGCAGATATGCAACTCATTAGTGAGGCATATTTTTTTATGAAGAGAGCTTTTAATTTAGATAATTTAAGAATTTCTGAAGTATTTGACAAGTGGGGAGAAGGTGATCTCTCTAGTTATTTGATAGAAATAACATCTAATATTTTAAAATATAAGGAAAATAATGAATATTTACTTGATAAGATTTTAGATGTTGCAAATCAAAAAGGTACTGGTAAGTGGGTATCAATTGAAGCTTTACAATTAAATGTACCAGCAAATTTGATTTTTGAATCTGTATTTGCAAGGTTTTTATCAGGATTAAAACATGAACGAGTAATTGCTAGCGATATCCTTAAAATGGACGTGGATTCTGCTGAATTCGATCTTAGTGATTGGATTTTAGATCTTTATTATGCTCTTTTGGTTTCCAAGATATTAGCTTATGCTCAGGGTTTTATGATGCTTAAGAGTGCATCTGTTAATTATTCTTGGGACTTAAATTTAGGGAAGATTTCTTTGATTTGGAGAGAGGGTTGTATAATTAAAAGCGTTTTCTTAGATAAGATTAAATTAGCTTATGATAAGAACCCGCATCTAATTAATTTACTTTTTGATGATTATTTTTTGGATATAATAAGAAATCATCAAAAATCTTTAAGGCGCATAGTTTCAAAAGCTAGTGAGATTGGAATACCTTTGCCAGCATTTTATGCAAGTCTTTCTTTTCTAGATTCTTATTCTACTAATTATTTGCCAGCCAATTTAATTCAGGCTCAAAGAGATTTTTTTGGTGCACATAGTTTTGAAAGAATTGATTCAAAGAGAGGTGAATTTTTTCATAGTACTTGGAGATAATTTGAGTTTAGTATTTTAAATATAATATTTGACGAATATTCCACCCATTATATTTGTTTTAAGTCCTGCATAGAAGTAATGATATGCAATGGATTTTGCGTTTGATACAAATTCTATTGAAGGTGCTATTTTAAGTCCTAATTCTATTTGTTCTGTTAAATCATAAAGAATAGCTATTGGAATTCTAAATCCAAATCCTATTTCCATATTTATGAAATTTGATTGGGGAGATGATATGTGTATATTGCTCCCAATTCCTGTTCCAATAGATAATTTTTCTATTAATGGTATTGTAAATATTAAATCTAAGGCTGAGAGTACAAATATATTAAAATCATATATTTTTGATTTGAGTTTGTCTTTTGACAGGTTGATACCATTAGTTCCCCCATAGCCTATTTCAAGATCAATAAATGGGAATGACATAATATAATTAAATATTGGATTTCCAATGCTCCCTCCAAATCCTATTTTTCTATCTGAGTATGAGCTTCTTCCAAATGCATTAACCCATATGCTTAGTATTAGTATTATTCTTAGCATTAACTTTTGCATTAAATCCCCAACAATTAATATTTTTATATCATTATATTTTAATTATATTTTATTATTGATGATTAATAAAATATAATAGGGGGAATCCAATTGATTTGGATTTATTGAAAATCTGAGATGTTTATAATGATGTTTATTTTTATGCAAGCCAGAGTCTCATGCCAATTCCAGCAAATAGTTCCCATTTTTGTTTTGGATTGCCACCTCCGATGCCCCAAATATTGACACCTGGTCCAGATTTTAAGAACATGTCAAAATTTTTTTTGATAATTGGTATATTTAGGGTGAGAGATATTCTAATGCCGATATTTGTCGAATCATAGACTTTGTGGGTCTTTTGCCATTCAGATAGCCACCATAATCCATAAATGCCAATTCCTAGTGAAGCGTCTATCGTATTAGATTGTTCAGGCACATTTGATGAGAGCACAGCAAATTCTAGAGAAGCAAATAATATATTGAAATTGGTAAATAGATTTCTTAGTCCGTTGTAAATCCCAATTTCTATTTCTATGTTTTTACCTAAGATTAGTTGAAATGAATTTGACAATGGGCCTAGGACTCCAATTCCAAAATAACCTTTTTTATTTGTGTATGAATCCTTTGCTGAAATATTAAAATAGTTTATTAGTAGTAGGATTAAGATTATTTTTTTCATGCACTAAGAGATCCTTTCATTTTTAAGTATATGCTTGCTTTTAAGCAGAAGTAATAGTATCAACTGTTATTTTTAAGCAAAATGCATATTCATAAATTTTAGCAAATTAAATATTGATACTTTATAAGTTTTTTGTCAAGATTTGTTGTAATATTAGTGCTATTTATTATTTTAATATCATTTAATGTTTTTAATGATATGATTAAAATTTATTTTAATATTTTACTTGATTTATAAAGAGAAGTACTTAGTACTTCTCTTTATGTGATAGTTATTCTTATGCAACCCAAAATCTCATACCGATCCCAGCAAATATTTCCCATCTCAGCCCAACTCCACTGCTCCAAATATTTAACCCAAGACCAGGTGCTACTTTTAAAAATATATCAAATTTTTTTCTGGTTATTGCAAGATTGAGAATCAGCGGTAATCTTGCTCCTAAGCTCATTGGCCCACTGTTTGCTTGACCGTTGCCCAATCTTGAGAACCATATTGTTCCATAGCCACCCCCTCCAATAGCAAAATCTAGGATGTTATCTATATTCTTAAAAGTGTGTGTGTAAAAGATATAATCTATTGCAAGAAATAAGGTTTGCCAATCTTTAAAAATGTTATTTGTTCCATTATAAACGCCTAAGTCTATGTCAAAATTTTTAATGTTGATTTCTAATGCAATTGGGAATGGCAGCAAGATTCCCAGGCCGAATTTGCTTCTTGTTGCTGATGTTGGGTTTGCAAAAGCAGATGTTGATAATAACATAAACATTAAAGCAAGAATGTTCTTTTTTTTCATAAGTTTTTTCCTTTAATTATGAGATTTTATATTTAATTTATATTAAATTTAATTCTGAATTGGCCTAATTCAATAGGTTTGCACTAGGTATAAGTTTTTCTTATAATTTGTTGTCTGCTAATTTTATGTTCATAGTCAATTTTCTTTTGATGGGTAAATTAATTGCTAGAATTGACGAGTAAGCGTTAATTTTGATTTTAATAATTCATATAAGGATCCATCATGGAAATTTAATTATAATTTTGCCTGGACTGTTTAAATGTTCTTTTGTGAGTATTGTTTATAATAACCATTTAAGTTATCGGGTATTATTGTTCTTAATAATTTAAACGGTTGACATTTATATTTTTGCTTATATTATGTAGGATAGTTGTATTAGATTTCATTTTTATTATGTATGATATTTTAACATTGTTTTATATTTATTTAGTATTGAAGTTTTTGATTTATAATTGATACATTAGAGTATGAGTGATATGTGAAATTTGAATAAAATTTATGAGTGTTCTATTTTATATTATTAGTTATATCATTAAGAGGCATTTATGGAATTAGAAACCGATGTACAGGGTACATTAAGTCAGTATCTTTTGTTTAGTTTAGATGAACTTTATGCGATTGAGATTAAATATGTTGTTGAGGTATTAGAGTATACTAAAATCTCAAAAATACCAAGAACTCCTGATTATATGGCAGGAATAATCAATAATAGAGGCAAAATAGTTCCAATAATTGATATTAGAAAGCAATTTGGTATGCAAGAGCGTAAAGTTAGTGATGATGGGATTAAGAAAAAAGACGTTGATATTTCAAATATTATTATATTAACTTTGGTATATGAAGGTGATGAATTAAATCTTGGAATTTTGGTAGATTATGTTAATGAGGTTCTTGAGTTAAATTCATCTGATATTGATGATGCTCCAAAAATTGGTACGGGATTCAATTCAAGATTTATATCTGGAATTGGTAAGCGTAATAATAAATTTATTATTATTCTTGATATAGAAAATCTATTTGATATTAAAGAACTCTCCAAATTTAAAAATACTACAGTATCTGATCAAGATGATGAGCAATAGGAGTTTTACGTGTTATGATTTATAACCCAGAAGGAGAACTTGTAGTAAACAGCATTTTTAAGGTTAAAGAAGATCTTTTAAATATTCTTAAGGATATGAAGGAAAAAGAGACGCTCGTCATTAATCTTTCAAATGTAGAGAAAATAGATATTACTTTTATACAAATTTTGTATGCTTCCAATAAATATGCTAAAGATAGAAACTTACTTGTAAAGATAGAATATCCATCTGATGAAGTTTTAAGTTCATTGATGTATGGTGGATTTTTAAATGATATTGAGGATATTGATAACTTGGATTTAAGCCTTAGTTTAATTGAATTTTAGTTTTATGTATTTAAGGGCAATTTATGAATAGTAGTGATATGATTGATAAATTTAAAGATTCTTTTAAAGAAGAGTCTATAGAGAATATTTCAGATATTGAACACGCACTTCTTAATATTGAATTTGAATCGGGAGAAGAGGTTATCAATTCTATTTTTAGAAATTTTCATACAATAAAGGGTAGTGCTGGAATGTTTGGTTTTAATCTGACAGCTTCTCTTGTGCATGAAATAGAAACAGTTCTTGATCCTATAAAGGAAGGTTCTGATAAATTTAATCAGGATACTGTTGATGCCACTTTAATGGCAGTTGATTTTATTCGCGAACTAATTGAAGGAGATGAAGCTATTGATGAGAGCGCATATAAGGCTCGTGAAAAAGATTTAATAGATACAATCAAGAAAGGGCGTGGTGTTGGATTTAATAATACAGTTTTAAGCTCTACTAATGAAGAGCAGACAAGCGTATCTAATGATTTGGATTCTCAAAAATCTGTCTTGGATGCATCTTTAGAGCAAGGTAAATTTGATGATGAGGCTTTAAATATTGAGACTAAAGTTTATAGAATTCTTTTCTCACCCTCAAAGGGAATTTTATTTCATGGGCACAAACCAATCAATTTTTTAAAGAAATTATTAAATTTAGGAAATGGGCAAGTTAGGGCTAGAGTAAGAAATATTCCTGATTTGGAATTAATATCTCCTGATAATGTTTATGTTGAGTGGGAAGTCAAATTAGAGACAGAAGAGAGTAAAAGTTCTATAGAAGATATTTTTATGTTCTTGGATGGGCAGTCAAAAATTGTTGTTGAAGAAGTTGATGCATCTTATGAAATACCTGAGGCTTTTGAACTTGATTTCTTAGCAGATAATTTAGATAAAGGTGTTAATGAAGTCTTTTTTGAAGAAAATCAAAGTCCATCTGAATCAAAAGAGATATCTAATAATAAGATGTCTTTGGGTAGTGTTGGAGCTAATTTTAATGATGATACTGCTAAGAGTAAAGTAAATATTGCAAGTATTAAGGTTGATTCAAAGAAATTAGATCATTTAGTAAATCTTGTTGGTGAGCTTGTTACAATTCAATCTAAGCTTGCAAAGGAAGCTGAGAGTAGTAATAATAATATTTTAAATTCAATTTCAGCTGAATTTTCTTTGCTTATTAATGAGCTTAGAGATTATACTACAGGACTTAGAACAGTTCCTATTGAGATTTTATTTGTGAAATTTCAAAGAATAGTTAAGGATTTATCTGCTCAGCTTGGCAAATCAATTCGTTATTATGCACAAGGTGGGGATACTGTTCTTGATAAGAGTATTATTGAAAGGTTAAATGAACCTTTAGTGCATTTAATAAGGAATTCAATTGACCATGGAATTGAATCAGCTGAGGAGAGAATAAAGGCAGGAAAGGAGCCCCAAGGTATCATTAAGCTTTCTGCACATCAATCAGGTGATTCTGTGATTGTTATTATTGAAGATGATGGTAGAGGGCTTAATAAGCTTAGGATACTTAGGAGAGCTGTAGAGAAAAATATCATATCTGAGAATGTTTCAAAAACTTTATCAGATGTGGATGTTTATAATTTAATTTTTGAACCTGGATTTTCAACAGCTGATGTTGTTACAAATATATCAGGGCGTGGCGTTGGAATGGATGTTGTTAGAAAACAGGTGGAGTCTCTTAGAGGAAGTGTGATTCTTGAGAGTGAATTTGGTAAATATACTCGCATAAAGTTGGTTTTCCCTTTGACTTTGGCAATTATTGAAGGGTGGCTTGTTAGAGTAGAGAATGAGTATTTTATTGTGCCTCTCTCTAGTGTTGAGTCTTGTCTTGAGGCTGACAAATTGATTTCTAAAGTATGTGTTCTTGAAAATAATAATAATGTTATGAATTATAGAGGGAGTATGATTAGCTTTATACGCCTTAGAGAGTTTTTTGAAATATCTGATGAAAAAAGTGATAGTGAGCATGTTGTTGTTGTTAATACAAATAGTGGTAAAATAGGAATTGTAGTAGATGAGGTATTAGGACAGCATCAGACCGTTATAAAGACTTTAGGTAAACTTTATTCTAAAGTGGAAGGAGTTTCTGGGGCTACAATACTTGGAGATGGTAGCCTAGCGTTAGTAATTGATATTGATACAATAACTAAGATTATAAGGTAGCATGTTTTAACGTAATATATTTTTGAGGCTTTATAAGGTAGGTTTATATTAAAGAATAATAATGAAAATATTGGTAATTGATATTCAGGGTCTTATAAGACAGGTTTTTGTTAGGGCTTTTGCTAAGGATATGGATATTGAGGTATTAAATCCAGGTTCTAATTCTTTAAACCTTATTAATATTTTTTTACAAAAATTTCCTGATTTGGTTATTATTGTCGAGAATACGGCCAAGTCGCATTTTGGACTTGCGCTTAATAATGTTCTTAATAATATTTCACTTCCTGTTGTATTTATAGCAGAAGATGAAGTTTATCCAAAGTTTGGATTTCTTGAGCCTAAGAAAGATAAAATTAAATTAATAATAAATAAACTTAACTTTAAACTTACAGTTAATTTATTTAGAAGTGATTATTTGAATTTAATAAAATCTGAGATCAAAAAACTAGCTGATAATAAATTTATTGCTTCTTGTGAGACTAAAAGGATAAAAGCTCCTGATTTTTTTGCTAAATCTGAGAGTGAAAAATCTGAGGGTGATATTGTTGGTATAACAAAGAGCTATAAGGTTTCAGATGTTATTAATGTTGCGCCCAAAAATGATCCAGACGTTGTTCTAAGATACCAAGGTGTTATTAATAAAAATAAAACTGGGAAAGTTATTTTTGTTGGTTCTTCAACCGGTGGTACTGAGGCTTTAAGAGTTTTTTTAAAGTCTTTTAAGAAAGACTCCCCTCCAATTGTTATCGTTCAACATATGCCAGGGGGATTTACAACATCTTTTGCTAAAAGTTTGAATAATGAACTTGAAGTTGATGTAAAAGAGGCTGAAGATGGAGATATTTTAAGGCCCGGTCTTGTAATAATTGCAAATGGTAATTATCATTTAATTGTGAAATATGCTAGTGGGAGTTATTTTGTTAATCTGTTAGATGGTCCTTTAGTTAGCAGACATAAGCCTTCTGTTAATGTGTTGTTCCGTTCTGCTGCTATGTATGCCGGGGAAAATGCTATTGGAGTTATGCTTACGGGAATGGGGGATGATGGTGCTTGTTGCATGCTTGAGATGAAGAGAAGTGGTGCATATAACATTGCTCAAGATCAAGTAACATCTGTAGTATTTGGTATGCCTATGGAGGCAATAAAAATAGGTGCTGTAGATAAGGTCCTTCCTTTAAATAAAATATCTGAATATATTTTAAGGAGATCTTAATGGAAAATGATGATAAGTTTTTGGATATTGATCCGCATATTAATAAAATATTTGCTGAACTTGAGGCTTTTGATAGCCGTTCAAGACAAGTTTATGCCAGTTTAAGTAAATCAATTCCTAAATTAATAGAGAAACTTTCCAAAGATATTAAAGATTTATCTTTTAATATTGGATTTATTTCTAATCTTGATATTGATAATGATTATTCTTTAAATATTTTTATCTCTAAAGTAATAAGGGTATTGAATGATTTTGTCTCCTATTTTAATTCGTCAACTGAATTGCTTGAATCTCAGTTTGGTGTAATAAGGGATAAGGTCAAGGATATAGAGATTCTTGAAGATGTAATTGAAAAGATGAAAAAAAGTTCTATTGATATGGAGATAATGTCGATTAATACATTGACTGTTGCCATGAGGGTTGGTAGAGCAGGAGGTGCTTTTTCTTATATTACAAATGAGATTAAGACTTTGACTCAATCTATGATTAAGCAAGCAGATCAGCTTACTAGTAGGGGTAGAGATATTAAAGTTGGACTTGATCGTGCTAAAGATCAGGTACTTGAAAATAATACGGCTGAGAATAAAATTCTTGAAGAATTTAAAGACCATTTGATGAAAAATATAGATGAATTTTCAGGCGGCATTGGAGAAGTTATTGCCTTTTATGATAACATCTTAGGTATACTTAATGAGTTTAAATTTAAGTTTGTAAATGCTGTGTCTTATCTACAGTTTCAAGATAGACTTACTCAGTCTTTGTATCATTTAAATATTATGTATTCAAGTATTGATGTTTTTAAGTTTAGGGATACGAGTGAACTTCAAAAGTTAAAAGTTTTGTCTGTTTTTACAGATTCATCTAAAATGATAGTTAAGGATGTTATTGCTAAATTGGATGAAAATTTGATGGCTTTTGAAGGATTTATTGATACATCTATTTCTTCTATTCAGGTCATTAATGATTTAAAATCGGATAATTCTTTGTATATTGATATTTCAAGAGCAGTGGAATCTTTTTCTGTTATTTTATCGAATTTACTTAAAAGGATTGATGATGTTGAAAAAAATAATTCTAACTTTTTAAATCTTTATTATGAACAGATTAAGCTTGTTAAATCTTTAGAATTAATGTTTTCAAATATTTCAGCTATTTCTTCTAGGTTTCAGAATATTAATATAGCTTCCAAAATAGAGGTTGTCAAGAGAGTTGAACTTGAGGATATGGAAGGTAATATTTCTGAGATGTCAAAAATTATTAGTAATATTGAGTCAAATATTACTAAAGGACGAGAGTTTTTATCTCAAATAATATTTTTCTTTGAAAAAGTTGTAAAAGATTGTGATAATAGATTTTATCTTGAGAGAAATTATTTTAATAAATTTAAGAAACTGTTTATGGAGATAAAGAATAATATTTTTGAGATAAAGAAGATTGCTCTTGATCATGTATTATCCTATGAAATATTTCCAGTTGATTTCTTAGAAATATTTGAAGAGATAAAGTTAGATATTCATAATATTAAGAATTTAAGAAAGGATCTTTCAAATCTTGAAAAGACTTTAATTGAAATGGGCAATGATATTAATATCGCCCTTGAGTCAGAATTATTGAAAAATGGTCTTAAATATGTTGAAATTGAAGATAAGGAATTTGTTCGCAGAATTGCTAATAGGTTTACTTTGTTTGTTCATAAGAAATATTTATTGTCTCTTATTGAAGATGAAAAAGATGTTCATTCATTTGATGAGGGTAGTGTAATTTTATTCTAACTTTTATATACTTTTTATATGGGTTTAGGAGTGCTACATGCAAAAAAGGATTTTGGTTATAGATGATAATAGAGCTATTAGGCAGAGCGTTGCTTACATTTTAGAGCAAAATGGTTTTGGGGTTTCTGAGGCTCAAGATGGACTTGAGGGTGTATCTAAGTTTAAAGAAGCTGTTGGACAGAGTGATAAAGATTTTGATTTGATTATTACGGATATCAATATGCCTAATCTGGATGGAATAGGGGTGATTAAAGAGATAAGAGAGTTTGGAAGTTTTATACCAATACTTGTTTTAACCACTGAATCTGAGCAGTCAAAAGTTGATGAGGGGCGTAAAGCTGGTGCTACCGGTTGGCTTGTTAAACCTTTTAATCCTGATACTCTTATGCAAACAATATCAAAGATATTTTAGTCTTTATTTTTAATTATATTAAGGTTGTACTTAAGGTTTAGTCTTATGGGTTTTAAGTTAAAAGAACAATTTTATTTCCATTTAGGAGAATTGATAAAATTTAATAGTGTTAATGCCTCTGCTTTAAAAGGCAAGCCTTTTGGAGAACAAATTGATTTGTGTTTAGATAAAGTTTTGGAAATAGCTAAGGATATTGGTTTTAAAGTTTATAAGGATCGGGATGGATATTATGGTTTTGCTGATATAGGGCAGGGCGATGAACTTATAGGTATTTTGGCTCATATTGATATTGTTGATGCTGGTAATGTGTCTAATTGGCATTCAAATCCTTTTAAGCTTGAGTTTAGAGATGGAAAAGTATATGCTAGGGGCGTTCTAGATGATAAGGGACCTTTGATGGCTGTTCTTTATGCTTTTAAGTTATTAGCTTTAGAGGGAATTTTTTTTAAGAAAAGATTTAGGGTGATTTTTGGGACAGATGAAGAGACAGCATGGCGTTGTATTGAGAAATATAAGATTAGGGAAGAGATTCCTGATTTTTCTTTTACACCTGATGGTGATTTTCCTGTTGTTAATGCCGAGAAAGGTTTATTACAGTTCGATGTTATTAGTGATGAGAGATTTTGTATGAATTTTGAGCTTGGAACTGGATATAATGTAATTCCTGACGAGTGTTCTTTTGAGCTTGGCGATTCTAATAAAGATGATTTTAGAATTTTGCTTGACAGTTTTGGCAGTAAGATTAGATATAAATTTTTTGAGAGTAATGTTTTAATTCACGGAACTTCTGCCCATGCTTCATTACCTGAGCTTGGTGTTAATGTTGCTCCTTATGCGCTAAATATTATTAAGTCTTTAGGTGTAAAAGCTAATTTTATTAACTTTTTTGAAGATAAAATTGGTTTTACTATTAATGGCGAAAAGTTATTTGGTAGGGCCTTAGAAGATTCGCAATCCGGACAACTTACCCTTTGCTTAACAAAGGTTAAGTTATCTAAGACATCTAAGCAAATTTTATCTTTTGATATGAGGTATCCTGTAAGTTGCCAACGGGAAGAACTAGTGGCTTTGATAAAGCAAACTTTAAATTTATATGCTCTAGATTATCATGAAGTTTCTTTTCTTGATCCTCTTTATGTTGATTCTGGTTCAAATTTTATTGAGTCTTTGATTGAAGTTTATGAGAATTTTACAGGCGAGAGTGATGTTAGTCCTATTGCTATTGGCGGTGCAACTTATTCAAGGGCTTTCAAAAATTGCGTTGCTTTTGGCCCATTATTTAAAGACTCAGATAATACAGCTCATAAAACCAATGAATATATTGACGAGAGTGAACTTATGAATCTTATTTCAATTTATAAGAACGCTATTAAAAAACTTAATGCTTAAAAATTTCATCTTTAAAAGATTTAGTATCAATAATGGTGATTCATTCTATCAGATTTATTAATGGTTTTGGTATATCTATTTGTTTAGATTCTTTTCTTAAGGATAAGTATCATTTCTTATTTAAATAAATGTAAATACCGGTAGTCGGAGTCGAACCGACACAAGGTTGCCCCCATCAGATTTTGAGTCTGACGCGTCTACCAATTCCGCCATACCGGCAATAAATTTTATTTTACTACAATAGTTCCTAAAAAATCATCATTTTTATCAAAAACTTTCTTTAAGTTTTGAAGGTCAGTTCCATTAAGTACATAAGCCTTAAGATTAAGCTTTAGTGCTAATTTGGTTGCTATTGGGTCGAACGGTAGATTTGAACCAGGCTCCCAGTTTTTTCCAACAATATCTTGTAATTCGTTCCAAGTAATATTTTTTAATCCTTTTGCATCATCAAATTTTTTTGGATCTTTGTCATAAATTTGATCTACATTGGTTAAGTTAATTATTTCATCTGATTTAAACTTTTCGGCAAATTTTACAGTGATGTAATCTGTTGAAAAGCCTGCTTTCCATCCTGATGCAATTAATATTTGTCCTTTAAAATGAAAATCTTGAGTTGGATCGCTTACAATATTGTCAATGCAGAGTGGTTGCATTACTTTACTTATAAGTTTGGCATTTAATTTGGTTGCCATTATTCCAATCTCATCAAGTTCATGATTTTTAAAATTAGGATTGATTTGTTTATAAGCATCTTGATATTCTCTTGCAGTTTTGCCTCCCCCTGTAATTAAGATAATTTTTCTTTTATCATTTCCTTGTACCCATTTAAAAATAAAACTTCTAAGATTTTTAATGTATTCTATGTTGATTTTGTCAGGATTGATTATTCCCCCTCCAAGGCTAATTATTTTTATCATTTAAACCCCTTATGCTTCAAGTTGCTTATTTGTTTCTTTAATTTGTATTATAGTATATTTCTATTTAGTTTGTTGGAAAATATATTTAAAATCATGTAAGCTTATTAACTATATATACAATGTTTCCTTATATCTTATAATTAATATAATTAAGAATATTTAGTATATTCAGTTATTAATACAGGCTTTTTGTTGGGTTGGTATTTATTTAGGAGGATTTTATGTATAAGTACAAGGTCTCTGTGATTATTTGTTTTTTTAATTCTGATAGTACCCTTGAAGTGATTATAAAAAATGCTGTTAATCAAACATTAAGAGATAAAGAAATTATATTGGTGAATGATGGTTCTTATGATAATAGCTTGAAGATAGCTCAGAAATATGCTGATAAGTATGATTTTGTTAAAATTATTAATCAGAAAAATATGGGAATAGCTGCCTCTAGGAATAATGGACTTGAAAAGTCTGAAGGAGAATATATAGTTTATTGGGATAGTGATGATTCTGTTGAGAATACTATGCTTGAGGTATTATATAATAGGGCAAAGGCCGATAATTCAGATATTGTTTGTTCTCAGTTTTATATTTACTTTCTTGCAAAAAATATTAAAAGGAGATCTGCGCTTCCTTTTCCAAATTATCCAATAACTGGAGAAGAAGCTTTTAGGAATTTATTATTAACTGTTTTTGCTAGCTTTTGTAAGAGAAATTTTGTTGTGGGTACATTGTGGGATAAAATGATTAGAAGAGATTTAATTATAAAGAATAATATTAGAGTAAATGATGTAATATTAGAAGACATAGTTTTCATGATTCATGCTTTTTTGAAGGCAGATAAGGTTTCTTTTGTAAATAATTATTTTTACACTAACTTCCAGCGGATGGGGAGGGCCAGTTCATCAATTAGCGTAATAAGTAAGATTAATTCATCCCTTAAGGTTGTAGAAAATTTTCTAAAGGAAGAAGGACTTTTTGAGAAATATTTTGAATATTATAAGAAGTTTTATTTGCAGCTTTATTATTATATTTCTTTTAAGCAGATTTATATTATAAATTGGCACATTAAGGATCGACTTATTTATAAGGCACATAAAGAAAAACTTATTTCTGTTCTTAATGAAGTTCAAAATTCTAAGGAGTTCCAAAGTTATTATGCAAGTCTTAAGGGTTCCAGGTTTAGTGAGCTTCAAATTTTGCCAAAAATTATGTTGAAAATTTGGAATTTTAGTTCGGGACTTTATGTTAATTTTTCTATATTTATTTATAGATCTTTTTTAAAAAATTAGTGTTTTATTCTTGTATTTATCATAGACTCTTTTTACAATTAACATAAAGGAGAATTTTGATTGAAAATAGAATTTAGAGATGTTTCGTTTTCTTATCGTAAGACTAAAGTTTATTTAGACTTGCATTTAAATTTCTCAAAGCCACAAACTTATTTGATTCTTGGCAAGAACGGAATAGGAAAAACTACTCTACTTAAGCTTATTAGTGGGCTTTTAAATCCATTAAAAGGGGAAGTTTTATTTAATTCTTTGAAAGTTTTTCCAAGAGATCCTCTAAATTTAGTGAATTTGTTTTTTGTGCCTGAAGAATTTGACTTACCTAATGTTTCTTTAAATGATTATTATAGGTCTTTGTGTAGATTTTATCCAAATTTTAGGGAAAAGGATTTTAAAGAGTACTTATTGAAATTTGAGATAGATATTGATCTAAAGTTTGCGTCTTCTTCATACGGCCAGAAAAAAAAGAGTATTATTGCCTTTTCTATTGCTACAGATGTTCCTATTTTGATCTTTGATGAACCAACGAATGGTCTTGATATTGCTTCAAAGAATGTTTTTAGAGATATTATAAGTGGATTGGAAAATAAAATAGTTTTTGTTACAGGGCATAATGTTAGAGATTTAGTAGACATTGTAGAGCATCTGACCATTATTGGTAATAATAATATTCTTTTTTCAAATTCAATTTCTTATATTAATAATAATTATAAAGTTAAGATTGTAGATAAATTACGCGGGGAAGAGCTTTATTATGAAAAGATAAAAGATGGATTCAAGGCAATTTACTTGGAGAGTGGGTCTTGCGATAATGATGTTGATCTTGAGTTTTTCTTTTTGTATATCACTAACAATAAATTAAAGGATTTGGTTGATGTTTAGTTTAAAAAGATTTTTTGGGCTATTTAATGTTGATTTTGCCTATAATAGAAAATTATATTTGTATTTTATTATTTCAATCTTTTTAGTTTTTCCTTTAGTCCATATTTTTTTTAAAATTTATGGGTTTGTTAATTTAATTGACCTTCTCTTGATTGATAACAATAGATTATTTTTTTTCGTTTTATTTTGTGTTGTGTATATTGTGTCAATATACAATATGTTTGATCATTATAAGCCGATTCATGATTCGCTTAGAAATGTGTTTTATTTATCTCTGCCTGTTTCTACTATAGATAGGTATTTATTTGTTTTAGTTAAATTTTTATTTATTTTGCCTTTATTTTTGGGTGTTTGTTGTTATATAGGTTTGAATTTAACTGTGTTATTAGATAAAAATTTTTTTATTGGAAGCAAAATAGGGTATCCTTCTTTATATCTTCTTTTTCTATTTTTTAAAGAGACTTATGTTATCTATTTAATCGGATTTCCTATATTTTTGTTATCTAGGATAATATTTAAAAATTATCCTTTTTTTAAAGCTATTGTCATTGGGAGCTTATCTTTCACATTATTGGTTGTCTTTTTTTATTTTGTTATCTTTTTTGTTAATAGCTACTTATTTAAAGTTGTTTACGATTTTGGTATTTGGGGGGAGTATTATTTCATTAAGTCTATTTGTATATTGTTTGCAGGATTTATTTATTTTTGCGCATATTTCATTCTTAAAAATTTAGGAAACGTAAATACTAAAATTAATTTTAGTATTTACGTGGGAATAATATCCTTTTTTGCGGCATTGTTCTTTTTATTGTTAGCATTTTTAGCTATTTTTGTGTATGTGTTTAATTCTTAAATTGAAGTAATTAGTGTTTATTCGAATGAAGTGAGTGTTGACGTTATGTCTAGCATTTTTATTAAGATGATATTTTTAAAGGTAGTTTTTGTTTATACATAAATTGTATCATATGGAAAATTTATTTTTAAAGAGAGCAGGAGAATATTATTCTTAAATTTATAAATCTTTTTGTAATTATATGTTACCTCAAACAATTATGGTGTTAAAGATTTTGATTTAAGTGTTTTTAAGCATTGATATTGGTTGTTTGAACTTATTTTTTTGGAGGGTATTAATGATAGATAATCTAAAAATTTTGGTAGTAACAGGTGGTGTAATTTCTGGGATAGGTAAAGGAGTTACATCAGCAAGTATAGCACGGTTATTTAAGGATAATTTGAGGATAACACCAATTAAATGTGATGGTTATTTAAATACTGACCCTGGAACTATTAATCCTGTTGAGCATGGAGAGGTTTTTGTTCTTGATGATGGCGGAGAAGTTGATATGGATTTTGGTCATTATGAGAGATTTTTAAATCTAAATTCTAAGTCTAATTGGAACATTACGATGGGTAAAATATATAAAAATATTCTTGAAAATGAGAGACATGGAAAATATTTAGGTAGAACTGTACAGCTTATTCCCCATGTTACTGATGAGATTAGGGATACAATTTTTAAGATTGCCAAAGAGGAGTGCAGTGAACTTTTAGTAATTGAGATTGGTGGTACTGTAGGGGATATGGAAAATATTTTGTTTATTGAAACAATGAGACAGATAAGATATGAGATTGGGAGTGATAATATTGCTTTTGTGCACTTAACTTATATCCCAAATCCTGCTGGGATAAATGAGCAAAAGTCTAAGCCTACTCAGCAGAGTGTCAAGACTTTAAATAAAGCTGGCATTTTTCCAGATTTAATTATTGCAAGAAGTTCTCAACTTTTGACAAAGCAGATAAGACAAAAAATAGCAATGTTTTGTAATGTTGATGCTGAGTCCATTGTTGATAATACTGATGTTTCAACTATTTATGAAATACCCATATCTTTTTATAAACAGGGATTACACGAAATTTTGGGTTCAAAATTAAAAATAAATGTTAAACCTAAGGTGGATGGGCTTGAGCGATTAGTAGGTATAATAAAGAGAAATTTTGCCTCTCCTCGTAAAGTTGTCAATATTGCTATTTGTGGTAAATATACTGAGCTTGGTGATTCTTATGCATCAATATTTGAGTCTTTAACCCATGTATCTGCTAATTTAGATCTTTTAGTTAAGACAATTGTAATTGATAGCACTAATTTTGATGAAGGGATGTTAAAGGGTATAGATGGTATAGTAGTGCCTGGTGGATTTGGGGGTAGGGGATATGAAGGTAAAATGCGTGCAATTAAATATGCACGGGAGAATAATATTCCTTTTCTTGGCATTTGTCTTGGAATGCAACTTGCAGTAATTGAGTTTGCTCGTAATGTTTGTGGAATACTTGATGCTGATACTGAGGAGACTTTATTTGAAGGTAATTCTGCATTCAGTTCTATTAGTCCTGTTATTCACTTATTGCCTGAGCAAAAGGAACTGAAAGATAAGGGTGCAACAATGCGACTTGGAGGCTATCCTGTTTTGTTAAAGAAGGATACGCTTGCTTTTAAACTTTATGGAAGTGAGATGATCGTTGAGAGATTTAGGCATAGGTATGAAGTTAATAATGATTATCTCGATTTGTTTAATAAGCATGGATTTGTTGTGTCTGGATTTTCTGAAGATTCCCGAATAGTAAAAATAATGGAAATTCCAAAAAATAAGTTTTTTGTGGCTTGTCAATTTCATCCTGAGCTTATTACAAGACTTGAAAGCCCGTCTAAACTTTTTGTAGGCTTAGTAAAAGCATGTCTTTGATTTTACTAAGTCATTTATTGATTGGTTTATTTAATGTATTTCATAGATTTAAGAGTAGGTATATTCTTTTTGGATTTATTAAGGGGGATAAGATGAAGGAAAATGATGTTAAAAAGGCAATTGCGATGAAAAGATTAGTTAAATATTTCTTTGATGAGCTTAAATATAGAATGAAAATACCTTGTCTTAGACCAAGTAATAAAGATATGAGTAAAAAGTATATACTTCTTAATCTTTTAAGAAAAATAGCTAATCTGCCCTTTAATAAACAATATGAAATTGAAGAACAATTTCATATTGATGTTTTAGGAAAAGGCATGCTTACAGATGCAGTGCTTATTAAGAGATTGGATTATGAGAGATGTGTTATTACTGGTATCGTTGAGGTAAGAGCAGATCATGTTGATCTTGAGTATGAGCTTAATCGATTTTTGATTCGAAGGGGTAAGGTTAATGTTCTTTTTTGGCAACCCAAAAAAGCCATTTTAAAGCAGAATGAGGATCTAATTATATTAGATATGGATGATATTTTTAAGCTCGATAATGATTTTTATTTGCCAGTGGTTAAAGAGAAGCTAGAAGATTTTATTAATCTTTTTATGAAATTTTTCTCTTATGAAGATATTTTATTTGAGTATAATAAAATACACGGTAAATATTCTTTAGTTAAAAATAATTAAATTATTATTTGGGTAGATGGTTTTTCTTAATTTATTACATTTTAAAGAGTTATTAAATTAAGTTATTTTGATGTTGTTAGAAAATTCTTTTTTGTGGTAAAATCTTTTCATGTATAAATTTTTATTTTTTGGCAAGGCAAAATCTAATATATCCAACTTGTCTAAGGATGAGCCTTTAAAGGGTATTGAAGATAAGAAAGATTTGAATGAATGTAAATATACAATTCCTATTAAAGAGATAATAAAGGGGTTTTATCACACTAAATCTTCTATTAGTAATGTATTAGTTCATATTGAATTTTTATATAACAATCTATTTTCTAACTTTGAGAATATTGATGAAGTTTTTGAGTCGCTTATTAATAAAACAAATAATGCTCGCATGCAAATGAGTGTTATTTTTGAAGATATTGAAAAGACTAATGAAGAAAAATTGAAAAGAGTTAGTGATGTTATTGTAGGTGTTCAAGGAAGTTTAGAGACTATCAATAGTTTTTTAGGCGCAACTAATATGATTTCTCTTAATGCTAAGCTTGAAGCAGCAAGAGCAAAAGAGTATGGGAAAGGATTTTCTGTTGTTGCTGATGAGATTAAGCGGCTCTCAGATCAGGCAAAGGGTGTTATGAGTATGATTTCTGTTAAGGAAATTGAGCAGGTGTCTAAAGATTTAGTTTCTAAAAATATTAAGGAATTGCAATTAGATATTGATAATTTTTTCTCAAGTTTGGTTAAAGAACTTACTTCTCTTGAAGAGTTATTTAAACATTTTGTTAGTCAGCAAAATGAATTTTCAACGCTAATTAGTGAGCTTGAAAATGTTGAAGCTAACATTTCTTATTTGGCAAGGAATTGTGATTCTTGCTCTAGTTCTGAGACTTTTATTTATTCTAATGATGAATTTTTAAAGGAATTAGAATTTATCATTTCAGAACAGATGTCTTGGATGAGTATTGTAAGATTAATTGTTGAAAATCAAAAGAGCATGGCGATTCAAACTGATCCTATGAAACATGGGTTTGGATTATTTTATAAGGGACTTGCTCCAAAGGCCCGCGAGGTTAGAGAAGTTTGGGAGAATATTTATTCTTGTTATTTAAATGTTCATAAACTTGTTGTTAAGATAATAAAAGTGTTTGCACAAGATGGTTCTGATGATATCAATTTGAACCAAGCAAGGGATTTTTTAATGCAGGCTGAAAGTTTATCAGATGAAATTATTAGCAAACTTGAATCTGTCAAAAAAATAGTAGTTGAATCTGAAGATCAGGGTATTAATGTTTTTGCATAATTTTTAATTTATTATTTTTCTTAATCTGTTTTTTAAGTGGTTTGAGTTTAATATTTAAGGATTTGTTATTCAATGTTTTGGGTTAGGTTGAGGTATATCTATTAAAAGTCAAGTTTTGTTTTGGTAAGATAAGTATAAGTATGGATTTAAAAGTTGATTTTGTGCATTTGCATGTGCATTCAGATTATTCTCTCTTAGATGGAGCTGCCAAGATTACAGATATTGTGGCAAAGGCAAAAAAATGCAATATGTCTCATATTGCATTAACAGATCATGGCAATCTTTTTGGTGCTGTTAGGTTTTACAGAGAAGCAAAAAGGGTAGGAATAAAACCCATAATTGGTATTGAAGCTTATATGTCAAGTATTTCAAAGCATATCAAGAAAAATGATGAGTTTGGAAAACCTTATTATCATTTGATTCTTCTTGCAAAGAATGAATTGGGCTATAAGAATCTATTGAAACTGACAAGTATTTCTTATCTCGAGGGATTTTATTATCGACCAAGGATGGATAAGGGTGATATTGAAAAGTATTCCGAAGGACTTATTTGCACGTCTGCATGTATTGGTGGGATTATTCCTCAGTTAATTCTTGCAAATAGATTTGATGATGCAAAGAATGAAATTCTTTGGTTTAAGAGTATTTTTGGTGATGATTTTTATCTTGAGCTTCAACGTCATGGGATTAAACAACAGGATATAGTTAATGAGAAGTTAATTTCTTATTCTAGAGAGCTTAATGTCCCATTGACTGTGTCTAATGATTCCCATTATGTAAATAGAGGGGATGCAACAGCACAAGATATTATTGTCTGCATTGGAACGGGTGCTAAGAGAAGCGATCCTAATAGACTTAAAATGGAGACTGATGAGTTTTATATTAAATCTCAAGAAGAGATGTGTGAACTCTTTAGGGATTTGCCAGAAGCTTTAGCAAATACTTTAAAGATTGCTGAGAAATGTAATGATTTTGAGATTAAATTTCCAGGTCCTATTTTTCCTGAATATCAGGTTCCTAGTGAGTTTGATACTCTTGGTCAATATTTAGAGTATTTAACACTTGAAGGTTTAAAATTTAGGTATGCAAGTATAACTGATAGCATTAAAGAGCGTGCTTTTTATGAACTCTCAACAATTATTAAGATGGGATTTGAAGCGTATTTTTTAATTGTTTGGGATTTTATTAAATTTGCGCATGATAATGGCATTCCCGTTGGTCCTGGGCGCGGCTCTGGGGCTGGTTCTATTGTTGCATATGCTCTTAGAATTACTGATATTGATCCTTTGAAATATAATTTACTCTTTGAGAGATTTTTAAATCCTGAACGTGTATCTATGCCTGATTTTGACATTGATTTTTGCTTTGAAGGTAGAGATGAGGTTATAAAGTATGTTACAAGAAAATATGGTGAGGATAAGGTTGCGCAGATAATTACTTTTGGAACCTTAAAGCCTAAGGCTGTATTTAAAGATGTGGGTAGAGTTCTAGATATTCCTTTTGCAGAGTCTAATGAACTTACTAAGCTTATTCCCGATGGGCCAAAGGTTTCCTTAAGGGAAGTTTTTGAGGATGGGTCTTTAAAGGAATATTTAAATAAGGGAGCTGTTTATAATGAATTAATGGAAGCGGCGCTTGTTCTTGAAGGCATGAATAGACATGTCTCAACTCATGCGGCAGGCATTGTGATTGCTAGAACTCCTTTAACAGATTATGTTCCACTTTATAAAGATTATAAGCAAGACACGGTTTCTACACAGTATACTATGGACTTATTAGAAGATTGTGGTCTTGTAAAGATGGATTTTCTTGGACTTAAGACATTAACTTTAATAAAAAATGCAGAAAATCTTATTAAGATTACTAATCCTGATTTTAGTATTGCTAATATTTCTGATAGTGATGCTAAGACTTTCAAGATGCTTTCTGAAGGGCGTAGTGCTTCTGTTTTTCAATTTGAATCTGAAGGTATGCAGCAAGTTTTAAGGGAAGCAAAACCAGATAGTATTGAAGATTTAATTGCTTTAAATGCACTTTATCGCCCAGGTCCTATGCAGTTTATACCTCAATTTATTGCGGCTAAGACGGGAACTAAGCGGATTAAGTATCCCCATCCAGATTTAAAAGAAGTTTTAAGACCAACTTATGGAGTTATTGTTTATCAAGAACAGGTGATGGAAGTTGCAAAGATTATTGCTGGGTTTTCTCTTGGGAAAGCAGATATATTAAGACGCGCTATGGGGAAGAAGAAAGAAGATGAAATGAATAAGATGAAAGTCGATTTTATAAAAGGTGCTCTTAGTAAAGGTTATGATGAAACTCTTGCAAATGATATATTTGAACTTTTAAAGCCCTTTGCAGGTTATGGCTTTAATAAATCGCATGCAGCTGCATATTCTTTAATAGCTTATCAAACAGCATATCTTAAGGCCAATTATCCTGAAAATTTTATGGCTGCCAACTTAACCAATGAGATTAATAATACTGAGAAACTATCTTATTATATTGACGAAGCAAAATCGATGGGAATTGATGTTTTAAAACCCGATATAAATCAGTCTTTTAAAGAATTTCGTATAGTGGGGCATAATATTTCTTATGGTCTTAATGGGATTAAGAATATTGGGGGTTTAATAGTTGATCTTATAATTGCTGAGAGGCAAGAGAATGGGGAATATAAGTCCTTTGAAGACTTTATTAGAAGAGTAGATGATAAGGTTATAAATAAAAAATTTCTTGAGGCTGCAATAAAGTCTGGACTTTTTGATAGTCTTGGTCAAAATAGAAAAACACTTTTTGAAAATCTTGATAAGTTAATAGCTTTTGTAGCAAAAGATAAAAATGATAAAAAACTTGGCCAGAATAGTTTGTTTGGCTCTCTTGAATCCCAAGATGTTATTGTGGAAAGTTTTAGTTATCATGTATTTGAGGAATATTCTTATCCTGAACTTTTAAAATTTGAGAAGGACCTTTTAGGTTTTTATGTATCTGGGCATCCTCTTGATCCTTATAAATCTGAACTGAAACGCTTTACAAACTTTAATATTTTAGAAGATCTTGCTGTGAGAAAGAATACTATTGTTAAATTTGCTGGTAGTTTAAGTACGGTAAAGGTTATTCATACTAAGAAAAATAATGCTCGAATGGCCTTTGGAGTTATTGAAGATTTTAAAGGTGTGATTGATATTGTAGTTTTTACTGAAAGTTATGAAAAGTATAGACATTTATTGATTGAAGGTGATGTGATTGGTGTTATAGGTAAGCTTACATTTAATAGAGATAAGTTTTCAATAGTCGTTGAAAAAGTTTTAAGTATTAAAGGGAATGCTGTTAATAAAATTAATAATCTTCATATTAAATTTTCTAATGAAGGACTCAATGATTCCCATCTTCTTTATTCTCTAAAAGATAAAATCTTTGCTCTTGAAGATAATACTGGATTTTCACATGTTTATCTTTATTTAAAAAATGATGATAAAAGCTTGAAGCTTAAAATGGACTTGACTTTAAGCTTTAAACCTGATGAGTCTAAGCTTAATGAGTTGAGATGTCATAAGATAGTGGAGGATATTTGGTTTGATTAGGAGGATTAGTTGTGATAATAGAGACTTTAATTGTATTTTTAAACATTTATAGAATTTTAATTTTGGTTAGAATTCTTCTTAGTTGGCTTGTATCCTCAGGAATTAATACTAGTGCGTTTTTTAGATTTATATATAATTCAACAGAACCATTTTTATCTATTTTTAGAAGGATTAGGTTTTTTAGGATTGGCATATATGATTTTTCGCCCATTGCAGCTTTAATTACTATTACAATAGTTGAGAGAATGTTATCTTATGGTGATTATAAACTGTCTACATTTGTTATATTGTTTATTATTGAAGTTTGGGGAATATTGAGAAGTGTTTTTTTTGCTCTTATTTTTTTCTTTGTTTTGAGGTTAATATTTTTGGTTTTACATCTATTTGATGATACTGATTTCATGAAAAGCGTTGATTCATTGTTAATGCCCCTGTCTGTTAAGATAAACAATATAGTTACAGATAAGCATATGTCTTATGCTATTAGTTTAATTGTGGCAGGAGCATTGTTATTGGCATTTATAATCATTTGTGAGCAAGCTATATGGGCTATTAGTATTCTAGGCTTTTATTTACCTTTTTAGGAATTTTAGTGTTTTTACATGAATTTAAATATGACCTGCAAGGTATAAGTGGCCTTGGTAAGAAAGGGCTTGAGAGATTAAATAGTCTTCAAATTACAAATATCAGAGAACTTATAGAATATTTTCCTAAAAAATATGAGGATCGTAAAAATATAAAAACTTTCCCAGATTCACTGGAGGTGAGAAATTGCGAACTCATGACAGTTTTTACTGTTTTAGAACATAGAGATTTTGGAAATAATTTTAAAAGGAATTTAAAACTTATAGCTCAGAGTGAAAATAATGAGATATTTGAAATTCTTCTTTTTAATAGGGGATTCTTGGAAGGGGTTTTTAAGGTAGGTCAAAAATTTTATATTTATTCTAAGTTCAATTACAACGATTATACTCAGATGTGGAGTTGCTCTAATTTTGATAGTGAAGTGTTTAGTTGTAATCCTGAAAGATTTAAAAAAATTATACCAGTTTATTCTCTTAGCGAAGGACTAACTTCTAAGAAAATATCGTCTTATGTAAAAGAAGCCCTTGTTTATTTTTTAAAGTTTGGGCAGTCAGACGTTCCTGAATTCTTGATAAATAAGTATTCATTGTTGCCCTTTCATGAGGCTTTAAATGAGATTCATTTTCCAAGTTCATTTGAAATGCTTGAAAAGGCAAAAAAGACTTTGATTTATAGGGAGATTTTTTTGCTTCAGTTTTTTTCAAGAGGAAAAAGTTCTGTATTTTTCTTAAGGAAAGAAAGAAATTTACCTAGGAATTTGCTTGATCAAATTATTTTAAAACTTCCATTTAAGCTTACAAAAGATCAAAGAGTTGCAATTGATGAAATAATTAATGATCTTGAAAGTAATAAGCCAATGAATAGATTATTGCAAGGTGATGTTGGAAGTGGGAAAACCATTGTTGCTTTTCTCTCTAGCATTCCTTTAATTGAAGCTGGATATCAAGTTGCGTTGATGGTGCCTACTGATCTTTTGGCGCGGCAACATTATAATAATTTAGCAAATATATTAAAAGATTTTAATGTTTCTATAGCTTTTTTAACTGGTAGTTTAAAAAAGAGAGATAGAGATGAGGTTTTAGAGAAAATTCAAAGTGGAACTTATAGTTTAGTAATTGGAACTCATGCTATTTTTTCTCAGGGAACAAAATTTAAAAGATTAGCTTATATCATTATTGATGAACAGCATAAATTTGGTGTTGAGCAGAGAGAGGAGCTTAAAAATAAGGGAGAGGAGGTTGATGTGCTTTTAATCTCAGCAACTCCTATTCCTAGAAGCTTAGCTTTGACCCTTTTTGGCGATCTTGAGATATCTTTAATTAGAAGAGGTCCTGCAGGTCGAATACCTGTTACTACGTATTTAGCAAAACATGGCAATGAAGAGAAGGTATATGAATTTTTAAAAAATGAACTTGCAAAAGGACATCAGGTTTATTTTGTTTATCCCCTAATATCATCTTCACAGAGGTTTAATTTAAAAGATGCTACTAGTATGTGTTTAAATCTTAAGAATATTTTTGTTGAGTATTCTGTTGAAATGATTCATTCTAAGCTTGAATCTCATGTTAAGGAAGAGATTATGCATGATTTTTACTTAAAGAGAATAGATATTTTAGTTGCAACGAGTGTTATTGAAGTTGGTATTGATTGCCCAAATGCGACTTGTATGGTAGTAGAGCATGCTGAGCGTTTTGGACTCTCTACTTTGCATCAGATTAGAGGACGTGTTGGTAGAGGTAGCTTAAAGTCTTTTTTGTTTTTGCTTTATAAGGAACCTTTAACAGAATCGGGAAAATTTAGACTTAAGACTATAAAGGAAAATATAGATGGATTTAAAATAGCAGAGGAAGATCTTAAATTAAGAGGTCCTGGCAATTTATTTGGTCTTGAGCAAACTGGTTATTTAAAACTTAAGATAGCTGATTTTATTGAAGATAGAGAAGTTGTAAGATTGATTAGAGAAGAACTTAATATGTTTTCTTTAAATAAGGCTTATTATAATAAATCAGATATTGAATTACTTGATAGTCTTTTACTCTCATATTTAAGATCTGTTGCTAAAGAGAGTTAATATTAATTTGTATATTTTTGAATTAACCGTGAAAGTTCTTTTTTATTTTCATGCCAAAATTTGAGAAGTTTATATTGTAAATTGTTGAAATATTTTTTTTGTAAGATACAAGCTTGTTTGCCAATGTACATGTAATGCCAAGGTTCTGGTTTATAACCAGTTTCTCTTTCATGATTCTTTGGATACGATAATGAGAATCCATGTTTTAATGAATTTTCATAAAGCCATTTACCAGCTTTTGTATTTAGTAAATTATCATCTATTTTTATAAAATCTATGGTTGTTCCTAGTTGGTGTTGTGAGTGATCAGGAGTTGCTGATTGGATTGTTGCTATCTTAAGTCCGTAAGTTTTTACGTTATATTCAAATAAAAATTTTTGATATTCTCTTGTTCTGTATGCTGATACTATTTTTATTTGTAAGCCATTTTTTTTTCCTGCCTCTACAAGACTAATTAAGTCATCTATTAATATTTTTCTTATCCTTAAGTTTTCTTTTCCAATATTTTTTAATTCTTTGAAATCTTTTAAATAAACTAAATCAGTTGGGTTGTATTCTTTAGGAATCGGGATTTTTTTATTTACAAGTATTAAGAGATCATTCTTTTCTGCTTCAAGCAATGGGTTAAGCTCTTTTATAAATTGAATAGGATTGTCCTTTATTTGTTTTTGATAAGATTTATCTAAAGTTTTTATAGTTTGAAGTACGATTTTTAAGTCTTGTTTTGATATTGAGTTTGCTTTTAAAGTCAAGTTATTAACTAATAGTATTAGTGAAAGAATATTTAATGATCTCATTAGAATGTAATTATATTATAGTTTGTTTTTGTTATGGGAGTAATTTTTAAAATTTTATTGATGTTAAGTTTAAATTTAGTTTATAGAAATAATAAACTAAATAAAATATATTAAATAAATTTGATAGTTATTATTCAATATTAAGAGAGTTATTGGTATTAGCCATCTCTGCAGCTTGTGAGACTTTTTATTTCAATTGGTGCATTTTAATAATTAGATTTTATGATTGCTTATTTAGGTATTGCGCAAGTGCCAGGAACCTTTCTTGTTAATAGGATAATTTTTCTTTGTTTGATTGTTATATTGGCATTGAGTTTAGTGTTTATGCTTTTCAGGCGTTTTCTAAGGGAAATTTACACATATTAAGCAAGCGCTTACTTATTCTTTGCTTCTTGGAACAATTATTGGAATTATTTTTATGTATCCTTTATTTTCTCAAGGGAGCTTATTAAGCTATTCGTAGAAGAAAAAGTATTAAAATTTTAGAATGGATTATTTAAGGATTGTTTTTGTTCTCTATATTTTTATACCTTATTCTTTTTTATCTGCCATGGGTTTTAATAGTATTAAGGACGTAAAGATACCTTTAGTTATTACTATATTTGTTGTATTAATGAATATTATTTAAATTACATTTTGATTTTTGGGTTTAAGATGGGAATAATTGAAACAAGAGTATGTTACTTTGATTGCTAGAATTATCTAAAGGGCAAAAAGTATGTTAGGGCATTGGGAATGTTTGGGGGTTATTTTGTGATTTTTGGTGGTCTTTATTCTTTGCTTAATATCTAAAAGTTGTGCCTATTATTTTAGTAATTTAAATTATTATAAACTTGTTAGCACCTTTATCTTTATTTTTGCAAGTATTGTTGTTTTTGAGAGTTTTAAAGCTCACAGATACTTAGTGGTGTTTTTAGAAGCTAGTGGAATTCCTAATGTTTGTTTTTGTATTGAGGCAGGAGTAATTGTTTTTTATACATTGCCAGTTGTTTATTTGGGGGGTACAAATTTTAGATTGTAATTAATAGTTTTTATTGTCAATCTTGAAGAGATCATTAAAAATATATCTATTGTAATAGAGTTTTTTAAAGATAATTGGATAAGGGAAATTCATTTTGAAGAACTGATTTAATTTTTAAAATGCACTATAATGACAACTAGGGTATTGTATGAGCTATGAATTTAAAATTTATTTTGATTTCTTTAATAAAGGAATTCCCTCTATTTTTCTATAGTATGTTTGTTTAAACTCGAATTCGTTTGTTTTTTTGACAATTTGAAAATTTGCTGTTTTTGTATTTAGGGGGAGGTTATGTATTCATTAAGTAAATTCAAGAAAAGCAGTGTGTATCAAGATATTTTAAATATTGCAATCCCAACAACCATTGAATTCTTTTTATTTAATGTTGTTGCATTTACAGATAATATTATGGTGTCTTATCTTGGCGATTATCCTGTTGTTGGGGTTTCTCTTGCAAATAAATTTTTCGAACTCTTTAGTACTATTGCTTTTGCCGTAATGGGAGCTTATAATATATTGGCAACAAGGCAATATGCCCAAGGTAATATTGCTGGTTTTAAAAATACATTTTTTATTAGCATTTTAATTCTTCTATTTTTTTCCTTTTTATTTATAGTAATTTCATTATTTTATTCATATTTTTTTCTTGGATTATTATCTGATGACTTATTAGCTATTTCTTATGGAGTATCTTATCTTAATATTGCTGTTTATTCTTTTATATTTGCAGTTGTTAAGGGAATTATTGCTAATTCACTAAAAGTTGTTAAAATAACTAAAATTCAAATTGCTACTTCTGTTATTTCAGTTATTTTGAATGTGGTTTTTAACTATTTATTTATTTTTGTGCTTAATATGGGAGTAGTTGGTGCTGCTATTGCAACTACGTTGGTTCGCCTGATTGAGCTTATTTTTTATCTTATTTATACTGTTTTTAATACAAATTCACATTTTTATCTTAAGCTTGAAAATTTAAAAATCAATCCTGTGATATTTTCTGAGTTAATTAAGGTTTTTGTTCCAATTTTTTTAAATGATTTTATTTGGTATTTGGGATATTTTGGTTTAATTGCGATCTTTTCAAGAATTGATACGGCTAAGTATGCGGCTTATAGTATAACTTTTTCTATTTATTTTATTGGATTTAATATAATTCATGCTTTTTGCTTTGCTGTTAATATTGTGATGGGACATGAGATGAATAATGATAAAGAAGAGATAATGTCTGTTGCGATATATTTGAGCAAGATAGGTTTTGTTTTGGCTGTTTTGACTTCTTTCATAATGTTTGCTTTGTCATTTATAGCCCCCCATATTTTCTATAAATTGGAGTATGCAGATCTTATGGGAGTTATGCTAAGATATTATTCTATTTCAGTATTTTTTACATCACTTGCGTTTCAATATTTATTTGGGTTTTTCCGTGCAGGTGCATCTCCAAATTTTGGAGCTATTATGGAAGGTTCTGTAACTTTTATTTATACAATTCCTATTGCATACTTTTTAGCAAAGTATACGCAGACCCCATTTGAACTTATTGTCTTTATTCCAACTCTTGAAGATGTAATTAAGTTGGGTATTTCTCTTCCTTATTTTTATAGTACTAAGTGGATTAAGTCTATTAAAACAGGTTGATTATTTTGTTATAATACTGATGCTGTGTATTTAAATGATATAAGAGGTAAAAATTTTTTGATTATGGGCTTGGGGCTTCATGGAGGAGGTCTTGCTGCTGCTAAATTTTTGTTGAAACATGGCGGTAATTTGGTAATTACTGATTTAAAGAGTGAGTTGGAATTAAGTCCAAGTATTAAGTCCTTGAAGCAATTTAAAGATAAAGTTCGATATGTTTTAGGATATCATGATGAGGATGATTTTAAGAGCGCAGATATTGTTATTAAAAATCCTGGTGTAAGCTTTGATAATAAGTATTTAAAGCTTGCAAAAAGAGTTGAGACCGATATTAGTTTATTTTTAATGTTTAATCAAAATCCGATAATTGCTATTACAGGAACTAAGGGAAAATCTACACTTGCATCTCTTTTGCATAAGGTTTTAGTTGCTAAGTATCCGAATTCTAAGCTTGGAGGTAATATTGGGATATCTCCTTTAAGTTTTTTAGATGAACTTGATGGAACATCGCCTATTGTTTTAGAACTTTCTTCTTGGCAATTACATGATCTTGAAAATTTGTGTCCTATTATTAGTATTATTACAAATATTTATTGTGATCATCAAAATTATTATTCAAATTTTGATAGCTACATAGCAGATAAGTCAAAAATTTTTATAAATCAAAATTCCGGGATTTTGATCTCTCAGGATCAAGCTTATTATAATTATTTTTATAAATTTAAATCTAAATCCAAGCTCATTTTATTCTCAGAAACTGTGCCTTTAAACTTTAAAAATGATATTTTTTATTTTGAGATGGGTAAAGTTTATTTAAATAATAAAGTGATGGGTACTCTTAGTGACTCAAGAATTGTGTTATTGATCTCTAAAATGATCACCGTTTTTATTGCAAGTTATTTACGTTTGGATTTAAGTGTTGTATCTAAGATTTTGACTGATTTTGATGGTATTGAACATAGGTTAGAATTCGTAAGGGAATTTGAAGGTGTTAAATATTATAATGATACGGCATCAACAATTCCTGATTCTACAGTTTTGTCTGTTAAAAGTTTAAGGCCCTACGGAGGATTGATTAATCTTATTACTGGCGGGACTGATAAAGGGCTTGATTTTGCAGTTTTTGGTGAGATTTTAAGTATGGTTAAAACTTGGATCTTATTAAGAGGAAGTGCTACTTTAAAGATTATTAAATTTTTAGAAGATAATAATCTTCATTATTTTATCTTCTCTTCTTTAGAAGAATGTGTTTATTATGCTAAAAAAAACTCTATTCGGGATGATATAGTTTTATTTTCCCCAGCCAGTGCTTCTTTTGAGCTTTTTAAGAATGAATTTGATAGAGGACTGCAATTTAAGAATTTAGTGAGTATTATGACTTAAAATCTTTTTTTTATGATTTTATAGTAGATGTATCTTAGTATTTCAAGAATGCTATAAACTTTATATAAAAATTTTTTGTACACAAAGTCATAACATCCAATTCTATGAATAAGTTTTCCCCCAAATCCAGTCTTGAATTGAAATAGACCAAATAAAGGGTGTTTTGCATCAGCAGTTGGAGGAATTCCTAGAAGATCATATTCTTTTATTGAAAGACTTTTAAGCATTTGTATTGTCTTAAATTGTACAGCATAATTTGGCATTAAGTGCCTATTTGATCTACTTGAGGCACCGTAGAGATATGTAGCCTTGTCTTTATATATTCCAACAATAATTCCAGATATTAGTTGTTCATTGTGTAATGCAATTATTAGTTTGATTTTGGAATTTGTATCTTCTGTGAATGCTTTTATTAAGTTTTTTATATAATCTTTTGAGTGAATAGCGAATTTATCTCTTTGGGCGGTTTCTTTATGAAGTTTATAAAATTCATCAAAATATTTAAAATCATCATCTATAATGACTTTAATATTTTTTTTGCTGCTAAGGTTTATATTGTATCTTGTTTTCTTTTTCATCTTAGCTTTAATGGCATCTAATGAATCTTGCAAATCTAGTATGGTTGTATTTGATGGTTGTATGTCATCGAATGATTTTTTAAGATTTTTAAATTTAAGTTTTAGTGGAATATAGTCTTCTTTTAAGCTTCTTGTGGTATAAAACATTAAATCATATCGTACAAATATGGTATTTTTATGTAAATATTGCCTTATATCTTCACTAAATTTTTTGATTTGGGTATTAAGTTCATATACATTAATTTCTTCAATTTTCTTATTTGAAAATTCTGGATGGGCGATGTAACTTAAGTAAAGATTTCCAAAGATCTTTCTTTGCATCACAAGAATTTTATTAAAATGGTCACTACTTAATGCTATGGCTTTCCATGGACTTTTATTGCTTGAGGTTTTTTTTACAATTGTCCATAGTTTGCTTTGCAGATAATTTTCATTTAAGCTTTCTATTTGAGTTTTTTTAATATTCATTGATTTTTCTTGATTTAAGACTTAATAGACCTTTCCATTTGGAATTTCTATAGATAGTATTTTTTCTTTAGAATGTTCTAGTATTAGGTTAATACCGTTTATTTTAAGTTCTCCATTTTCTGCTACAATTTGAGTTTTAAAGAATTTATCTATGCTGATCTTAGCTGGTGATTTTAATTCCTTGTAACTATCACTCTCAAGTATTATTCTCTCCCCAGGAATGGGATTATCTTTAAAATCTTCTACAATTATTACTTTAAAATTCTTATCCTTATCTTCAGTTGCAATTAGCATTCCTTCAGATTTTATTCCTCTAAATTTGGCAGGCTTTAAGTTATCTACTATTATTATGTGTTTCCCAATTAGTTCTTCTTCTTTGTAATAATCCGCAAGACTGCTTACAATTTGTTTGCCATCAGAACTTCCATCATTAAGTTTTAAAATGAACAGCTTTTCTGCGTCTGGATTTCGCTCTATTGTTTTTACTTGTACAACTTTTAAGCATACTTGTTCGCTAAATAAATTTATTGGATTTATTTGATTGCTTGTTTGTTCATCTTGCATGTTTTTGCTCCCTGAATATTTTAATTTTAAACTATTAATTAAGTGTTTTTCTAGTTTTATAAATAGTACTTCTGTGAACTGAATTGTGCTTAATCCCAAATTTGTTCCTAAGAATCTGTTAGAAATTTCATAACTGTTTCCAAAAAATCTTCTTATTTTGTCACTTGTGTGCGGTATAAATGGTGAGATTAAGATAGATAGATCCCTTATTAAATATATTAAATTTAATAATAGTTCTTTTGTTTTTTGAGGTGTACTGTCTTTTGTTTTCCATGGTTCTTTATCTTGAAATATTTTATTACCTGTTCTTGAGATGTCAAGAATTTCTTTTAGGGCCGATTTTAGTTCGACTTGTTTGAAAAAATTTAGGGTTTTATCATATTTAAGATTGATTTCTTGCCAAAAATCTTCTTTTATTTCTATTTTGTCTATTTGGTCTCCAAAGAATTTTTTATAAAATGTTAATACTCGGTTAACAAGGTTTGAGAAATTTCCAATAAGTTCACTGTTTACCCTTTCCATAAAGTCATCCCACATAAATTGAAAATCAGATTTTTCAGGTCTGTTATAATATATATAAAATCGCCAAATATCAGAAGGTATGCCAGTGGTAATGACATCGTTTCCAAATATTCCAGTTCCTGCAGATTTTGAAAATTTTAAGTTTTCGTAGTTTAAATATTCGCTTGAAGCCAGTTTGCTTAGCATTGTCCAATTTTCCTTGCTCCCAAGTGCTATTGAGGGAAATATAACGGTGTGGAATAGAATATTGTCTTTTCCGATAAATTGCACTAAATTTGTCTCTTCATTATTTTTCCACCAGGATTCCCAATCTTTTGAGATTTCTTTTGTAATTGATATATATCCAATTGGTGCATCAAACCATACATAAAATACTTTATTCTCATATTCCTTTTTGGGTACTGGTATGCCCCATTTTAAATCTCTTGTTATTGCTCTCTCTTTAAGTCCATCTCTTAAGAATGCATTTGTTATTTTAATGGCATTGGTATTCCAGTTTGTATTTAGTTCGGTTATTTGCATCCAATGTGAAAGTTCATCCTTTATCTTTGGTAAGTCAATGTAGATATGCTTAGTTGTTTTTATAATGGGAATATTTTTGCAAATTATACATTTTGGATTTATTAAATCGGTTGGGGATAATAACTTAGAGCAGTTTTCACACTGATCCCCTTTTGCATTATTTCCACAATTTGGGCATTCGCCTGTTACATATCTATCTGCTAAAAACATTTGATCTTGCTTACAAAAAAATTGTTCACTTTCTTTCTCTGTGGTATAACCATTTTTTTCTAGCTTTAAGAATAAATCTTGTACAGTTTCCTTGTGGCGTTTGTTAGTTGTGCGTCCAAAAATGTCAAATTTAATGTTAAACCATTCATAAATTGATTTGTGTATTTCATAATATTTGTTGCAAAGTTCTTCAGGGGTAGTTTTTTCAATTAAAGCCTTAGTTTCTGTGGCTGTCCCGTATTCATCTGTTCCGCAGACGTAAAGTGTCTCTATGCCCATCATTCTTGAGTATCGTGCAAAAGCATCTGCTGATAAGACTTGTACTAAGTTGCCAAGGTGAGGTATGTTGTTAACATATGGCAATGCAGCTGTAATTAAGTTCTTTTTTTTCACTTGATTTATTGTTTCCTTTTTTGATGTACTATATTCATATTTTAATACTAATATAGGTTATTTTGTGCATTTTATTTATTAAATAATTTATGCTTTTATTAATGATAAATGTGATATGGAGAGTATTATGGGATCTTTTAATTTTAAAGATTATGTTTGTGGTAGAGCAAAAAGAATTGTGATGGAAAAGGGAGATAGGGCTAGTATAGTTTTTCCTGAGAGTATGGATGATAGGATTTTAAAGGCTACTATTTATATTTTAAAGGAAAAACTTGCAGGACTTGTGGTGCTTATTGGGTGTAAGGATAAGGTTTTTAGAAGATTAAAAGAATTTGTGGGCTTTAGTGGTGATATCTTAGAAATGATAAGAGTTATAGAGCCCAATTCTTTTAAAGATTTTAATAGATATTTAGATGAATATTTAAGTTTACGATACAGTAAGACATTAACTCTAAGTAAGGCTAGAGAGGAACTTTTAGATGAGATTGTTTTTTCTATGATGATGGTGAGACTTGGTGAGGTTAAGACTTGTGTATGTGGTGCTTTAGCATCTTCTGCTAAGGTTTTAAGGAGTGTGTTTGGAATACTTCCTAAGCTTAAAGAAACTAAATGTATATCTTCTTTTATGATTATGGATACTGGGAATGATTTTGGTCGGTTTGAAACTTGTTTTGGGTATGAGGGAATTTTAATGTTTGCTGATTGTGCTGTAATAATAAATCCTGATTCTATGCAGCTTGCAGAAATTGCAATACAGAGTGCAAATTCATTTAAAAATATTTTTAGCGCAGAACCAAAAGTGGCTCTTTTAAGCTTTTCTACAAAAGGGTCTGCTCATTCTGTTGAAGTTGAAAAGGTGAGGTGTGCCTTAGATATCGTTAAGAAAAAATGCATAAACTTACTTATTGATGGGGAACTGCAGATTGATGCAGCTTTAGTTAAAAGTGTTGCAGAGAAAAAATGCAGTGATTCCTTGGTTGCTGGTGCTGCAAATGTACTTATTTTTCCTAATTTGGAGGCTGGTAATATTGGGTATAAGCTTGTTGAGAGATTGGCCTTTGCTAAGGCTTATGGACCTTTTTTACAAGGACTTAAGAATCCCGTTAGTGATCTCTCGAGAGGTTGTTCTGTAGATGATATTGTATTAACAAGTGCATTGATGATTGGTAGTTAGTTTATTTGAAATAGCAATGAATTCTTTAACAGAAATCTCTTCAGGCCTTTTATCTAAAAAATTTTTTAAGAAATCTTCGTTAAGAATATTGTCGTCTGCAATAAAGTTAATGATCGTATTTTTAAGTTTTTTTCTTCGACTTGTAAATACTGTTCTAACTAATTTGTTGAATGCTTTAAAATTTTTAATTTCTTTCTTACACGGAATGAGTTTGAGAGTTGTTGATTTTACTTTAGGAATTGGATAAAAATTTTTTTTATCAATATCCATTATTTTAATTACATTAAAGTGTGATTGAACTAGCACTGTGAATGACGAGTAATTTTTATTTCCCTCTTTTGCAAGCATTCTGTCTGCTAGTTCTTTTTGTACTGTAAATACCATATGAGTTAAGATTTCATCTTCAATAAGCATTGATATTACTTTTGATGCAATGTTATAAGGTAAATTTGAAAATATTTTATTAATATTTTGTCCTTCTTGTTTATATGTCTTTAAAAAATCACCTTTTATTAGCTTAAAATTTTTAAGTTGTCCAAATTGTTCATTTAAAATTTCTGAGTACTTAGGATCAATTTCAAAGACTGTCAAGAAATTTGCTTTCTTAAGTAAGATAATTGTCATTGCTCCAAGTCCTGGACCTATTTCCCAGATTCTTTCATTTTCTTTGATTTCAAGCGCATCTACTAGTTTTTCTCTTATGTGCTCGTTAATTAAGTAATTCTGTCCCCATATTTTTCGTGGAGCTATATTTTTGCTTTCAAGCATACGTTTTATGCTGTTTATGCTGTTATAATTTATGTTCATAGATAATAAAATATAGCATATTGCTATTTAGTGTTTTACACTTTTGTTGCCGTATCTCTTTTCTTGTTCTAATTTATAAATTATGTAAAATATCGTTAGAATACTTAAGACTAAAAATATTCCTATATTATAATTTTGAATTACTGGAAATTTGCCAAAGATTATGGCTGTGTCTTTTATTGCCTTAAAGATATGAGTGTTAATTAGATCAAAGAATAAAAATAGATGCGTGTTGACCGTGTAGACACCTAAACTTAATATTGTTAGTATCAAAAATACTAGCATTAGGGGAGTAACTATTAGATTTGATAGTATTGAGATTGGCTGAAGATTGAGATCATTAGCATAGAGGATGGGAGCTGTTGAAACTTGAATTAAAAGTGTTGTAAAAATTGGAGATATGAGATTATTTAAGTTATATCTTTGATTAAGAGCAAGAGAGATTGATATCCCAAGTACTGCAAGATAAGATAACTTGAATCCTATTGAATTTAGTGTGTGTGGTAATATTATGGCATTTATTATAAAACTAATTGATAATGTACTAAGCAAATTAATTTTACCATATGTTAATTTATAGATCATAAGCGTTTCTATCATTATGAATGCTCTTAGTGCAGATGGTGAAAAGCCCGTTAAGATTAAATAATTGAGTAGTATTGCGCTTAGAATTAAATATTTTAGTTTTTCACTTTTAATGATATGGACTAAATAATAAAAAATGATATAAATTAGGTAAAAATGTAGACCAGATACCACTAAGATATGTGATATGCCTGCTTTTTGAAATAAATTACTCTCGTATTTTGTTATATTTGATTTATTGTTTGTTAGAATTGCTTTTGAAAAGTGAGAATATTTGATGCTGATTGAGTTTAAAAACCGATTTATTAGTTTATTGTATTTTCCCCTAAGCTTTACTAGCAGCGGTCTTTTAATAAGTTGCATTTTCTTATTTTGAATTTTGACGATATCTCCGATTTTGTATTTGTCTTCAATATTTTTGAATATGAATTTATATTTTTTCCCAAATCCATCTATTGATTCAATTTTGGTATTTGAGTATTTTTCAAAATAGGTAATGTTTGTTATTTGATAAACATTATCTTCAAGTCTTTTAAAGTTTAGACTAATCTCAAAGATGATCAGAAAACTTATACTAATCATGAATGTGAGTGACAAATGGGCATTTCTTTTGATTAAGAAAATTAACATTAAGATTAGATTTAAATATATTGGATTTAGTCTTAAGTAATATCTTATGAATAAATTTAATGCACTTATGATAAACAATAAAATCACTAAGAATCTCTTTTTAAGAAGTATATTTTAAATATATCAAAAATATATCAGATCATTTTTAGATTAATTATTATAAAGTTTGACAATCTTATATTTATGTATCTATAATTTATTATGACATTATTAAATAAATACCCTTTAAGGTATGCTTGTTTGGAGATTTTATTATCTTATTTTATAGTTTCTCGTATTTCTCCTTTTGATTATGTTGGCGTTGATCTTTGGAATTTTAGTATAAACCATTATTATTATTGGTTATATAGTGCTTTTTTAATTATTTTCATTATATATTTTGCTAAATTAACAAGTTCTTATGATTTTAGAGATGAGTTTTTTATTCCTGAATTTAAGCCCATTTTTATTTGTCAAGCATTTTTAATTTTTGTCAAGTTGCTTATTTATATTTTTTTTCTATTGATTATTTTATGTTTATGTATTTTGTATTGTTTCCCAGAATCATTGCGATTGTGGGTTGAAGCGGGTAGCTCTGGTTTTATGTGGAATATAGGCAGTAAGCAATCACTTGCTTTAATGGTTATTACTTCTCTTTTTACAGGAGGAGTTGAAGAATTGTTTTACAGGGCTTTTATTATTACTAAACTTAAACAGGTAGGGGTTGCTTCATTAATTGCAGCTTTTCTTGGTAGTATTATTTTTGCTTATGGACATTTTTATTATGGATTTATTGGGTTTTTCTTTGCATTAATTTTTGGGGGGATTTTATCCTATATATATTTGACACATAAGAATATATATTATTCGGTTTTTGTTCATAGTTTTTATAATATCTTTGTTAGTGTGTTGCTTTTTTTGTTAAATTAGTTAAGGAGGATTTATGCTGGATACTATACCTAAGCGCTTTAGGGAGATTGTGGGATTTTATGGTGATCTTGATATTTTTATTTATAAAGAGAATGAGTCTAAAGATTTTAAGAAACAGATATACTCTGATTTTTGGAATGAAGTTAAGAGGGCTGGATCTGGTCTTTTGCATTATGGGATTAAGAAAGGCGATAGAGTAGCTCTTATTTCTGATTCAAGAAGAGAGTGGATAATTATTGATATTGCTGTTATGAGCTTAGGATGTATTGATGTTCCAAGGGGTAATGATTCGTCTGATGATGAGTTAGCTTATATTATTAATCATTCTGAGTCTAGTTTTGTCTTTGTGGAGAATGCTAAACAGCTTCAAAAAATCATTGCTAAAAAACACGAGCTTAAATTTGTTAAACATGTTGTTGTTATTGATGATGATAAGCTTTATGAAGATAAATTGGGAAATATTACAATAATCTCTTATAAGAAATTATTGAGTGTGGGGTATGATTATTTAAAAGATAATCCTAAAATGTTTGATTCTGAGCTTGAAAAGGTTTCTGGAAAAGATATTGCTACTATAATATATACTTCAGGAACGACAGGATTGCCAAAGGGCGTTGTGCTTCGTCATGAATCTTTTATTTTTCAACTAGATAGGATTTCTAATTACTTACCAACACTTGAACCAGGGAAAATCATGATATCTATTCTTCCTCTTTGGCATTCATTTGAGAGAAGTTGTGAATATATAGTTACTCTTAATGGTATAGCAGTTGCTTATTCAAAGCCTATTGGGCCTATTTTACTTAAAGATTTTGCGACTTTAAATCCCCATGCAATTATTTCTGTTCCAAGGATTTGGGAAGGCATAAGGATTGGTATTATTAAAAGAGTATCAGAGTCATTTTTAAAGAGAATTTTATTTAATGTTTTCTTAAAAGTGGGAATCATTTATGTAAAGCTTAAGGAAAAATTTTTGGGATTTGTTCCTGTTTATAAGAAGTCGAATTTTGTAGTTTCGTTTTTTATGAAGGTTATTTATCTTGCTGGATTAATTTTGATTTTGCCTTTTAAATTTTTAGGATATGTTTTGGTTTTTAGAAAGATCAAGAAGGCACTTGGTAAAAGATTTGAATTTGGTATTTCTGGTGGGGGAGCTTTGGTAGATTATGTTGATTATTTTTTCAAAGCTGTAGGTATTGTAGTGCTTGAGGGTTATGGTCTTACAGAAACGGGACCTGTTTTAAGTGTAAGATGTCTAAGACGTCCTGTTGCAAATACTGTTGGTCCTTTGTTGCCCGATGTTGAATATAGAGTAGTTGATAGTGATGGTAATGCTTTACCTCCTGGTGAGAAAGGTGAACTTTGGGTAAGATCTCCTCAGGTTATGAGTGGTTATTTTAAAGATGAGGCTACAACAAGGGAAGTTTTAACAAGAGATGGTTGGTTTAAGACGGGGGATTTAGTTTGTGCAACAATGAACAATGAAATTTCAATTGTTGGGAGAACTAAAGATACAATTGTGTTAAGAGGTGGAGAAAATATTGAGCCTGAGCCTATTGAGAGAGCTTTATCAAAGTCTGTGTTTATTGAGAGTGTTGTGGTTGTCGGTCAAGATCAGAAGTTTTTAGGAGCTATTATTGTCCCTAATTTTGAAGTTCTTGAGAAGTGGGCTGGTTCTAATGGAGTATTATTTTCTTCTCGTGATGATTTATTATCTAATGAGTCTGTTAACAAACTTTATTCTAAATGTATTTCAGATATAGTAAATCCTAAGTCTGGGTTTAAGAACTTTGATAGAATCGTTGGATTTGTTTTATTAAAAGATTCTTTTGTTGTTGGTGAGGAGCTTACTAATACTCTTAAGCTTAAGAGATATTACATATTTGAGAAATATCATAAAAAGATAATGTCAATATTTAACAAGGATGACTGTGAGCTATTATGATGTAGACTTGTAAATTTAAATTTTTCAAATTTACATCTTTTTCATGTAGGGAATGTTAAGTAAATGCATACAGTTTTTTATTGTTTGTAGAACTGCTTTTGATAAATCAATTCTTGCATGTGTAAGTTCAGGTTTATTTTTATCTATTATTTTCGTGTCTTGATAGTATGTACTGAAGCTTTTTGCAAGCAAATAAGAATAGTTGGCTATTACTGAAGGATTACGATCTTTTGAAGCTTTAATTATATGTTCCTCAAATTCAGAGATAATCTTAATTATTTCCCATTCATTTTCATTTACTAAGAGATCAAAATTAATAGTTTCGTTAGATAAGTTTAATTCATCATATTTTTCAAGTATGCTATTAATTCTTGCGCCTACATATTGAATGTATGGACCTGAATTGCCAGTAAATGATAAACTTTCTTCTTTATTAAATAATATATCTTTGTGTATTGCCGTTTTGAGTAGATAGTAATGAATAGCTCCTAATGATATATTTAATGCTATTTCTTGGTAATCTTTTTTATCTGAATTTCTCTTTTTTATTTCTAGTATAATTGATTCACTTAAATCATGAATTAGATTGTCAGCATCAATTACATTGCCTTCTCTTGATTTCATTTTGCCTTCAGGTAGGTTTACCATGCCATATGATAAGTGCACTAGATTATTTTCTTTTGTAATTCCTAATTTATTTGCAACGTAAAATAAAGTTTTAAAATGGTGAATTTGTTCACTTCCAACTACATAAATCATTTCATCGAAATCAAATTCATTTTTTCTAGTTACTATATTCCCTAAATCTTGGGTTAGATAAATGGATGTACCATTAGCCCTTAAGAGTACTTTCTGTTTGAATTGTTGCTCAGAGATTTCATTCTTTTCTGTAGGTATATCAATACATATTGCCCCATCTTCTCTTTTATAGCATAAACCTTCTTCTAATCCTTTAAGTATAATTTCTCGTCCGATCTTAAATATTTCACTTTCAAGATAAATTTTATCGAATGTAATGTTTGTAAGCTTGTAGGTTGCTTTGATTCCTTCAATTGCCCATTGATTTAGTTTTTTCCAAAGTTGAACAGTCTTTTCATCTCCTTCTTCCCATTTACATAACAACTGTTGTATTTCATCTTCTGCCATTTCATTATTTTTTGCATATTCGTTGTATTTTACATAAAAATCACCGATTAAATGATCTCCCTTTTTCAAGGAAAGTTCAGGGGTTGTATTGTTGCCAAATTTTTTGTAAGCAAGCATGGATTTGCAGATATGTGTTCCCCTATCATTTATCAAATTGATTTTTGTTACCTGAGCACCAGAAGCTTTTAGTATTCTTGATAAGCTTTCTCCAATAATATCATTTCTAAGATGTCCTATGTGCAATGGTTTGTTTGTATTTGGCGAAGAAAATTCTATTATTATTCTTTTGTTTTTAAGTACATTATTTATTCCATATTTTTCTTTCTGTTCATTTACTTTCTTGATTGTATCTTTAATGTACTCTTTTCTGTTGAATTTTATGTTTAAATAAGGTCCCATTGCTTTGGTTGCATATTTATCCCCAATCTGTTTGATTATTTCTTCAGTAATTATAGATGTATTGAGCTTTAAGATTTTGCTAAATTCAAATATTAGTATTGATAAATCCCCCAGTTCACTTTTTGGAGGTTTTTGCATGATTATATTTATTTCCTCTAATTTAATACTTTCTCTTAATGCAAGCTCCTTTATTGTTTTGCTAATTATGTCTTTTAAATCTTTTTTTATTTTACTGTTCATTCTTTTTCCCTTTAATATTTATCAATATGTTAATTGAGAGAAAGATTAGGGATGCTGCTAGAAAAACATTTGAGCTATAAGCTTGAGTTTTTATTATATTACTATCTTTAATGATCGATAATTTAATATTGAAAAGCTGTAAGCTACCAGTATTTAGTATTTCTCTAAATACTGAAATTATTGCACTTAGTGATATGAATGTTATTATTGGTAATTTGGAGTATTTTAATATGCTTAATTGATCTTTTAAACCTTTAAAAGGTTCATTTTTGTGAAATGAAATTATTATAACTATTAAAATGGGGATTGAAAATCTTGAGTTTTCATAAAGAGTAGGAGTTACGTAGTACATAAATAGGTAAGTTAAACTGGTAACAATTCCTATTGTTAATAGATAGATTATTAATATTTGATTTCTTAATCCTATTTGTTTAATAATCATTGCTGGAAGTAAAATACATAGTGAAATCCAAATTGATATTATGGTTCCTTCTAAGAAATTTTTTGTATAGGAAAAAATTGGAAATAACATTAGGGATGTTTTTAAATATTTGTCGGTTATATAAAATGTTTTATTATGCATAAGATTTACCTTTAGCTATTTTGTTTTAAATTGATTTGTATCTGTGTTAATTTCTGTAATATGGTTTGAATTTGTTGTTCCAAAAGTTTTGATGCTCTCAACTGCTTCTATTAGTTTTTTGATTTCTTCTTTTAGTCCCCTCATTGAATTTGAAACAGTGACATTAATTTCTTCTAAAACAGAAACTGCATTGATTATCTCTTTATTGCCTCTAAACATTTCATTTGAGCCTATTTTTACCTCATATGTTATTTCTCTCATTGTGTTTAAAGCTTTTAAAATTTCTTGGCTACCAATTGATTGTTCTTGCATGGTGTGATTGATTTCTTCTATGACTTGAACTACGAGGTTGATTGAGTTGAATATCTGATTGAAGGCTTTATTTGTTAATTCTGATGTTTTTACTGTCTGATTGATTGAATCCATTATTTCATTTATTGATGCTGCAACTGATTCTGATTGTGAAGTGACTTGTTCTGCAAGGTCTTTGATCTCTTCTGCAACGATTGCAAAACCCTTTCCAGCTTCCCCAGCATGAGACGCTTCGATGGCAGCATTCATTGATAGTAAGTTGGTTTGACTTGCAATAGATGATATTAATGCATTAGCTTCTTGCAGTCTAGTTGAATTTTTGTAAATATCTTTAATTTGCATTATAATTTCTTCTTGCTTTTTTCTCCCATCATCGGAAAACATTTTAAGCTCTTCTGTGCTTTTTGCAGCTTTTTGTGTTATTTCTGTGACTGATTGTATGCTTCCTATCATCTCTTCAATAGCTGAGGATGATTCTTCAACGCTTGCAGCTTGAGTTTCAATTGAATTGTCAAGTGATGCAATATTTTTAGATAAATTTTCTATTGTATTTGTTGTATTTGAAATAAATTCGACTTGTTTTTCTATTTCTCCTTGTGTTTTTTCTATATACTTATTTGAGTTTGTTATTGTATCGTAGGCTTTATTTATTTCATTAAAAAGTAGGTCGCCATTGTCTTTCAATAATTTTACTCTGCCTTGTAGTGAGTTTATTACGTTTTTTAAGTTTTCAATGAAATGACCGAAATAATTTATTGTGGCACTTATTGAGTCTTTTCCTTTTGATTCAATCTTGATGGTTAGATCACCTTCTTTAACTTTTGGAATGATCTGATTAAGCTTTTCTATTTTTGATATGATTAATTTTTTGATTGTGATTATCATGATTAATATAAATATTATTACGAGTAATATTATTATTGATATTGATATCAATTTGATGTTATTAAGTTCATTTGAAAATATATTATTATAGTTCATTTGTATTGCTAAATACCAAGATGAAGATGCAAGTCTTGTTATGGAGATTATGTTATTGTTGTAGCTAGTATTATAATTATTTTTTCTCTTAGTTATTGCATTGAGTAATGGAGTTGTTATTTTTGTATTATTTTCAAATAGACTATTTATGGATAATTTTATAGGTTTAAGTGTTTCTTCGTTTTGTTCGCCAAAAATATCCCCTTGACTGTTGATTGCATATATCTTGAAGTAATGGTAGCTTTTGTGTTGGTTTCCTTTTTCTAATAAAGATCTCTCCAAAAGCATAAATATATTTTTTCTCAGTTGTTTTATCTGTTCTAGTATGTCTGCATATAAAACAATGTATCCATCATGATTTATTATCATATCTTTTCCTGACTTTATGTTTTCATTACTTGTATTATGCAAATCGTTTTGATCTGGTTGAGGAATCTTGTAAAGCATTGGTATATAGGATTTATTATTTATTATTGTTAAATCTTGGTTTAATGTAAGCGTATGGTAGTTATCTGTATTATGACCCGTTTTCATTTCTTGTAATTTTATGTGGGTATTTAGTCTTCTTGCATCGCTTGAATACAATATTTTTCCATTTTTATTTGTGTATTCTATTATTTTTATATAAGATGGAAATAAGCTTAATTGGTCTATAGATATTACATTTTTTACATGTTCACTTTTTTGTGTGCCTAAGTGTTGATTATAATGCTTAACAAAGTCATCAATAGCGATTAACATATTTCTTGTATCCCTAGAGAAGCTTTTTATCATGATGTTATTTACAAATTTTGTAAAGCTTTGAAGTTCTTTTGTTATTATTTTTCTGTACCCGTGATCTAATAGTATGAAAATGGTCATGGCAATAATTATTGTATAGATTACAATAACAAGATTAAACTTATAAAAGAGAGTGGAACTAGAATGATTTCTTTTCACTTGAATCCTCACAAAACTTTTTACAAAATATTATAACTAACTAGTATTATATACATTTTATTATATAATTATATACATATATTGAAATAATAAAATGTATATTTTATTGAATATTTGTTGATTATTCATATGATATCATAATATTTTAACACAGCTTAAAAACTTTGTTTTTATGGGTTTAATTTTGGAGATTTTTTTTATGAATGAGGATTTGGTAAATGTTAAATTAAAAAATATGAGGTTTTCTCTCTATCTCATACTTTTTATTTTTATTTGCTTTGGTTTATTATTTTTAGGGCAAGCTTATTTAAACTATAGAAATAGGTATTTGGAGCGTGTTGAATCTGATTTTAAACTCTTTTCAAAGAATGTGGCTTTTCAGGTTAAAAACAAATATAATGGTGCTGTTGGTGTTTTAAAAAATCTTATTGCAAATGATAATGTTGTAAATGTTTTACGTAATGTTTCAAATGATTTTATTGCAAGTGTTGACTTGCGATTCATAGATTTAAGTACAAGTATTGCTCTATTTTTAAGCTCTAAGGGATTTAATGAGGCAAGCAAAGTTTTTCAGCATGTACCCCTTGAAGCGAATTCTTTAGAAGGAATTTTTTACATTCCTGTTGGACAAAATGTTTTGATTTCAAATAAAAATTTTTCGTTCTTGGGTATAAATAACATTATTGAAAATTCTATTTACTTGGTTCCTGCAAAGAAACGTGTTGCGTATTATTCAAGCTATAAGAGAGTAAAAAACAGGCTTTATTCTGTTGTAAGTATGCCGGTTATAGATGATGATTCTGCAGTATTGGGTGTGATCTGTTTTTTTGTTTGTTTTGACAATTTATTTAGTGATATTGCAAATCAATTTAATTCTTATCTTAAGTCTAGCAATAAACATTATGAATTTTTTGTGGTTGATAAGGAGTTTAATCCTTTATTTTTAAGTCTTAATGATTTAAATATTAATAATTTTGCAGAAAACTATGCAAGTAGTGTGTTAAGTAAGGTTATGGCTCTTACTAAAGAGAGTCCTAATATTTCCAGGGATATTTTAAAATATAAGACCTCTTCTTATTTTTTAAGTACTGCTCAGATTGATGGAAATGGAGTTCAAGGTATCATTTTGAATATGAGCTATCTTCCTCTTAGATTCCAATCGAATGCAATATTTTTCTTAGGGTTTATATTTTTTGTTTATCTGATTATATTTTATCTTTATAATAGATTCATTTTGCCCTTTATTAGAGATTTTAGGATGCTGATTAACTATAAAAAGGAAAGAGAGGACATTCTGAGTCTCGAGTCTGTTTTAGAAGTTAAATATAAATCTTTTATTTTTTCTTACATTAGTGCTGAATTTGATAGTTTATTTTCAAAAACTACTAATGTTAACAATAGCATTAAGGCTTATGTACAGGAATTGAGGAAGTGTTTAGCTGAGATAAGCATACCCGCAGAAAGTATAGATAAAATGCATAATAGTCTTGCTACTTACGATAGAATGGGAGATGCTTTTTCTAAGTTTGAGAAATCAATTATAAATATTTTAAAGGATTTTGAGTCAATATCTAATCCAATTAGTGAGCATAGTAAAAATATATTGGATATTGCTACTAGATTTGAAGAGAATGCTAATGTTTTTTATGGAATAGATAAGAATTTAGAGGTTTTTAGTAAGGTTGTTGCATCAAATTCTGCAAGTATTGATGATGTAAAGAATAAGGTTGTTGAATTGAATTCTATTTTTGAGAATATTAATAAAAATTTTTCTGAACTTTTATCTCAGACTAATAATCTTCAGAGTGCAAATAAGCTTTTAGTGTTAATATCGGCTCAGACTAATATGCTTGCAATGAATGCAGCCATTGAAGCTGCCAAGGCTGGAGATGCTGGTAAGAGTTTTGCTGTTGTTGCAGAGGAGATTAGAAAACTTGCTATTAATTCTGGAAAGTATTCGACAACTATTAAGGATGAGCTTAAAATGGTTAATAATATTATTTCAGTTATAAGTTCAGAGATTGATGCTATTTATAAGGATTTTATTGACATCCAGGATAATATTAATAATAACTCTGTGCAGCATGAGAGAATTAATGTTACCCTTGCTAAACATGTAAAGGAAATTGAAGAATTTAAAGATAAATATTTGTCCCATGATATCAAGATTAAAGATACTAAGAACATGTGCAAGGAGATATTTAATAGTTACTTTGTTATTAGTGGGAAGTTTAATAATTTAAATAATGATTTGGGTGAATTTGAGGTTTCTAAGATGAGTTTAGATGCATTAGAGTCTTTACGTGAACATATATCTTTGGTTAATGAATGTAGAGACAAAATTGCTAATATGAAAGATATTGTTGAAAATATTAATCATGAATTTTGGGGTATATAACTTAATTTTTGTCGTTAAATCCGATATAGAGCACTTCTTCTTCAAGCAAAAACCCTGTTTTTATTTGAACTTCAGTTTTTACTCTCTCAATTAGGGTTTTAATATCTTTAGAGCTGGCATTATCATTATTAATAATAAAATTACCATGGTAGTGTGATACTGCTGCTCCCCCAATTTTTAGTCCTTTTAAGTGGCATTCTTCAATTATTTGCCCAGTAGGTTTTGAAAATTTTCTATTATTTTTAAATGTACTTCCGCTACTTGGGAAAAGATAGTGTCCTTTATCTATTCTATTTTGCTTATTTTGTTTCATAATCTCTTCAATATGTTTTTTATTGCCCTTTGCTAGGTTTAGGGTTGCTTTTAGTATTACAGTATTTTTGTTTTGAAAAGGGGAGATTTTGTATGAAAATTCACCTCTTTCAAATTTTTTGCAGATAGTTTTTCCATGCTCATCTATAAAAACAACTTGATCTAATATTTCAGAAATTTCGTTTCCAAAACACCTGGCATTCATCCAAATTGCACCCCCAAGTGTTCCAGGAAGTCCGTATATGAATTCTAATCCGCTTAATTCATTTTGTAATGCAAAATTGCATAAATCGTCAAAATTGGTTCCGCATTCAGCAATAATTTGATTGTCTTGAAGTTCAATTTTATTTAAGTGTCCAGTGTATATTATAGGAAAATCAATTTCCCCCCCATCGTTTATTAGCAGATTGGAGCCCCCTCCTAAAATAAATATTTTGATTTTTTCTTCTATTGCTACTTTGAAAATATGTTCTGTATCTTTGATTGTTTTGGGCGTTAAGAATAATTTGGAAATTCCCCCTATTTTATAGGTTGTATAGTTTGCAAGATTTTTTGTTTTAGGTTTAATGTTAATTTTTTTAAGGAAATTATTTATGTTTTTTGACATGTTTTCTAATTTTATATTGAATTATTACTTTTTTCAAATTTGAAGTAACATTTTTAGGTGTGATTTGGGTAAATTTGTCAAATTGTTTTAAATATAATAAACTTAGTATAGTAAGCTATATAGAGATTATGTTAATCGTAATTTATTTTAGTATTTTTGATCTCTAGAATTAATTTTTTTCACGGGATGTATGCTTCTTAAGTTATATAATACAAAAACAAAAAGTTTATCTGATATAAAAAATTTTAGTGATACTAAGGTTTACGCTTGTGGTCCTACTGTTTATAATTATGCCCATATAGGTAATCTTAGAACATATATTTTTGAAGACCTGCTTATTAAGTCTTTAAGGTTGCTAAAATATAATGTTAATTATGCAATGAATATTACTGATATTGGTCATTTAACAGGCGATTTTGATGAGGGGGAAGATAAGGTAGTTAAAGCCGCAAGAGAGAGAGGACTTACAGTCTATGAAATTAGCAGATTTTTTACAGAAGCTTTTTTTGATGATTGTGCAAAATTAAATATCGTTTATCCTGATAAGGTGCTTGTTGCAAGTGAGTATATTGCTAGTATGATAGAAGTGGTCAAAGTTCTTGAGCAAAATGGATTTACTTATTTTGTTAATGGTAATGTTTATTTTGATACGTCTCGTTTTAATGGTTATGGGCAGATGGCTGGTATTAATCTAAATAATTTTGGGCGTTCTTCTGTTTCTAGAGTTGAGATAGATCTTTCAAAAAAGAATAAATCAGACTTTGTTTTGTGGTTTACAAATTCAAAATTTAAAGATCAGGAAATGAAATGGGATTCGCCTTGGGGATTTGGTTATCCAAGTTGGCATTTAGAATGTGCAGCAATGAATTTAGATTATTTTAAGAGTACTCTTGATATCCATTTAGGGGGAGTTGATCATGTTGGGGTTCATCATATAAATGAAATAGCAATAGCGGAATGTTACTTAAATAAGATGTGGTGCGACATGTTTGTTCATGGTGAATTTTTGATTATGGAAGATGAGAAAATGTCAAAATCAAATAATAATTTTATTACCATTAAAGACTTAGAATCCGATGGATTTTCACCTTTAGATTTTAGATATTTTTGTTTAACTGCACATTATAGAACTCAACTTAAGTTTACGTTTAGTAATCTGAGAGCTTGCAAGATAGCTAGAGAAAATATGCTTAATAAATTGACGTTTTTTTATTCTTCATTAAGTCAATTTGACATGGCATTGCTTAATAAAAATTGTGAGAATATTGAGTCTGTTTCAGAGAATAAATACTATAATAATTTTTTGGAAAAAATAGCTTTTGATTTAAGTATTCCTCAGGCATTAGCCTTGCTATGGGATATTGTTAAGGATGATGATCTAAGTGCTCTTTTAAAACTTCTCCTTGCATTTAAATTTGATGAAGTTTTATCCCTTGGTTTAAAGGAAGGAGTGCTTAGAGAAATTGAGAGGGATAGGGTAAATATTGATGATACTATGCATTCTTTGATTGAAGAGAGACGGCTTGCCAAGTTAAGAAAAGACTTTAAGCGTGCTGATGAGATTAGAGAATATTTTCGCTCTAAGGGTTTTGTGTTAATTGATACTGAAGAAGGGACTAAGGTTAAAAGAGGGTAGTTTTTGGCAGTATTTTTTAAGAGTCAATCTATTATTTTAAGTTTTATTTTTTTAATTTTTTTAAGTTTATTTGTTTTTTCCGGATTTTTATTTTATTTAAAGCCTGTAATTTATGAAATATCACCAATGCCCGCTTCACATGAAAATGTAATTGTAATTAAAGGGCGTAATTTAGGCAATAAGATTGGAGAGGTTAATATTAATAATCATTATTTAACTAAAAGTAGTATTATTAGTTGGAGCAATAAGAAGGTAGTTTTTAGAATTACAGATGAAATCTCTTCAGGTCTTGTTTTTGTAAAGAGCGAGGAAGGGATTAGTAATGAACTTTTTCTTGTAATTAGTAGGCAAGTTCCAATTAAACTTGAAGAGAAAACCAAACCTTTTCTTTTTGATACTGAGAATCTGGTTTTAATGACAAATGTTCCTGTTACATTAAGAGGCAAAAATTTAATATCAGATTTTGCTGTTGTTGAGATATTTATTCAAACAAAACATGAACTTTATAAAATCCTTTCCAGAGATATATTGACATTGAGTCAAGAGGAAATAAAGTTTATTCCTCCAAAGACTTTGCATATTGATGGTGAGATTTTTTTACTAGTTGACGGAGTTGAAAGTAATAGAATTCCTTTTAATTTTGATAAAAATTTTTTTATGTGGAATTTAAAGAGAAGTAGAAATTTTAAAATATTTCATGAAATTTATTTTGTTCAGGCTAATAGTAAGGAGGATTCTAGTGCGATATCAGATGACATTAATTTTAATGTTTTTTATTTAAGTCCAATTGAAAATGAAAGACAAAAAATTAAATTTTCAGATAATAATGGAAGTGTATTGGATTTAGATAATTTATTTTTTAAAAGTTTAAAGTCAAATACATATCATTTAAAATTTGAAGTTGAGACTTATAAATTGGATTTAGATATTTTTGATAGAAATGCTTTAAAGCGTATTAAAGTAAATACGGATAGTGATATGTATGAATTTAAAACTTATGTTTTAAATAAGAGGAATCGTTATTTATCTTATGATTCACTTGACTTAAGTCCAATTAACTTAAATATAAATAACAGGGATTCAGCTTATGAATTGGCAAAATCTATTATTGATGCTTTAATTTTGCATTTTACGGTTATAGATAATGATTTAACTTTGGATGAGTCTATTAAAATGAGAGAGATTTCAGCTGATAATTTGATCTTGCTTACGAATTTATTGTTTTTACGAAATAATATACCTTTAAGAAACGCGGTTGGATTTTATTTTGATTCTAAATCTTCTAGTCTTAAGAAACATATTTGGTGTGAATTTTTTTTAGAGCATGTTGGATTTATTTATTTTGATATAGTAAATGCAGTATTATTTAGAGATAGTTCTAATTATTTTTTGAATATGTCAGAGAATTATATTCATTATGGGTATAAGGAAGATTATGATGATGACTTATTGGCTGATGAATATTTTGACCTAGTATTGTTTAAATATAAAAGCTTGACAAATAGTAATTATTCTTTGAATTATAGGATTACTTTGGAGGAAAATATTAATGATAGATAGCATTTTATTTGATTTAATTGAAAGGGAAGTTAAGAGGGAGAAAGAAAATATTGAATTAATTGCTTCAGAAAATTTTGTCTCATCAGATGTAAGAAGGGCTGTTGGAAGTATTTTGACTAATAAATATGCTGAGGGTTATCCTTCAAAGAGATATTATGGTGGATGCTTTGTTGTTGATGATATTGAAAGTTTGGCTATATCACGGGCAAGAGAGCTTTTTGGTGCAAATTATGCCAATGTCCAACCTCATAGTGGTTCTCAAGCTAATATGGCTGCTATAATGGCACTTATTAAGCCTGGGGATAGAATTCTTGGAATGGAATTGTCTCATGGTGGTCATTTAACCCATGGTAGTAAAGTTAGTTTTTCTGGGATGTTCTTTGACGCATATTCTTATGGAGTGTCAAGGGAATCTGAGATGATTGATTATGATGATGTTAGAAAAATAGCTAAAGAATGTAGACCCAATTTAATAATTGCTGGTGCTTCTTCTTATTCAAGGGAAATTGATTTTAAAAAATTTCGTGAGATAGCGGATGAAGTTTCAGCTTATCTTTTGTGTGATGTTGCCCATACAGCAGGTCTTATTGCTACAGGTTTTCATAATTCTCCTATTGATGTTGCACATTTAACTACAAGTACTACCCATAAGACTTTAAGGGGGCCTAGAGGAGGATTAATTCTTGCAGGTAGGGAATCTAGTATAATAGTAAATTATAATAATAAAGAGAGAAGACTGGAGGATGCTGTTAATTCTTGTGTTTTTCCAGGAACCCAGGGTGGACCTTTAATGCATGTTATTGCAGGTAAAGCAGTGGCTTTTAGAGAAGCTTTGATGGAGGATTTTAAGGATTATATTTCTAGGGTCATAAGTAATACCAAAGCTATGGCTGAGTGTTTTATTTCAGAAGGTTTTAGGATAGTTAGTGGTGGAACGGATAATCATTTGTTTTTAGTTGACCTTGGTATTTTGGGTATTACGGGAGCTGATGCTGAGAAGGTTCTTGAAAGAGTAAACATTACTCTTAATAAGAACGCAATTCCTTTTGATTCAAAGAATCCTTCTGTAACTTCTGGTATTCGAATTGGTGCTGCTGCTATTACTTCAAGAGGTTTAAATAGAGATGATTCTATTAGAGTTGCTCATTTTATTATTAGGGCTTTAAAGACTAAATCCGAAGATGAGCTTAAAAAAATAAAACGAGACGTCATAGAATTTATTAGCAGTTTTGATATGCCTTAATTTTGATTTGCAGGTTGTTTATTTAGGTGTCTAATTTGTTTCAAATTTTCTTGTTGTTATTGCCATTTATTTTAATTCTTAGTCCCTTTCTTTTAAGTGTGTTTTTCATATTTTTTATTTTTTTTATAATCTCCAGCATTTTAGGTGGATTTAGGATATACACAACAAGAGATTACTCTTATTCTAAATCAAGGGAATTTGAATTTTATAAATTGTCTTTTTTACTAATGGCCAAGTTGATTTCTATTTTGGGGTCAATGACTGGTGAGCAATTAAATTATATTAATTTTATAATTAGTTCGCTAAATTTATCCGAGAAACATAAGACAGAACTTTATAATATATTTCATTTTTCTGTTACTCAGAACAGAAATGCAGACAAAATATTATATACGCTGAAGCTTGGATACTTTCAGCATAAAGATCTTTTTGTATGGCTTGTCTCAGCTCTTAAAGAGATTAATAATTTAGCTAGATATGGAAACTTGGAAGGGGACAAATTTATTCGATATGTTAGTTCGTTTCTTGAACTTGATTTTGAAAGTTATGATACTTATAAAAATATTAATATAGAGATTGTTAATCCTTATGAGGTATTGGGTTTGAAGTATAATGCTAGTGATGATGACATAAAGAAGGCTTATAAAAGATTGGTTATACAATATCATCCAGATAGATTTGCAAATGAACCTATTAAACAAAAAGAAGCGAATGAAAAATTTATTAAGATTCAAAATGCTTATGAAAAGATTTGCAAAGAGCGAAATTTAAAATAGTAATGATGCCACTGATTGCATTTAACCCATATATAGTATTTTATATTTTAAATAAATTTGATAGATCGTTTAAAGAGTAGAAATCTACTCTTTAAACGATTTTTATTTATTCATTAAAATTTACTTTAAGTTGTAGGAAAACACTTCCCTTTTGGTCTTTTCTTGCGAAAAGATCGTTTGAGTCCCATCCAAGTGATATTGTGGTTAATTTGATGAATTTATCTAGCTCTAATCCAGCTTTTAAATATAGGCTTTTGTCTGAACCTTTAAGTGATCCTAAAAAATGAGTACCTACATATGGAATTATATGTGCATTTTGTGATCCAGATTCAACAGGTATTGCGTAATCGATGTATAGAGCACCTCCAATCTTGGCCGCATCAGCAAATGAAACCGATTGATTATTGGTAGTAGTAGCAGTAGTATTGGGCGTGAGAATAGTTATTATATCATCTGATTGAGGTCGTTCTTTTAATAGCTCATAAACCCCAATTGAGGCTATCCATCCAAGACCAGGAATAATGCCTTTTTTGTTATCTTCATAAGTTGAAATCTCAGCATTGAAGGTTTGAAATGCTTTTGCAGCGATTTCCTGTATTACTTTGTTTGAAGATGTAGGCTTATATAAGTTTTGTCCATAGGTAATACCAATTCCAATTCCAGATTTTTTGCCTTGTGTGCCAAATATTCTTTTACTGTAAGAGCTACCTCCACTAATTGACCATGATTCTTTTTCACCTTCATCTGTATTCCAAGCTAAACCGATACCAGTTCCTATGGAAAATGCAAAATTAGTGGTTCTCTTTGTATCAAATTGAAGTTTATTCTCTTTTGGATTGAATTGAGACTTGTCATCTGTATTTGCTTTTTTGGAGATGTGTCCAAGTATAGAGAAATCACTGGCAAATGGATCTATTCCTAAATCAGAGCCTGTTTGTAATAAGAGGTAAGTATTTCTGTTATTGATTTTTGTAAGACCAAGTTTGTAAGTAAATCCGATAGAGGTCATAATAGATGCATTTGATAAAGTTGGACTAACTAGATCTGATCCAGCAACAGCTGTGTCTTGAAGACCATATGTTATTGATGAATGATTAAATGTTGAATTTCCGATTGCTCCTGAGATTCCAAAGTTTAATTCAAATGGAGTTTCTGCAATGACATCTGAGCTGTATTGTTCTAATTCATTTTTTATTGGCTTCCATTTTACCTGAGTTCCATAAAGCATGCCTTGATAGGTATCGTTGTAAGGAGTTTCTTCTTTTTTCTTTTTATCAGCCTCTGAATCGTTAGCATTTTTTTGATGGTTTCTGTTACCCGTTCCTGTTGCTCCAATTGCAAGCACAAGTTCTAATTGTGGAAGAGTGTATCCAAACTGAAGTGAGCCTATTTTTTTTGCTGTACCTCTTGCAAGAATTGTTCTTCTTGTTGCGCTGTTATTGCTTGGGAAACCGTAATATTTGCTTTGAATGCTAGTCATTGGCGCAAAACTAAATAATGATTCTTGATTAAAATCAAAATTAGTCATTGATTCCATTTTAAGATAGAAATCATACATGTTTATTTTTGCTGTAATATTGCCTACATTAATTTTAAGTATGGCATCCTTTTTTCCTTGAGCTTTTATAAATAAATCCTCTATTTTAATGTAAGCTGAGAAAGGATCATCCTTGCCTACTTCTTTATTTTTTTCAAATGGTGTAAATTTAAATCCTATCTGGCTTTTATTTTCCAAACCAGGAATGAGTTCATCCATATCAAATCTAAATTCACTGCTGTTTTCGAATGTGAATTTAGGACTCCATGGATTTGATTTAGGTGCATCTGTATTTAAATCGTCTGCAAAAACTGTGGTAGTGCTTAGCAGTATTATCAAGACATATAATATGATCATTTTTTTCATTTTCATATCTCCTTTGTTGTAAGATTTAGGGCTTCGTTAGAAGTTTTAAATAATATGTATTTTTGTCTTTGGGTATTCATGATATTAATTCTTAGATAAAAGTTCAAGTGTTAATATGGTTTATATTGATTTTTAATAAATAAGACTAACAAAATAACTATGTTAGTCTTATTTATTAGATATTATTTATAATAAAAAGTGAACTAAAATGCCTGATATAAAAATATAACCAAGAGCGTATGCTATGGTTTTTGATAATAATTTTCCTTCTTGCCCAATAAGTCCTGCGGTTGTTGTTGCTATTGTAATATTTTGAGGTGAGATCATTTTGCCCCCTGTTGCTCCTGTTGTGTTTGCGGCCGCAAGCCAGTAAGGATTGACATCAATATTTGCTGCAATTTGTGTTTGCAGGGGTCCAAATAGAACATTTGAAACGGTATCGCTTCCTGTTAAAAAAGTGCCCAGAGCCCCAATTAATGGACTAAATAATGGGTATGATGTACTTGTCAGTGTTGATATGCCATCTGCTAAGTCTTTTATCATGCCGCTATGTGTCATCAATCTTGATATTGATACTATGCAAATAATTACAAAAGAAGATAATGCCATTTTTTTTATTGTAAGTCCAAATGTTTTTAGTTGTTCAACTATCGAAACTCCTCTGATTGAGTAAGACACTACTGTTGCAAGAATAATTAGGGGGCCTGGTGAGGTTAGCCATTTAAATTGTAGTGGATTTGTTCCTGGATAAATTGAAAGAGTAGTTTTAAAGTTTGATAGATATTTATTTATTCCATAGAAGAGTGGTGAAACAATTATTATGAGTGAGACTATCAAAATGTAAGGCAAGCATGCAAGAAATCCTTGCATTACTGATACTTTTATGTTGTTATTAGTTGTACCTTTTTTTTCAAAAAGCTTTGCATAAATTATTGTTATTGCCATTGCGGGTATGCTTCCAAGTATTGCGGGAAGCTCTGGGCCTAAGGTTTTTGAAACATAAACTTGGGATATTGCTATTGATGCTCCTGAGAGTAGTGTAAGGATAAACATTCCTCCCTTAAGAGCTTTGATCCCTCCTCCTACAAGCATAACTAGTATAAATGGTATGACAAGAGTTGGCAGTATTAGTTGCAAAGATACATCATATGATAACCTCATAACATCTAATCCTGTTGCTTGGGCTAGAGATATTATAGGGATTCCTACTGAACCATAGGCAGTTGAAGAGGTGTCCATGATTAAACATATAAGACAGGCAAAGAATGGTTCAAATCCCATTGCTATTAGTATTGATACGGGAATTGCTACGGCAGTTCCATATCCCGCAACTCCTTCTAAGAAATTACCAAATCCCCACGCTACAAGTAAAACTATTATTCGTTTGTCAGAGGATACATTTGATAACATGGCTTTTATAATTTTCATGTCATTTTGACTTTCAGCCATTTTATATGTGAAGATAGCAGCTATAATTACAATAATTATTGGCCATATTCCCATTATTGTTCCCTCAAATATTGCAAGACTCGTATTAGCTATTCCTAGATTCTTATCAAGTAGGACTATTGCCATGGTGACTATTAAGCATATTGGTATCACGTAGTATGCTGGTTTTTTTATTATCCCAAGTCCAATGATTATTAGCATAATTGGTACTAAGGCTTTAATGAAATCATAAAAATTCATAATAAGATATGCGCTCCTTTTTAGATTTACCATTTAATTTTATAACAAATTTTTATACAATAACACATAATATTGCTTTATGAAAATTGTCTTTACTATTCTAAGCTTTTTAATTTTATTTAGTATATTTGGTAAGCTTTTCTCAATTGATTTATTTGATATTGAGAGAGTAACTGAAGATGCTAAATCAGTTGTTTTGATTGATTATGATACTAAACGTATTTTTTATGCCAAAAATCCAAATTTAGTTTTTCCACCAGCATCGCTTACTAAGCTTGTTACTATTTATACTGCTTTAGTTGAGGCAAGAAAAAAAAATATAGATTTAAAGACTATTGTTCCTATTAGCAGTGCCGCATCGTATTATAATCTGCCTTTAGGTTCTTCATTAATGTTTTTAGAAGAGGGTCATAAGGTGAATTTTGAGGAGTTGCTTAAAGGTCTTGTGATTTCTTCAGGTAATGATGCTGCTATTGCAATTGCTGAATTTATAGTTGGGAAGAATTTAAGCAATTTTGTTAATTTAATGAATATTAATGTTTTAAACTTGGGACTTGTAAATATGAATTTTGTTGATACATCGGGTTATTGCAATGGTAATCAGATCACAGCATTAGAAATGGCATTGTTTGCAAGAACTTACATAGAGGAATTTGAATTTATGCTTGCTATACATTCTCTTAAAGATTTTATTTATCCAAGGTCTGAAAATTTAGGCAATACTTCTTCTTCAAAGATGTTAAATTTAAAACAAGAGAATAGAAATGTTTTGATATTTAATTATCCTTATGCTGATGGATTAAAAACCGGTTATATTAAGACATCTGGTTTAAATTTAGTCGCTACAGCCAAAAAAGATGATATAAGATTAATAGCGGTTGTCTTGGGGGTTAATAAGGGAATTAATAGCGTTGGAGAGAAAAAGCGTGCCTTAATTGCACAGAAATTATTTGAATATGGCTTTAGTAATTATTCTCGATTTCCTTTCATTGGTAAAATTAGAAAAAAGATCTATAATGGGACATGGTAAATATTTCTTTTAAAAAGCTTTTTAATCTTTTTTTTGAAGAGATACAGTTTAAGGCAGTAGAGTCTAGTATAAAAGCATTAATTGCTCCACTTGAAAATAATGAGGTAGTGGGAATATTAATTTTGGATACTTTTAACTTAGAGGTGCTAAATTGATTTGTTTAGTTGCGTTTAAGAGTTATAAATTTTAATAGCATTTATGGATGTTTATAAAAAATTTTAAGAGAGTAATTGATTTTATGTTAAATCATTTTAATTTTAAATTAAAGAGAGATGTTACAATAATAGTGCCAGGTGAAGCTTTTGTGTCAAATGATAGGGTTATCTCTACGATACTTGGTTCTTGTGTTGCTGTTGTACTTTATGATGAGATGCGTAAGCTTATAGGAGTAAATCATTATGTACTAGTGAAATCTGATTCAGTGATTAATGCTGCACAGAGAGGTAGATATGGGGTTTATGCTATTCCTATGTTAATTGATGCTATGCTAGGGAGTGGTGCATCAAAAAGTAATCTTAAAGCCAAACTTTTTGGAGGTGCTAACTTTATGGCCAAAGAGACAATAAGGGTAGGTATTGAGAATTCAGAGTTTGCCCTTAATTCATTAGCCAAATATGGTATTCCGGTTGTAGCTTGCGATTTTGATCAGTCTAAATCCAGAAAGATTTTTGTTTTTCCTGAAAATTTTAGGGTTATTGTGGAATACCCAGATGGTGCTAAAGTTTTCTAGCTTGCCTTAAATTAATTTAGGCTTCATGAGTTTCAGTGTGTGATTGTTATTAATGATGGGATTTTTTAATTGTTGGTAGGTATTAGGTGTAGGAAAGCTAAGCTTATTTAATTGATTTGTTTATACAAATTTGCCATTCTAAAAAAGTGTATTTATTAATTCTTACTTAATTTATTAGAAATTAAGTTTTGAAGTATGTTATGATGGTAGCATGTAATAAATATGTTTAATGATAAGTTTGGTTTTATTAGAGGATAAGGATGGAAAATGTTGTAATTCGTTATTTTAAGCAAATATCTCAAATTCCTAGATGTTCAAAAAATTTAAAAGGTATTAGTAATTTTATTAAGGAAGAAGCTAAAAAATTTGGATATTCCTTTAAGGAAGATGGTATAGGCAATATTGTAGTTGGGGTTAAGGCTAATGGCTGTAGCAATATGTTGCCTATTATTTTGCAAGCCCATACAGATATGGTTTGTGAAAAAAATGAATCTGTTATGCATGATTTTGAAAAAGATCCGATCAACATCGTTGAAGATAATGGATATTTTGTTGCATCAGGTACTACTCTTGGTGCTGATGATGGGATTGGGGTTGCTATGATGCTTGCCATTATGAGTGAATCTTTGACTTTTAAACATCCTGATTTGGAACTTCTTTTTACTGTTGATGAGGAAATAGGGCTAATAGGCGCTATTGGACTTGATCCTAATTTATGTAGTGGGAAGATGTTGATTAATCTTGATGGAGAAGAAGAGGGTTATTTTTTAGTTGGTTGTGCTGGTTCTCGACTTGTTCATATTAACTTTGAACCGCAATATAGACAAAGTAGAAAAAAAACAGGTGTTGAGATTTTTTTTACAGGTCTTAAAGGGGGCCATTCTGGTGCGGATATTCATATTGATTTAGCAAATTCTTTGAAATTGATGTTTTTTGCTTTAAATACCCTTAGAGCAAACATGGAATTTGAGATTGGATATATATCTGGTGGAGATAAAAGTAATGCGATTCCTAGGGAGGCAAAAGCATTAATATTAATTGAAGCTGAGCATTATGTTTTATTGGAGAGAGAATTAAAGTCATTTAAGCGTCATGCACAAGAGATGTATACTCTTGATTCTGATTTTGAAATTCTTTTAAGGAGAGTAAATTTTTCTGGTAATGTTTTGGATGATATGTCTCAAGATAAGCTTTTAAATATGGGCATGGCATTTTTGCATGGGGTTCAAAAGGTTGAAAATTATGATGAAAAACTTATTAGAACGTCTCTAAATTTTGCTAGTCTTTTAAAGGTTGGTAATGAGTATCAGCTTATATTTACAATAAGGTCTTTGTTAGATATTGAGAAGGAATATATCTTTAATCATTTAAAGGCTATTAGTGATCTTTCTGGTGCTAATTTAAGAATAGTTTATGATTATTCTTCCTGGAAGCCAGCTGAGAATAGTAAACTTTTAAATCATCTTAAGAATGTGTATAAAGATATGTATTTAAAAGAGGCTAAAACTGTAGTGATTCATGCTGGTCTTGAGACTGGAATAATATCTGCAAAATTTGGAGGAATAGATTCAGTTACAATTGGACCTTGGATTAAGTCTCCCCATACACCACGGGAACGGGTTGATATTGCTTCAACTATTAGGGTTTATAATTTCTTGAAGAGAAGTTTAGAGACTTTATAAATTTTGTGTTTTATATTGCTTGATTTTGAATATATGTTTCAGTTGACTTACTCTTTGAATATATATAAAATAAGTTTACATGTAATTGAGTATAGTTGAGTATAATTGGTGGTTGTAGCTCAGTTGGTAGAGCGCCGGATTGTGGTTCCGGACGGCGCGGGTTCAAGTCCCGTCAGTCACCTTTTATTTTTGTTAGACTGCACCCATGGCTCAATTGGATAGAGCGTTGGACTTCGAATCCGAAGGTTGCAGGTTCGAATCCTGCTGGGTGTGAAACATTAGTTTTATACTTGAAAAAGCTTTTTAAGTTTTGTATACTACCTAAGGTATGCAGGAGTGGTGGAACTGGCAGACACGCTAGACTTAGGATCTAGTGCCCTGGGCATGTGGGTTCGAGTCCCACCTTCTGCAAGAAATGCGAAAGTAACTCAGGGGTAGAGTGTCACCTTGCCAAGGTGGAAGTCGCGGGTTCAAATCCCGTCTTTCGCTTAAATTTAGTAATAATTAACATTAGTGCATTTTAATTAGAGGAATAATGTGATATTAAATGATGATGTGAAATTGATTCCTGGTTCTAAGGTTGAAGCTGTTATTAAAATTTCAAAAGAATTTGTTAAAGGTAAATACAACGAGATTTTACAAGATTATTCTTCTCGTCTTAAGATTAAAGGTTTTAGGATAGGAAAAGTTCCTTTTAGTATTATTGAAGGCAAATATTCTGATAATATAAGAGCTCTTACTATAGAAAAACTTATTCATAAGTCTTTAGAAGAATTTTTTAAAAGTGCAACTTATAAACCATTAGGTTATGCTGTTCCTAAAATATTAGATGAAAAATTAGAAATAGATTTCAATAAAGATTTTGAGTTTACTGTTGTTTATGAGGCTTATCCTGAATTTGAGATACCTGATATCTCTAATGTTGAGGTAGAAATTCCAGAAGTTACCGTTTCTGATTCTGATGTAGAGGACGAGCTTAAATTATTACAACTTGAAAATGCAATGGTTGTTGATGATAGTGGTGATGTTAAGGTAGGCAGTATTGTTAGAGTAGATTTTGTGGAACTTGATGATTCTTTAAGTGAGATCTTAACAACTAAGAGGCAAGATTTTGTTTTTACTGTTGATGAGTCTAATAATTATTATGGATTTGATAATGACATCATTGGAATGAAGAAGGATGAAGAGAAAATAATAGAGAAAAATTATAGTGCTGATTATAAATTTAGTGAGCTTGCTAATTCTTTTAAGAGATTAAAGATTATTATTAAAGATATAAAGAAGCGTGATATTCCTGAACTTGATGATGATTTTGCAAAGGATATTAAAGATAGTTTTAATACATTAGAAGAGCTTAAGGACCACATAAGAGAGAATATGTTAAGGCTTGTTAAGGAAAAGAGAGAATCTCTTAAGCTTTCAAAATTGTTGTCCGATGTTTCAGAGAAGCTAAACATAGAGATTCCCTCTGCTATGTTTGAGGCTGAACTTAAAAATGTTGTAAACGAATTTTCAACTCAAAATAAGATTGATCTTAAGAAGTTAAATGATTCTTCTATGGGGTTGGAAGGTGTTAGTGATGTTTTTAAGGAGAATGTACTTAAGAAGTTAAAGTCTAAGTTAGTTTTCCAAAAGATAGTAGATAATGATTTAACAGAAATTACAGATGCTGATTTAGAAGATGAACTTGTTAAACAGGCTGAGGATACAAAGATGAGACTTTCGGAGATTAAGAAATTTTATCAAGAGAAAAATTTGCTTGGAATTTTAAAAGATGAAATTAAGAGGCAAAAGGTTAAAGATAAAATTTTGAAAAATGTGAAGGAAATTAAACTTAAAGAAATTGCCTTTAGAGATTTTATTAATTATAAAACAGGTGAATAATGATAAGAGAATATATGCATAATTTAGTGCCTACTGTTGTGGAGTATACTGGAAATTATGAGCGCGTATTTGATATATATTCAAGATTGTTAAGGGATAGAATAATTTTTTTGAGCGGTGAGATTAATGATATAAGAGCAGATACGGTCATTGCTCAACTTCTTTTCTTGGAGTCTGAAGATTCTAAGAAAGATATATATGTTTATATAAATTCTCCTGGAGGTAGTATTACTTCAGGACTTGCAATCTATGATACTATGCAGTATATCAAACCAGATGTAAGAACGATTTGCATTGGACAGGCAGCTTCAATGGCTGCATTCCTGCTTGCAGGAGGTGCTATAGGCAAACGAGAGTCATTATCATATTCAAGAATAATGATTCATCAGCCTTGGGGTGGAATAGGCGGTCAAGCTAGTGATATTAGTATACAAGCAAATGAAATTATAAGGCTTAAGAGATTAATAATAGATATTATGTCTAATAAGATAGGGGTTTCTAAAGAAAAATTATCTCTTGATATCGAGCGAGATTATTTTATGACACCAAAAGATGCTCTTGATTATGGCATTATTGATGGTATCTTGGTAAGAAATTAGTTTTATTTTGGGTGAGATTTTATATGGCAAAAAGTAAAAGTCAAAAAATTGAAGGGTGTTCTTTTTGTGGGCGTACTAATGCTGAAGTTGAAGGACGAATTATTTCAGCAAAGTCTGTTGCTATTTGTTTTGAATGTTCTAAAATATGTCATAATCTTTTTAAAGAAGATACAGAAAAACCTGAAAGGGGTAGATCTTCAAGATCCCTTCCAACCCCTAAGCAACTTAAAAGTCATTTAGATAAATATATTATTGGACAGGAAGATGCAAAGAAAGTATTGTCCGTTGCTGTTTATAATCACTATAAGAGGATATTTAGAGGTAACAAAAAGGAGAGTGGAGTTGAACTTGAGAAATCTAATGTATTGCTTGTAGGTCCTACTGGGAGTGGTAAAACTTTACTTGCAAAAAAGTTGGCAGATGAGATGAATGTTCCGTTTGCAATAGCGGATGCTACAACGCTTACTGAGGCTGGATATGTTGGAGAGGATGTTGAGAATATTTTACTTAAGTTGATTCATGCTGCTAATGGAGATGTGAGTTTTGCAGAAAGAGGTATTGTTTACATAGATGAAATAGATAAGATTGCAAAAAAAGGTGAAAATGTTTCAATTACAAGGGATGTATCTGGAGAAGGTGTGCAACAATCTTTATTGAAAATAATTGAAGGCACTATTGCAAATATACCTCCAAAGGGTGGGAGAAAACATCCTTATGAGGAGACTATTGAAATCAATACGCAAGACATACTATTCATATGTGGTGGGGCGTTTGTGGGACTTGAAAATATTATTAAAAGAAGAATTAATAAAAGTTCCATTGGCTTTTCATCTGTTGGTAAACAAGATTCAAGGGAAAATAATTCTTTAAAATACTTAGAAATGGAAGATTTGGTTAAATTTGGACTCATTCCAGAATTTGTCGGTAGGCTTCCTGTACATTCTTATCTTGAGAAGCTAGAAAAGGAAGATTTAATTAAAATATTAATTGAACCTGAGAATTCTATCGTGAAACAATATTATCATATGTTTAAAATGGATAATGTTGAACTGGTATTTGAAAGGGATGCGCTTAATGCAATTGCAGAAGAAGCCATGTTAAAAAATACAGGTGCTAGAGGTTTGCGTTCTATTTTAGAAGAATTACTTAAAGATGTGATGTTTGAGATACCTTCAACTAAGCAAATTAAAAAAGTTATTGTTACTAAAGAGTCTGTTTTAAATAGCAATATTGAGCCCTTTATTTTGACAGGAAGGCATGTTCATAAGCCTTGGGCAAAAGAACTTTATGAAATCAATTCTAAATCTAATTAATTCTAAGAGAGATGATCTTCCAGTTATTCTCTTAAGACAAAATGTTTTTTTCCCCAATGTAACTTTATGGGTTAATTTTGATGATAGTGTTTCGATTAATGCAATATATCAGTCTATGTTGGAAGGTAGATTGATCTTATTTTTTTGTGTTAATGATCTTAAATCTGATAATAATGGCAAAATCAGTTTAGAAAATTTATATTCTATTGGTACTTATGCAAAAATTATTCAAGTTGTAAAGGTTACTGAAACTTTGATAAAAATTTTAGTCAACTTTCAGGATAGAGTTATTATCAAAAATTTTTTAAAAAAGAAGAATTACTTTAGAGCAAAGGTTGATTTTATATCTGATAAATGCGAATTTAATAGCGAACTTTTTACTTATTCTAAATTTTTAAGAGAAGCTTATGATACTTATAAATCTTATTTGTCCGTTAACACATTAGAAGATGATGAGAGTAATAATTTGTTTGATAGTCCAGCTAAGCTTGTTGATGTTATAGCGTCTAATATGAATTTGGAATATAAGGTCAAGGTAGAACTTTTACAAGAATTAGATGTCAAAGTTAGGATAGAAAAATTGATCATAAATTTAAGTGTTGAGACTGAGCTTTTAATGCTTAAAAAAGATATTAAGACCAAGGTTAAGACTAGACTTGATAAGGGGCAAAAAGAATATTTTTTGAATGAGCAACTTAAGGAGATTCAGAAGAGATTAGGTAGGGATGAGAACGATTATCTTGAGAGATTGAACTGTAAAGATATTCCTGAGGATATTAAACCTAGAATTGAAAAGGAAATCTCTAGATTGACTCGTATGAATACAAATTCACCGGATGCTAATATTGTTAGGAATTATGTTGAATTGTTACTTGACCTGCCTTGGAATGAAAATACTGTGATGAATAATTCTTTAAGAGAAATTGAATTTATTTTAAAGAATGCTCATTATGGTATGGATAAGGCTAAAGAAAAAATAATGAATTTTTTAGCTGTTTATCATATTAATTCTAAGGTTCAAGCACCTATTTTGTGTTTAGTTGGTCCACCCGGTACTGGGAAAACTTCTGTTGCATTATCTATTGCTAAGTCTCTTTCTAGAGAATTTGCAAAAATTTCTCTTGGTGGGTTAAGAGATGAAACGGAGATTAGAGGACATCGGAGATCTTATGTTGGAGCTCTCCCGGGGGTTTTTATTAATGCAATCAAAGTTGCGGGGAAATCTAATCCCGTGATTCTTCTTGATGAAATAGATAAGATTAACAGTACTTATAAGGGAAATCCGGAATCAGCACTTTTAGAAGTTTTAGATGCTGAGCAAAACTCTAAATTTGTTGATCATTATTTAGAAATTCCTTATGACCTCTCTAATGTGTTATTTGTAGCAACGGCCAATTCTCTACATGAGATTTCTAGACCTCTTCTTGACAGGATGGAGATCATTAAGATAGAAGGATATTCTTGTGTTGAAAAATTAGAAATTGCAAAAAATTTTTTAATACCAAAGATAATTAAAGAAAGTTTTTTAAGTAAAGTTTATATAAAAATAGAGGATGATGTTGTTTTGCATATAATTAGAAACTATACTATGGAGTCTGGAGTTAGGAGTTTGAAGAGAGTTTTGACTAATTTGTTTAGAATGGTTGTAAGAGAATTGCTTTATGTTTACTCAAGGGAAGATATAATTGAAGGAAATTTTTATTTTCCAAGTTCCTTGATGCATGGCAATAATTCACTCTTTACTCATGATCCTGATATTCCTGGTATTTACAAAATAATTAATATGAGTAATTTTCATTTTTATGTGGATTGTGAATATAAATTTAATTTAATTAGGATTGATTCTTCTGGATTTGTTTATGGGCTTGCCTGGACAAGTTATGGGGGTGCTGTACTTCCTGTTGAGGCTATTAAATTTGATAGAAAAGGAGATATCATTTTAACAGGTAGTCTTGGCGCTGTTATGAAGGAAAGTGCACAATTAGCTTATTCTGTTGTAAAGACCTATTCTTCTGAACTTAATTTGGATATAAATGAGATTCCCGAAATTCATCTTCATTTTCCAGAAGGAGCGACACCAAAAGATGGCCCTTCTGCTGGAATTACTATTGCAACAGCCATAGCTTCTGTCTTGTCTGATAAAAAAGTGCCCCTAGATCTCGCTATGACGGGAGAGGTTACTCTTAAAGGCTCAGTTCTTCCTGTGGGAGGCATTAAGGAAAAAGTGCTTGCAGCTTATAGGCATGGTATAAATAGAATTATTATTCCAAGGGATAATGAGAAAGATTATATTAAGCTCCCAGAAGATATTAGGGATAATATTAATGTTAAATATGTATCTCATTTAGGAGAAGTGTTTGATTATTTAAATATCATTTAGTAGAATTATTTAGAGTTTTATGTGTTAAAATTTATTAAGGAGTAAATATGAAAGATGGAGTTAGAAAGCCTTCAGGTAGTAGGGCGGCATTTAATTCTCAAGATCCTGCTAAAAATGTAATTAAGAATAGCTTTTCGCCTTTTTCAAATAGCAATTTTGGAAAGAGTTTTACTAAGAAGAAAAAAGGCAAGTAGCATGTTGCATGCTACTTGCTGACTTATGCTCTCTTGGAATAGTATTCGACAATCATTTGTTCATTTGCAAGAGTAGGTATTTCATCTCTTGATGGAGGGCGGGTTATCTTTACATTTAAATCATCGGCATTGACTTCTATCCAAGTTGGTAATTTTCGAAGAGTTGATGTTTTTTCTATGTTAGATCTAACTAGCTTCTTTAGGCTATCTTTTTCTTTTACTTGGATTATGTCGTTTGCTCTTAGGGTAATAGATGGAATTGTAACCCTTCTCCCATTAAGCATGATAATTCCATGTGAAACTATTTGTCTTGCGTGAGCTCTTGAAATAGCAAATCCAGCTCTGTATACAACATTATCGATTCTTCTCTCAAGTAATGCTAAAAGATTATCCCCTGTAACTCCATGTTGCCTTCTTGCTTCCTTGAAAATATTGGTAAGCTGTCTTTCACTTATACCATAAGTAAACTTGACCTTTTGTTTTTCTATTAGTTGCTTTCCGTATTCTGTGATTTTAGCTCTCCTAGAGCGTCCATGCATTCCAGGTGGATTAGGTTTCTTTTTAAGTAATTTATCGTATTTGGGTTGTTCGAAGATATTGATACCAAATCGTCTTACTAACTTTCCTTTAGCTATATTTTTTCTGTTCATTAATTCCTCACATCTTCAAATAGCAGGGGTAGGACTTGAACCTACGGCCTTCGGGTTATG
>JAAGKN010000703.1_pt1 | contig 76778 bp, 72 predicted proteins | sample 6206371 | NCBI WGS metagenome assembly JAAGKN01 (sample SAMN11533720, study PRJNA540317) | gut metagenome | isolation source: fecal pellets from male and female animal of same cohort | host: Peromyscus leucopus | place: USA:CA | collected 2017 | reverse complement strand
CTCTTTCTGCCGGCGCCTCTGTCGGAGAAAGCCGAACAATGTATGGTAGAGAAGACTTCACGAGCTTGATGGCAGGTGTGGGCTCAAAGACTGGTTATAACTTTGAATTTAAGGACGGCAAATATATCTTGCAGCCAATAATGTTTATGAGCTATACCTTTGTCAATACGTTTGATTATACAAATGCTGCAGGAGTAAAAATCAACGCAGATCCTGCACACAGTATCCAATTAAATCCTAGCGTAAGATTCATAGCTAATACTAAAAAGGGCTGGCAGCCTTATGCAAGCGTTGGAATGGTTTGGAACGTAATGAATGAGAACAAAGTAACCGCAAACTCAGTCCGACTGCCAGAAATGAGCATGAAACCGTATGTTGAGTATGGTGTCGGTGTTCAACGCAACTGGAAAGATAAGTTTACGGCATTTGGTCAGGCAATGCTAAGAAACGGCGGTCGAAACGGTATAGCTTTAACCGCAGGATTCCGTTGGGCATTAGGTCATGATGGCAAACCTCACACCCACGACAAAGTTGAAGCACCAACCAAAAATCGTGCACTATTTTCAGCCACGAGAGGGCAGGGGCAGAGTTTATCCTCAGTTGGTTCTGAGCGCAAGGTTCTGAAGCAACTCACCCCTCAGCAAAAAATGGCATTAACTGGCAACAAGAATACTACAATTACTTCAAGTAAAGCTGTATTAAAGCAGTTGTAAGAAATAAAACCACCTTTAATAAAATAGGTGGTTTTGCTTAATATAATTGACCCGAAGTTCTTTTAGGAGTAATTTTATTATATGACCAAAGTTTCGATAATTATTCCTGTCTATAATGTTGAATTATATCTTTCAAGATGTTTAGATTCAATTATAAATCAATCTTACAAAGATATTGAAATATTTTGTGTTAATGATGGTTCTACAGATAATTCAGGACGTATTTTAGAACAATATCGAAAACTTGATTCACGTATTAAAATATTGAATCAAGAAAATAAAGGTTTGTCTGCAGCCCGTAATATAGCAATGGAACATATTACCGGAGAATATGTGCTCTTTGTTGATTCTGATGATTATGTCTCATCCTGGCTTGTTGAAAAGACATTGAATAATGCCTTGAAAAATTCCAGTGATGTTGTTTTATTTGATTATATGTCTGGAAATTTGGATTATACTGATTCTATTGAGTTCTCCAATAATAATTATGTTAAATATGAAAATAGTACTTTCTCTATTGAATCAATGAATGCTGATTCTTATAAATTGATACCTGTGTCAACCTGGTCAAAGCTTTATAAAACTCAGTTTTTAAAAGAAAATAATATAAAATTTATTGAAAATTGCTATTATGAAGATTTTCCATTTTGGGCAGAAGTCTACGTAAATGCTAAGCGTATTTCGTATCAGCCAGAACCTTTATATTACTATAATACCGGTCGAAATTCTTCTATAATGAAGCAATCTGGCGAAAAAACTTTTGATGCAATTATTATTTATAATAAAGTTATTCAAACATTGAAATCTTTTGGATATTGGGAAAAATATAAAATTTATGTTAATTTGCTTTTAGCAACAGATGCGCTGAAAAAGTTTGAACGTATTGCGCCTGAATTTAGAATGAAATTTTTTAATGAATTAAAAGTTTTTTGTGAAAATATAGAACCTCAGAAATATGAATCTAGTGAGTTTATTGATTTTGAAAAAGACATTATGAGAAAGTTTAGCTGTCTGAAAACAGCTGATTATAATGTATTTTGTTCAATTATGGGAGTTAATGATGGTAAATAATGTAAAAATATCAGTATTAATTTCAATAAATGAGAATATCGAATATGCAAGAAAATGTCTTGATACGTTAAGGTTTCAAACTTATGAAAATCTTGAATTTATTTGTAATAATGTGAATTCATCAACTGAAATGAAAAGCTTACTTCACGATTACGAAACCATAGATAATCGATTTAAAATTATTGACTCGTCTGATAAAAAATCTATATTTGAATTGCTTCAATATGCAACAGGAGAATATATATCTTTCATAAATTCAAATCACTGGGTTTTACTTAACCTATATCAAACTTTCATCAACACTCTAAAAAGTTTAAACCAAAATATTGATATTTATATTTTTAATATTGCTTCTTATAAGGAAGATCAAAATGACATCTTACCTCCAACATCATTTACTCTTAGTGATTGGAATAATCATTTCTCGAATTTAAGTATACATACATGTAAGGATTGTAAGCGACCATTTTCAACAAATCTTTTACTTGAAAATAAAATTTATTACAAAGATTTTATGTTAAAAATAGGAGAATCTTATAATAAATTTTTGGAATACAAAAATCGTTATGCTTATTTAGTATACTTTTTAAATGCCAAAAGTATTGTTCTAAATAATGATGTATTTTATAGATATAGAATTATTGATAATGGCACAGGTTCAGAATTTACTTTTGATATTTTTGAGATAATAGATAAAATTGTTGATGAAGTTAGAAAAAACGGCTTATATGAAAACTATAAATATGCATTATTTCAATTCAAATATAATACATATTTTCAGTATTATATCTTGTGTCCGGATAATATTAAACAAGAATATTTTACGCACATGAAAAATAAATTGGATATTAAAAATTTTTCAGATTTAGATTTTAATATTTGTCAAAGATTAACTGGTTTTGATTTATATTTATTTATAGTTCAAAATGATTATACGACTTTTAATACTATTTTAAATAAGAGGTTTTAATGAAAAAAGCATTAATTACAGGTATTACAGGGCAGGATGGAAGTTATCTTGCAGAGTTACTACTTAATAAAGGTTATGAAGTTCACGGTATTAAAAGACGTTCCAGTTCATTTAATACTCAGAGAATTGACTATTTATATAAGGATTTACACGAAGAAAATCCTAATTTGATTTTGCATTATGGGGATTTAACCGATTCTTCAAATATTATAAACATAGTTCAGTCAATAAAACCTGATGAAATTTACAATTTAGGAGCACAATCACATGTTAAAGTGTCCTTTGAGTTACCGGTCTACACAACTGATGTAAATGCGATGGGAACATTGCGCATTCTTGAAGCTATAAGAATATTAGGACTTGAAAAAGAAACGAAGTTTTATCAAGCATCAACTTCTGAACTTTTTGGAAAGACGAAAGATTCTATCCAAAATGAAGATACAATATTTTACCCCCAATCACCTTATGCCTGTGCAAAGCTTTTTGCATACTGGATTACTGTAAACTATCGCGAAGCATATGGAATATATGCGGCAAATGGAATACTATTTAATCATGAATCGCCGAAACGTGGCGAAACTTTTGTTACACGTAAAATCACTATGGCTGCTGCTCGCATAAAAATGGGGCTGCAAAACAAATTATATCTTGGTAATCTTGATGCTAAAAGAGATTGGGGGCATGCAAAAGATTACGTTGAAGGTATGTGGAGAATTCTGCAGCAACCTTTTGCGGATGATTTTATTCTATCTACCGGAAACACTGTAACTGTAAGGGAGTTTTGCAAGAAAGCTTTTGAAAAAGCCGGTATTCCTATTGTGTTTAAAGGCAAAGGTTTAGATGAAAAGGGATATGATAAAGATGGAAATGTCATTGTAGAAGTTGATCCAAGATATTTCCGCCCAACAGAAGTGGAAACACTTCTAGGTGATAACTCAAAAGCTAAAAAAGTTCTGAATTGGCAGCCGCATTATACATTAGAGCAAACTATAGATGATATGATCACGTACGACTTTCAAGAGGCTGAAAAAGAATATTTCTTAGTGGAAAGAGGGCATTAATGAATACAAGTTCAAAAATTTATGTTGCTGGTCATAATGGGTTAGTTGGACAAGCTATTGTCTCTGAACTGAAAAAAGAAGGCTATACTAATTTGCTTTTAAGGTCTCATTCTGAACTTGATTTGACAAATCAAGCCGATACATTAAAATTTTTTGAAAAAGAAAAACCAGAATATGTTATAAATGCTGCAGCTAAAGTTGGTGGTATTCTTGCAAATTCGACTTATCCTGCTGAGTTTATTTATCAAAATATTATGATTGGTACTAATATTGTTCATTCAGCTTATTTTACAGGTGTAAAAAAACTGTTAAATTTAGGCTCGAGCTGTATTTATCCCGGTGATATTTCAAGACCAATAACTGAAAACGATTTATTGACTGGAAAACTAGAAGAAACAAATGAAGCTTATGCCATTGCAAAAATTTCAATTTTAAAATTGTGTAAATTCTATAATGAACAATATGGAACAAATTTTATTTCTGTAATGCCAACTAATCAGTATGGTATGGGTGATAATTTCAACATGGAATCAGCGCATGTTTTACCTATGGTGTTAAGACGAATGCATTTGGGGAAATTACTGATGAATAATGATTTTGACTCCATAATAAAAGATTTTAAAAAATATAAACTTGGCCGGAATATTGATAATAATATTGATTTCGCAAATCCTCAATCAATAAAACTTGCCTTGGAAAAAGTTGGAGTTTTTTCTGATAAAATTAAACTCTGGGGTGATGGCAATGTTTATAGAGAATTTATGTCATCAGATGATTTAGCAAACGCTTGTGTATATATTTTGAAAAATACTAATTATAAAGATATTGGTGAAGTTATTAATATAACCAGAGGAACTGATATAAAATTAAGCGAACTTTTTGAATTGATAAAATCAATCGTTAATTATGAAGGAAATCTTGAATATGATAACTCTAAACCTAATGGAACATTTAGAAAGCTATTAGATAATACAAAACTAAAGCAAATAGGCTGGGAACCTAAATTAGATTTAGAAACAGGTATCAGAAATTTATATGATTGGTATCTGGGTGAGGTTTTATAATAATGTCTGAAAATAAAAAAATCGTACTATTTATAACTGATGGGGTTGGTAATCAATTATTTCAATATGCTCTAGGGTACTCTATTTCTAAAAAATATGGTCAAAAACTGTATATTGATAATAATTACTTTTGTTATAATAAAACACGTAAATACGAATTAGATAAATTTAATATAGAAGAAAATATTTTACATTATGATTTTGATGGTTCACTACCCGAGTATTATGAACAAACTTTTCATTTTGATCCAAAAGTTTTGGAATTTAATGATTCCGTGTTTCTACGAGGTTTTTGGCAGAGTGAAAAATACTTTGTAACAGTTAAGGACGATTTGAAAAAACTGTTTGAATTTAAGAATTTGGACTTTATACGAAACAAACACTATTTAGCAATGATCCAATCTTCAAATTCTGTTGCAGTACATATCAGAACCGGTGATTATGTATTACCGCCTTTTTGCCATACTCATTTTGTCTGCAAGAAGAATTATTACATAAATGCTATAGAAAAAATAAAAGAACTTGTTAAAAATCCTACTTTTTTTGTTTTTTCGGATAATATAGATTATGCAAAAAAATTGTTACCGGATAATGCAAATTTAATTCTTGTCGAATGTACAAACTGGCAAGAAGATTTCTATTTTATGCAAAACGCAAAGCATAATATTATATCAAATTCAACTTTTTCATGGTGGACTGCTTGGTTAAACAATAATCCGCAGAAATTTGTTATTGCTCCAGATAAGTGGTTTACAGATATTACACCACTAAACAGTAAAGATGTTGTGCCGGATACCTGGATAAAAGTCAGTGTAGGAGATTAAAATATTTGTCCCGACCATTTGTATTGTTTTGTGTACGAAAGAGTAATTGAATTATTTTGTTTTATTTATATATTTACATGCCAATCCGACTTTTTTGTGAAAATTTTCGCAAAATCACGAAAAAAAGACGGCTAATGCCGTCTTAATTTAATTTACGCTCGGAGGGATTCGAACCCCCGACCTTTTGGTTCGTAGCCAAACGCTCTATCCAGCTGAGCTACGAGCGCATATTTTGTTTACCTCTTTATTCTATTTAAAACATAAAAATTTTTCAAGTCTTTTTTATGTTTTTATAAACTGGAATTATCCTTAATTTTATGTTAAGATAATAAATTATAATTAGAAAAAAGGAGGAATTATGAAACTTACGCCAAGAGAAATGGAGATATGCAAGTATTTAGCTGAAGGCAAGAAAAATGGTGAAATTGCGCGGATTTTATACCTTAGTGAGCATACGATTAAATCTCACGTAAGTGATATTATTGCTCAGCTCGGAGCTGTTAACAGAACACAGGTTGCATATATTTTGGGAAAAGAAAATATTATAAACTTTTAACAATTTTGATATTTAGGGTAATGGGTATATAATCTTTATAAGAGAGAAGATTATATGAAGAAATTTTTAATAAATTTGTTATGTATACTAGCCTTTATCCTTTGTTTTGCAGGTAATATTTTTGCTGCAGAGGACTTAAATATTACATCTGTTTTATATGACAATTCTTCATCATTTTTTTCTATTAATTCTTATGATAACGAAGATTTTACATTCTCGGCACAACCAAAACTGTATATCGTAGAAGAAGAACAAAAAGTTTATTTTGATATAAACTCATCTGTACTAAAATGTCCCCCTCAGGATCTTGTATTAACATCTCCTTATATTAAGGAAGTAATTGTAAAGCAATTTTCAACAAATCCTAATATTGTACGAGTTGTAATTTATTACAAAGATGGATATAATCCCAAAAACATTCATTTGAAAAAACTCAATAGCAGTTTGTATGTTGTTTTTTCGCAGATAAAAATGCAAAATTTTTATTTCCATCATATGTATAGTGATGTTATATCACGAGTTACGCGTTCATATGAACCTATATCAATTCAGTCTCCTGTATTAGCTCAAAGTAGTGTTGTTAGTCAAATTAATTCAGCTTTCAAGCTCGGAGCAACCACTGAGGACCAAAATTACATACTTATGAAAAAAGACCTTACCCTGCCAACGAACTATTATATTGATAATATTAACATCAAAAATGGCACAATTCATATTACAGGTACTGGGGCTCTAACTGTTACAAAACCTTTTGGACTTTCTAATCCAAATAGAACAGTTTATGATGTTCCTAATGCAGTTGTAAATACAGCTATCAGAAATAAAGAATTTCCTATATCTCAAAATGAATCAATAAAAATAGGGCAATTTGATAGGGAAACGGCAAGAATTGTTATTACCAGCCAAAAATCTGCCAATTATATTCCGGTAATTTACCCTGATGCTCAACGATTAGTATTTATAGATAAAGCTTCCTCAAATACAGGACAACTTTTTTCAATAAAATCGTCTTTGAATTCTATTTATGACGAAATTACTGATACAAAGAATCATTCGGTTAAGTTAATCTTTTCAAAGCCTGTAATATACGGCATAGATAGAACTAATTCTATGCTTGATTTTTATCTTTACAACATTGAAAATTCACAAAATTTCAATTTAAAATCTTCATTACTATTTGATGGAGCAAAGCTTACAGATCTAAAAAGTGGTGGAGTTAAAATTTCTATTCCGCTGGAAAAAGAAGATGAGGCAGATATTCAAGCTGGAATTGATGGAAAAACATTAAGATTAAAAATTAAGTGTGAGCGTAAAGAGATAATAAAACCAGACGAACCTGTAATTAAACCGCAGCCTGTTGTTCAACCTGTCCAAAAAGTTGATGCTAAAAAGATTATAGTGATAGATCCTGGACATGGCGGATCAGATTGTGGTGCTATTAGGAATGGTATTTATGAAAAAAATATAACTTTAGATATATCTCAAAGAGTTGCGACTTTATTGGAGAAAAAAGGTTATGTTGTATATATGACACGTGAAACTGATGCTACTGTATCCTTACAGGATAGAGTTGACATAAGTGAGGATATTTCTCCAGAAATATTTGTGAGTATTCACGTAAATTCAAGTAACAATGAATCTCCAAATGGTATTGAAACCCATTATTATAAGGACAATAGTTTAACTCTTGCCAAAACGGTTCATGCTTCTATGCTTAACCATATAACCGCAAATAACAGAGGATTGTTTAAATCTAAATTTTATGTTATAAATCATACTACAGCGCCTGCAATTTTAGTAGAGATAGGATTTCTTTCGAATCCAACAGAAAGAGCGCAATTAGTTTCGGAAAGCCGCAAACAGGCAACTGCGAAGGCTATAGCTGAGGGTATAGATGACTACTTTAAGTAATTTAGATAGCAATTCCCCGATTGCATTTTTTGATTCGGGAATTGGCGGATTAACAGTTTTAAACAAAGTAAAAAAAGTTTTACCTGATGAAAGTTTTATTTATTATGGTGATACTTTACATATGCCTTATGGGGAAAAAACAAAAGAACAGCTGTTAGAATATTCTGATAATATTTTTAGATTTTTTGAGAAAAAGGGATGTAAAGCTGTTGTTATGGCTTGTAATACAACATCTTCAGTTATATTTGAGTCTGTTAAAGATAAATATAATTTTAAATTATATCCAATTGTTCAGTCGGTTGCAGGGATTCTTGCAAAGACTGGAGTTAGTAATTTAGGAATTTTTGCAACACGTGCAACAATTGAGTCAAAAGCATATGATCGTGAAATTGCAAAATATGCACCGAATATGAAAGTTTATGGACAATTTTGTCCTGAGTGGGTGCATTTTGTTGAAGAAAATAGCATGAATACTACCGAAAATTCTAAGATTATTCACTCGGATTTAGAAAAAATGTTAAACAATAATCCTGATAAGATTGTATTAGGGTGTACTCATTATCCATTTTTACTTGATGTTTTATCACAATTTGCACCACGTGATATGTTTATTGATCCGGCAATTTCATTTGCTCAATTCATAAAAGATGATTTAACAAGCTGTGAACTTCTTACTACATCGGCAACTAGATCAGAAGAATTTTATGTAAGCTCAAATCCTGAGAATTTTAAATCTTCTTCAAAAATGTTTTATGATGTAGAAAAGTTACCTGAATTATTAGTTTTCTAATATATTTTTGAGACAATTTTCATATGTATCAATTTCAATAATATTAGAATCCGACAAAAGTTTTGCTTTTGTAACATCAAGCTCTGTAGAGTTTTCTTTAACTGCATAAACTTTAATATCGCGTTTCAAAGCTTCTAATACAGGAATAGATCCGAGAGAATCGTGTGGCATGACAAGAAAATCGACGTTAGATATATTTATGCCAATATTTTTATCTGTTGTGATTTTAGGTGCTTGAGATAGTCCCAGTAAAATACAAGGTAAAAAGGTCGGAGTAATGTATTCCGAAGCGGATTTAGGATTAACAATATCTGGATATATATTGTAATCCTTAAATGCCGGAGAATGTGCACAAGGAACTTTAAATTTTTTAGATATATAGTGTGAAATTACAGCTTCGACACCTCCAACAGGATCTGCTCCTTGCCCTTGCGCATAATCAGGGTTATCATCTTCCGGTTCTTCAAACAGGCAAACAATTGCAATGGCATCACAACCTTTATCTAATAATTTTTCACAAGCTTTGCCGATTGTTTCGATATTTTTTACACTGCCGGTTGATATACCATCTTTTGTCATAAAGAATTCAACACCAGCTTCTTCTTCTGTTATTTCATAGAAGGAAATATCAATGCCGTAAACTGTTTTTACTGCATTCTGAGTATTTATATGGATATTTAATACATCTTGCGGAATTGCTTTATCGTAGATTATGCCAATTTTATTATCTACAGAGGGAACAAGATTAATTTCTCCTTTAAAAAACGAATCAAGAGAGTATCCTTCTGTATAAAGCATATTCTCAGTAATTCCTGAAAAACCTCCTGCATTTACTACATTTGGATTAACGATTAAAGTTGTGTGTTTTGCAAATTTTCTGGCATATGTACTGGCATCTCCTGCATATCCGCCTATAGATGCGCCTATTCCTGTTGGTACAATAAATGCTCCGATTTTATTTTTATTTTGTTCCATTTAAGTAATTCTCCAAACCATGTAAAATAGCTTCTGCAGCTTGTTGTTGAAACTCTTGTGTAATGATTCTTGAGTTATCCTCAGGATCAATCATATAGCCTATTTCAATCAAGATCGCAAGAGATTCTGAATTTCTAATAACAGCATAACTTGCATCCCTCACTTTATCATCTTTTAGTTGCAGTTCATTGAGCATTGAAGAATGAATGTGATCCGCAAGTTCTTTTGACTGTTGATAAAAGTAGTATACACTTGTGCCTGAACGTTTAGACTCTGCAGCAGAATCTGCGAGTGCGTTATGATGAAGGCTTATAAAGATATCAGAGTTATTTTGTTGGGATATTTTCACCCTGTCATTTAAAGACACATCCACATCTTCGTCTCTAGTCATATATACAATAGCACCCTCTTGTTCTAATTTTTGCTTTAAAAGTTTTGCGATCGAAAGATTAATATCTTTTTCTTTATCACCAAGACAACCTGTAGCACCGGATTCTTTTCCTCCATGTCCGGGATCAAGGGTTATTATTAAATCTTTGAGAGGCCTCTGTTGCTCAATTTGAGGATAATTTTTAACCTCAATAACTAGTTCTTTGTTTGTTTTGTAATAAGATTTATATCCAAAAGATCTGCCTGTCTTATTTATATGAAATTCATATTTATTTTCAGGATACCCTTTTATATTATATACGACAAGGTCAAGCCCGTTTGTAAAAGGTTCAAAGCGTGAGTCTTTGTTAATAGAATATGAACGAGTTTCACTCAGAATAAATGGAACTTTTTTACTTAACTGTAAAGTAAAAGTTCGCTTGTCAGCTGTTTCATTATAAACAAATCCATTGATTCTGGCTGGAGAATTATCAAATCCTTGAATTTCTGTAACAAAGTTTTTTCCAATCCAAGCATAATCATCTCTTGCAAGTTTGACTTTATAAAAATTCTCATACTCTCCTATAATATCCAAAGGAACCCCTTTATCAAAATGCTGCAGTCTTGTCATTTCACCATCATACGGTATTGATCGTAATGGTACATTGTCAGTTTTCACAACAAAAACCTTTATTTCCGGATAAATAATTTCTTCAGGTTCAGGTTTTATTTTTCTTTGAGGGCGTGTGATTTTATATATATCAGTTTTTTCACCATTTGAAATAGTAAAACTATTTTCACCTTCTGCTAATTGTACAGGATGAAAAAATCCGCCTGAATTATGAATATTAACCTTTTCCCCATTTATCAATAAAGTTTTTGAAGGATATTCGCTTCCTACAAAAAACGTTGCAGGTGCATTGATTGTTACATTTTTTGATTTAGGGTAAACGATATTGGCGCAAAAAGTTTTTTGCACCGTAAGTAATATTACAAATATGAGAAGTAGTATTTTATATTTAGCCATATAACTAATATACTATAATTTAAGAAAAATTATAATTTCGTAAATTTATTTAATAATTGTGAAATTTACCCCTCATTGTGATAAAATTGAAATTGTTAAGGGATAGAAAATGCGAAGAGAAGATTCTAATAAAGCAAAAAATAAGGGACGATATTGTAATAAAGTATCAAATGTTTTAGACGTTTTATATTGCATTATTATAGCAGTGCTTATAATTCATTTATTTATCTTACAAATATTTGATCTGCGCAAGTATCGCGAGCGCGGTAGAATGCAGCGTGCAAGCCATGATTTTGCAGTTCGTGGAGACATTTATGACCGCCATGGCATAAAATTGGCTACTGATAGAATTTATTATAATATTTATGCCCGTCCTGTAGATTATTCCAAAACCGAAACCCCACGAAAAATTGCTCAACTTTTTGCACCTGTTTTAAATATTCCAGAAGCTACTTTATATAATAAATTATCAAATACAAAAATTCCTGTAATTGCGGTAAAAAAAGACGTTGATAGAGATACTGCCAAAAAACTAATGAGTATTATTTCAGAAAACGGTTTTCGCTCAATTAGTCTTGATAAGAAAAATACAAGAGAATATCCGCAAGGAGTTTTTGCATCTCACGTTTTAGGCTTTTACAATTTTGATGCCGGAGTGTCAAACGGAGTAGAATTAACAGCTAAAGATAAATTAGAACACGCTGTAAGAGCAACATATGAAAAAACTCGTGATGGTAAAATTATTTATAAAATTCCTACAGATCCGGTTTTACCAACCCAAAATCCAAAAGGACAAGACATAACCTTAACAATTGATGCGGCAATTCAACACGTTTGTGAAAAAGAATTACAAAAAATAATACATGAAAAAGAAGCTTTAAGGGGTGCAGTTATTGTTATGAACCCAAAAAATGGTGAAATTTTAGCATATGCTGTTTACCCGACATATGATCCTAATAAGTTTCAAAAAGCTTCAAATACTCAGATCAAAAATTGGACCTTAACAGATGTTTACCCGCCGGGTTCTACTTTTAAAACTATTACAGTAACAAGTGCAATGGAACTTGGTAAAATTAACGAAAATTCAATAATTGAAGATACGGGCCGTATGAAATTCGGATCATATACAATTGAAAATTATGATTATCGTGAAAGAGGAGCGCCTGGAAAAATTAATCTTATATATTTATTTGAACACTCAAGTAATATTGGTTCTGTAAATGTCGGATATTTAATGACTCATAAAGAATTTTATGATATGTTAAAGCGTTTTGGCTTTGGTGAAAAATCAGGAATCGATTTACCTGGAGAATCCTCTGGTTTATTAGCATCTCCAAAATACTGGGATAAAGGTTTGCATATGACAATGTCATACGGATATGGAACGTCCGTCTCTATTATGCAAATGGTATCAGCGGTATCAGCACTTGCTAATAATGGTGTAAGGGTTACTCCGCACGTAATCAAGTATTCTCCGGAGGAAGAAGCAGAAAAAGTAAAAAGAATTCCAACTGTAAGCCCTGAAACTGCAAAAACAATAACAAAGCTTTTGGCAATAAGTGTTAATAACGGAAAATCTTGTATTAAACTTGATAAATATAACGTTGCAGCAAAAACCGGAACTTCCAGAAAACCATTAGAAAATGGCAGAGGATACTCAGGTACAATGTACACCTCAACAATCGGATATCTGCCTGCGAGTGATCCGCAAGTTCTGATATATGTAGTAGTAGACAGTGCGCAAAAAGGTCCTGTTTGGGGTAATACTGTTGCAGGTCCTGTATTCCACGAGGTTGCAGAACAAACTGCAAGAATTTTAGACTTGAAGCCTGACAAAGTTCCAACAGGCAAAAATTAGCATAGGAGATAATTATGAAATTAGATGAATTAATTGAATATTTAGCATATAAAGATTTAGTAAAATTTAATGATGTTGAGATTTCAGGAATCTCATATAACTCAAAAACAACTAAAAAAGGTGATATTTTTATTTGTTTGGTTGGGGAACATTCAGATGGTCATATGTATGCTCAGATGGCAATTGACAACGGTGCTGCAGCAATCCTTGCCGAACACCCTATTGAAGGGATTACAGTCCCTCAGGTTATTGTTGATTCTACAAGACATAAAATTGCTGATATAGCAGATAGATTTTATTCAAGCCCTTCAAAAGGTATCAATTTGATTGGAATTACAGGTACAAATGGAAAAACAACCGTTACTCACTTAATCCAAAAAATCTTTGAAGAAAATGCCAAAAATGCGCACTTATCGGAACTTTGGGTTATAAATTAACTTCAAACGGCGAATATCGTGATGCAAAACATACAACTCCGCAAGCACCTGAACTTCAAGCAACATTGAGAATGATTAAAGATGTTGAAAAAATTGACAATGTTGTAATGGAAGTAAGTTCGCACGCTTTGAACAAAACCGTGTCGGCGGATGCCGCTTTAACGGAGCAGTCTTAACAAACTTGACTCAAGATCACTTAGATTACCACATTACAATGGATAATTACTTTAAGGCAAAAGCTATTTTATTTGAAGGGCTTTCTGAGGGAGATTTTGCAGTCATAAACACTGATGATGAGTATAGTAAGAAGTTTTTATCAGTTGTTCCTGAGGGTGTTAGAAAATTTACTTATGGGGTTAAAAACAATGCTGATGTTATGGCGAAAGATATTCATTTTTCACTTAATGGGGCTGAATTTAAACTTGTCACTGGTGGAAGTGAGTATAGCGTAAATCTTCACATGAACGGAATGTTCAGTGTTTATAATGTGCTTGCTGCCTTAACTGCCGCTTTGGCTATGGGTATTGATATTAAAGTTGCGTTAAAAGCATTACAAAATGTTCATGGTGTAGCAGGACGTTTTGAAGTAGTTAACAAAAAACCGCTTGTAATTGTTGATTATGCTCACACTCCTGATGGTTTGGAAAATGTTTTAAAATCAGCAAGAGAAATTACGCCGGCTGATGGCAAATTGATTTGCTTGTTTGGCTGCGGCGGTGACAGAGATGCTACTAAAAGACCAAAAATGGGGGCAATTGCTCAAAAACTTTCGGATAAAATTGTTATAACAAGTGATAATCCGCGTTCAGAGGATCCGCAGCAAATTATTACAGATATTATTGCAGGTCTGCAGTCTGTTAATCCTGAAATTGTCACTGTTGAACCGGATAGAGGTGAAGCAATAGCATTATTAAAATCTATTGCAGATAATAATGATGTTGTAGTTATTGCAGGTAAAGGTCACGAAGATTATCAAATTTTGAAAGATAAAACAATTCATTTTGATGATAGAGAACAGGCAAGAAAAGTTTTTGCAGGAAGCGTGATCTAGGTGAAAACTCAACTTTTTATAGAGCAACATTTCCATGGAGCTTACGGGGTGGATTTTAACACCGCCTCTGTTGATGATGTGCTTTATCTCGCTCAGAAAATTTTAAAAGACGGAGTTGGCTATATTTTTCCAACTCTTGTGACCGATAGTATTGAAAACACATTACACCAGATTAAGATAATAAAATCTGCTGCAGAAAGACAAACTTCTGATATGGCAAAGATTTGTGGTGTTCACCTTGAAGGAATATTCTTAAATCCTGAGAAAAAAGGAATTCATGATGAGAAGTATTTCCTTGCACCGTGTGTTGAAAACTTTAAGCTTATTGAAGATGATTTTATAAAAATTGTAACTCTGGCACCGGAACTTGTTCAAGATAATTTATTTGAATACTTACATTCAAAAGGTATTAAGATTCAAGCAGGACATTGTGTTGGCGGAGATTTATCAGGATGCGATTGTACTACTCATACGTTTAATGCTATGAGCGGTGTTACACACAGAGATACTTCGACAGTTTTAAGTGCACTGATTAATGATGATGTTTATACAGAAATTATAGCAGATGGTGTGCACGTTTCAGATGATGCCATAAAATTACTGTTTAAAACAAAACAAATGAATAAAATTCTATTAGTATCGGATTGTCTGCCTTGCACACACAGCAATGTGTCAGAATTCAATTTTGCCGGCTCAAAAATCTACTATAATGGCGAAAAAGCAACCTCAAAAGAAGGTACTCTTGCAGGCAGCACAAAATTGCTTCCGGATATTGTTAAGATTTTAGGCAAAAAAGATATGTTTAACAGGCAATATATTTCAAATTCTTACGACTACCATTCACTAGCATCACGTGGTGAAATTGAATGGGATGAAGATTTTAATATAGTAAAGGTTACGGTTTAAAATGCGAAGTGACAGTATAAAAAAAGGTATAGCAAGAACTCCACACAGAGGATTGTTAATGGCAACGGGAGTTAGCAAGCGTAATATGAATTCTCCTTTTATCGGGATTGCAAGTTCATTTTCAGATTTAGTTCCAGGGCATATTGGAATGAGAGATTTAGAACGTCAAATTGAAAAAGGAATTCATTCTGCAGGCGGACAAGCTTTTATATTTGGTGTTCCTGCGGTTTGTGACGGAATTTCTATGGGACATTGCGGAATGCGTTATTCACTGCCATCCAGAGATTTAATTGCAGACTGTGTTGAGACCGTTTGTGAGGCTCATCAACTTGATGGTCTGGTATTATTATCAAATTGCGATAAAATAACCCCAGGAATGCTTATTGCAGCTCTTAGAATAAATGTTCCAACAATTATTGTGACTGCAGGTCCGATGTTAGATGGTGAAAGTCGATGTGAAAAACTTACAATGATAAAAGGATCGTTTGAAGCTGTCGGAAAATTCAGAAGCGGCGTTATTGATGAAAAACGCTTACTTGAATTAGAAGAAGAATCATGCCCGTCAGCGGGTTCTTGTCAGGGAATGTACACAGCAAACACTATGGCTTGCCTTGCGGAAGTGATGGGAATGAGTTTACCATTCTGTGCAACTTCTTCTGCTGTATCTTCTAAAAAACGCAGAATTGCATTTGATTCTGGTATGAGAATAGTTGAACTTGTTCGCGATGAGGTTAAACCGCTAGATATTGTTGACAGAGATACATTAAGAAATGCAATTATTGCAGATTTGGCAATGGGAGGTTCTACTAACTCATTTTTGCATATTTTGGCACTTGCCAATGCCGGTAACATCAATGTTACTTTAGAAGATTTTGAAGAACTTAGTCACAAAATTCATCAGGTAGTAAAACTTGATCCTGCAGCAGCACCTACAATGAGTGATTTTCATAACGGCGGCGGTATCCCTGCATTGATGAAAACAATGATTGAAGCTAATGTTGGAATTGTTAATAAAATGACTGTAAGCGGCTTAAAATTGAGTGAAATCTCAAATGAAGCTTATGTAAATACTGATTTAATTCATCCTTATGATGAGCCGTTTACTACAAAACCGGGGCTTGGAATTTTATATGGAAATCTTGCGCCTGATGGCTGTGTAACAAAAATTTCAGGAATTGATGAAACTTGTTATGTGTTTGAAGGTGTTGCAAAATGTTTTGACTCAGAAGAAGCCGCTATGAAAGCTTTGGAAGATGACAAAATAAAAGCCGGAGATATTCTTATAATTCGCTATGAAGGTCCAAAAGGCGGCCCGGGGATGCGTGAAATGCTTGCGCCTACTTCACTTTTAGTTGGTAAAGGCTTAGGAACAAGCTGCGCATTAATTACAGACGGGCGATTTTCCGGTGGTACCCGAGGAATTTGTATCGGGCACGTTTGTCCGGAAGCCGCAAACGGAGGACCAATTGCGCTAATAAAAGACGGAGATAGAATTAAAATTGATATAAATACAAGAGAAATTAATCTTCTTGTTTCAGATGAAGAACTTAAAAAGCGCAAAGAGGAATTAAAACCATTTGAACTAAAATGCAAGTCAGGTTATCTTGCAAAATATGCAAAAAATGTTCAAGATGCCTCTCACGGTGCTATAACGGAGTAGATTATGAAAAATATCGTAAATGATACAAATTTAAAACACATTGCAATAATTATGGATGGGAATAGACGTTGGGCAAAAGAAAAAAATCTTCCATCAGCTCTAGGACATAAACAAGGTGTAGAAGCTCTGAAAACAACTCTTAGGGCGTGTAATGACTTTGGAGTGAAATATCTTACAGTTTATGCCTTCTCAACCGAAAATTGGAATAGAAAACAGGAAGAAGTTGATTTTTTGATGGAACTTGTTGCTGTAACTCTGACTAATGAACTAGCAGAAATGCACAGGGAAAATGTTCAAATTCGATTTATTGGAGATTTAAGCAGATTTTCTGAGAAGCTTCAAAAAATTCTAGCAAATTCTGTTGAAACAACAAAAAACAATACAGGCGTAATTTTACAGATCGCCTTAAATTATGGATCTAGAGCAGAAATAACAAATGCAGTTAAGAAAATTGTTGCAAAAGGTGTTGAGCCTAATGATGTTACAGAAGATCTAATATCTGAAAACTTATACAGCACTAATGTTCCGGATCCTGATATTCTAATCAGAACAGGCGGGGAAAAAAGAATTTCAAATTATCTTTTATGGCAAATCGCATATTCTGAAATAATTGTTCGTGACGAATATTGGCCTGATTTTGGCAAAGCTATACTTGGTGAATGTATCGAAGAATTCGGAAAAAGGCACAGACGATATGGAAAATAAAACAATAAAAATAGTATTTGCGACAGGAAATCCTCATAAATTACATGAAATAAATGAAATTTCAAAAGGCTCAGGAATTGAGTTTATTTTGCCACCGGATAATTTTGATCCTGATGAAACCGGTTTAACTTTTGAAGAAAATTCATATATAAAAGCAAAAGAAGCCGCAAGATTATCTAATAATATTGCACTTGCTGATGATTCCGGACTTTGTGTTGATGCGCTAAATGGGGAACCAGGAATTTATTCTGCACGTTACGCATCTACGCCGCAAGCCAGAATTGATAAGCTTTTGGCAAATCTTGCCGAGTCAGGTAATAGGAAGGCAAAATTTGTTTGTGCTATGACATTAGTTGATGAATCAGGAAATATTTTAGATAAAGAAATCGGTGAATGTCACGGACAAATTGCAACTAAACAATCAGGCATGAATGGCTTTGGTTATGATCCGATATTTCAGGTTGACGGATATGGTCTTACAATGGCAGACATGCCAGAGGATTTAAAAAATCACGTTTCGCACCGCAGCAAAGCTCTTAATAAAATTATTTCGTATATAAAAACTACAATGATGTAAGATTCATTAACGGAGAGTTTAATGAAAAAAAAGATAATCATAATAGTAATAATTATAATTTTGGCTATATGTATAAGATATGCGCTTTCTATGGCAGGCTCTTATATGAAAGGTAAGGCAATGAAAAATCGCCCTGCTCCAAATGTTGCTATTGAAACAGTTAAAGAAGATTCTGTAATACAAAGCTTTGAAGCACCAGGACGAGTAGTTTCAAAGTATCAGGTAAGTATAATGGCTCGAATTTCGGGTTATCTTCAAAAAAGTTTCTTTAAAGAAGGTGATTATGTAAAAGCCGGTGATACGCTTTTCTTAATTGAACCTGTAGAATTTCAAAATGCAACAAGTGTTGCGGGTGCAAATATTCAAAATATCAAAGCGCAGCTTGCTTATGCAAATAAGCAGCTTTTGCGTGCGGAAGAACTTGTAAAACAAGACTATATTGCCAAATCCAGATATGATGAAATTCTTGCTAATCGTGATGCGCTTCAAGCACAATTAACAGCTGCGCAGGCAAATTACGAGGACACTAACAGAAATCTTAATTATACACAGGTTAAAGCTCCTGTAGATGGCAGAATAGGAATTATTGATGTAACTGTCGGTAACTATGTAACCCCTTCCTCCGGTTCTTTAACAACAATAAACAGTACAAATCCAATTTACGTAACATTCCCGCTTCCTTCTGAAGATTATGCATCTATTTCCTCAATAGATAAAAATGCAAATGAAAAAAGACGCGTGGAAATATATTTTCAAAATGGTATAAAATATGACCAAGAAGGTGTTCAAGACTTTCTAGATAATAAAGTTGATCAATCAACAGGTACAGTTACTATGCGTGCTACTTTGAAAAACCCTGACAATAAGCTTTTACACGGAGAATTTGTAAATGTAAAACTCTTTGCCAACCATCCGATAAAAGTTCCAACTGTTCCTGTGACAGCAGTTCAGGAAAATCAGGAAGGAAAGTATGTTTACGTAATTGATGAAAATGGTTTACCAAAGCTCACGTATATAAAAGTTCAAGGGCAATCAGGTGAAAATTGGATTGTTCGCGAAGGTCTCAAGGCAGGAGATAAAGTAATCGTAGATGGTATTTTAAAAGTTACCCCAGGATCTCCGGTAAAAATCATATCTAAACAAGATATGGATAAAGAAAATGCATCTAAAACTCAAAATTAAGTAAAAGTATATTTTAGGAAAACAGTATATGACAAATGAAAATCAGGGTAATTTATTTATCCGACGACCTAAGCTTGCCATAGTAATTTCGCTTGCGATTCTACTAGCAGGAATCCTAATGATTAAAACTCTTCCATTAGAAGAATATCCATCTATTACCCCTCCACAGGTTGTAGTTACTGCAACTTATTCAGGTGCAAGTTCTGATGTAATCGAGTCAACCGTAGCGGCACCAATTGAAGCTCAGCTTAATGGAGTTGATGGTATGATATATATGACATCAACGGCTTCAAATGGTACATACAAATTGACATTATATTTTGAAGTCGGTTCTGATCCTGATATGGCTGTAGTTAATGTTCAAAATGAACTTCAACTTGTAACACCGCGATTACCGGAAGAAGTACGCCGTTATGGATTATCTGTAAAGAAATCAACAGGTGGTCCAGGTTTACTAATGATATCCGTTAATTCTCCAAATGGTTCGTATGATAATTTATTTATTTCAAATTATGCGGACATATTCATAAAAGACGAGCTTGCACGTATAAAAGGGGTTGGTACGGTTTCTGTTTTTGGTTCTTCTGATTACTCTATGCGTGTATGGCTTAATGCTGATAAGATGGCAAGTTATGGACTTTCAACATCAGATGTAACTTCTGCTATTCAATCCCAAAATGTACAGTCGCCTGCCGGAGACTTGGGGGTTGAACCAATGAAGGATAAACAGTTAATTAAGCTTACTATGCGCACCAAAGGCAGGTTAAAAGATGCTTCTGAATTTGAAGACATTATTATTAAGGCCTTGCCAACAGGGGCACAAGTTAGATTAAAAGATGTAGCAAGAGTTGAACTTGGAGCTGAAAGTTATTCAAATTTTTCAAGAATTAATGGAAAAACTTCAGCTATTATTCCGGTTAGTCAATTACCAGAAGCAAATGCTATTGATTTGTCTAATAAAATACGAAATAAAATGAAAGAGTTAAGTAAATCATTTCCAAAAGACATTGAGTATAGAATTCAGCATGATGAAACGGAATTTGTAAGAGAATCAATTCACGAAGTTGTTAGTGCTGTTGGATTAGCTGTTCTGCTTGTAGGATTAGTTACTTATTTGTTCTTAGGCTCTGCAAGAGCCGCATTTGTACCATTTGCAGCAATTCCTGTTTCCCTAATCGGTGTATTTATTTTCATGAAATTGTTCGGTTTTTCCATAAATTTATTAATCCTTTTTGGTTTAGTACTTGCAGTGGGATTGGTTGTTGATGATGCTATAGTTGTTCTTGAAAATACTCAAAGACACATTCAAGAAGGAAAATCCCCTAAAGAAGCTGTTGATATTACGATGAAAGAAGTTCTAGGTGCGGTTGTTGCAACATCATTAGTTTTAATGGCAGTATTTGTTCCGGTGTCATTTATGGGGGGGATTACAGGGCAAATGTTCCGTCAATTTGCTTTATGCATAGCATCATCAATTGGATTATCAACACTTGTTGCATTAACTCTGGCACCGGCTCTATGCGCAATGATACTTAAACCAGGTGAAGAAAAAGCTGATTTCAAGTTTATTCAAAAATTTGAAGATTGGTTTAGTAATATTAGAGATAAATATTTGGAGTATACTCAAAATTTTGTGGAATCTTCAGTATTAACGCTTAGTGTTCTTGGATTAATTGCATTATTTAGCGGTTTAATGTTCTGGATAATTCCACGGGGCTTTTTACCATTAGAAGATAGAGGAGCCGTTTATACTCAAATCCAACTTCCTGATGGCTCATCAGCTTCGAGAACTGATGAAATAGCAAAGGATGTTGAATCAAAATTAATGAAAGTACCCGGAGTTAAAGATGTTATATCGCTTGTAGGTATGAATGGTGAAAATACGGCATTTTTAGTTTCATCGTTCAAACCATGGTCTGAGCGCAAGAAAAAGGAAGAATCTCTTAATGGTATTCTACGCAATATAAATACGCAATTTGGGAATTACCCTTCCGCAACTGTTGCAACCTTTTCTCCTCCAGCTATTACAGGTTTAGGTATGTTTGGCGGATTTGAGTACCAGCTTTTAGATAAAGGTGATCGTGACGCTGCAGAACTTTATAATGAAGCCAAAAAACTTATGGCAGAGGCTATGAAAAATCCAGATTTTTCTATGGTATATAGCTCGTATTCTGCTAATTTACCTCAGTTAATGATTGATGTTGATGTTGATAAAGCTATGGCACAAGGGGTAGCAGTATCTGAAATTTACAATGCTATATCATCCTATTTTGCAAAAACTTATGTAAATGACTTTAATAAATACGGCAGAGTATATCGAGTTTTTTTACAAGCTGATTCGCAGTTCAGATCTAAATTATCGGATCTAAATAAGATTTATGTAAAAAATAATCAAGGCAGAATGGTTCCACTATCCTCAGTAATTAAAACAAAAAATATAGTCGGTCCTTATGCAAGAACAAGATATAATATGTATCCGGCTATAACAATTAATGGCAGTACACGTTCAGGAATAAGTTCAGGTAAGGCTATGGATATGATGGAAGAAATTTCTGAAAAAACTTTGCCTAAGGATATGGGATTTGCCTGGTCTGGATCTTCTTTACAGGAAAAACAATCAAGCGGGCAAATAATACCAATACTTTTAATGTCTCTTGTATTTATATATCTGTTTCTGGTTGGGCTATATGAAAGCTGGCTTTTACCAATTAGTGTTCTTCTGGTTACTCCTGTTGCAATTGTGGGTGCATTATTATTCCAGTATGTATCCGGTTATTCGCTTGACATATATTCTCAAATCGGACTTGTTATGCTAATCGGGCTTAGTACAAAGCAGGCAATTTTGATTATTGAATTTGCAAAAGATGCACATGAACAAGGGTTATCTATAAAAGAAGCTGCCATGCAGGCCGCAAAATTAAGATTCCGTGCTGTTATGATGACAAATATCGCTTTTATCTTGGGGCTTTTACCGCTAGTATTTGCAGCAGGAGCCGGAGCTGCATCACGTCATTCTGTTGGGATGACAGTTTTTGGCGGAATGATGGCTGTAGCTTTTATTGGAACATTTCTAGTGCCCGCATTCTATGTTATAGTCGAAGAATTTAAGTATAATTTTGCAAAAAAATATAAAGAAAGTAAGAAAAATGCATAAATTTTTAGTTTTTATTTTAATATTTACCCTAATGACCAACTTAACTGCTTTTGCTCAATATGCAGAAAATAAACTTAATGCTAACGAATTCCCTCAAAGTGAAAATGTTCTGCCAAAATCTGAATTTAATCCTGATTTTGTGATTTCAGGTTCGATTGAAAAAAATATTGATATGACTTTAGATAATTGTATTCGTTTGGCATTAGGCAATAATCCTTCTATTAAAGCGGCATTTCAGGATATTTTGGCTGCAGATGCAAGAATTAAGCAAGTTTGGTCGAATTATTTCCCGACATTATCCTGGCAGACTGGCTATACAAGATTACGTCAACTACAATTATCTGATGCTTTGGGTGAAAATTTAGAATTTAACTATTTTCTTTTAGGACAGGCTTCGGTACAGCAAATGCTTTATGATTTTGGAGTAACACAAAATCAGGCAACAATCAGAAAACTTGATTATGAAGGTTATAAAAAGACTTTTGAAGCAATAGTAAATGATGTTATATATCAAACAAAAGATGCATACTACAACGTGCTATATGCATATGAAAATAAACGCGTGGCTCAAGAAACAGTGGATAAATATCAACTATTTTATAATCAGGCAAAAGCCTTTTATACAACCGGCATGAATCCAAAAGTAGATGTAACAATTGCAGAAACAAATTTCAGCAGCGCAAAACTAAAACTCATACAAGCTGATAATTCCGTAAATCTTGCAATCGCAAAACTTAATAATGTAATGGGAGTTCCTTTTATAGAAAAATACGACATTTTAGATCGATTAAAATATCGTCCGGTTAACCTCACATTTGAGCAGGCAATTGATATCGCCCGTGAAGCCAGACCGGAACTTAAACGAGCAGAAATTAGAGTTGAAGCAGTTAACCAAACAGTTAAACTTACCAAAAAATCATATTTGCCAACAGTTTCATTTGAAGCACAATTTCAACGAGGCGGTAGAACCTGGACATCTAATCACGGTTTTAATATCGGGGGTTACCTAACATTTCCAAATGTTAATGCCATGTTAATTAGAAATGAAATAAAAGAAGCAAAGTATTTATACGACCGTGAACTTGCAAATGCTCTTGATATCCAAAATTCAATATATCTTGAAATTCAAAATGCTTACTTAACATTAGAAGAAAAGCGGAACCAGCTTCCTGTTGCGATTTTGCAAGTTAAGCAGTCTAAAGAAAATTATGAACTTTCGTATGGAAGATATAGAGTAGGGGAGGGCTCGCCAACCGAGCTTAAAGATGCAGAAAATACCTATGAACAAGCTCAATTAACATACTATACCGCACTTTACGAATACAACTCTGCCAGAGCCCAATTAGAAAAGGCTATCGGCAAAAATATAGTAGAAAGCGAAGAAATAATAGAATTAAAAAAATAGGTTACATTTCTTAATAATTTAATCTAAAAAAAGGCAATTTTTTTAGCTGTATTAACTTTATATATATGTAAGATATAAATAAGAGAGATGAGAGAATATGATAGCAACTTCAAATAAAAAATTTGGAACAATGACAAAAAGAGCTCCAAGAAGAAATTGCTCCATTGAAGATTTTAAATATTTAGAAAATAAAGATAGAAGAATGAGATTTAATAACTCACAAGATCCAATCTATTATGTTTTTGATTGTATTGAAAACAGACCTGTTAGCACATTAGCTAAAGAATTTGTGAAAGATTCAGTCTTTGAAGTTATAAATTTCGTATCAAAAGTTGTTGGATAATCAATAGGAAATAAGAGAAAAGGATTTAAGGAAAAAGGATAGGATAAATATTTAAAACGGTCTAAATGACCGTTTTTTATTTTATATAGGAATGGCGCCACATACGTGGCGCCATTTTAAGTTACTTAGAAAAGAATTGTTTGCGGATAAATTTCTTCAACATAACTTGCCCAATCTTTTACCGGGAAAAATCCAATTGCAAATTCTGCAGTATTTTCACCTAATTGCTGCAAGCCAGGAACTTCAATTGGAGGTCCGGCTGGAGTTGAACGTGCCGGATTCTTTGGATTCGAAATAATTCCGGTACTTCTTAATAGTGTTATTGAAAGCGTATTTTTAGCAACTTCGTACTCATTAAGCCCTTTTGTAATAACACCTAAGCCATTTGTCCAAACAAATCTTTGCATTGGTGCAGTATTTGTTTTTGCTTCAATGCCTTTTTCTTTTGGAAGATTTTTACGAATTTCATAATCAGAATCAAATTTACGTGTAATAAGCAAATTCATATCTTCTGATTGAACTTCCCTAACAGGTTTTCCAAAGTTAAATCTTACCTGCCATAGTTTATTTGTTGATAAATTCAGCCATTTTGTTTTAAAATTAAGTAATTTGGAATTTTTATCCAAGGATATATCAACAGTAAAGAATGAAGTTACAATCCTCAATGTAGATCTTAATGGACCATTCATTACTACTCTGGCTGATTTAATCTGTGCGACTTCGTAAGAATCACCTTCGACAGGTCCAAAATTATAACTGTCGCCATTATCTTTACAACGCACGAACTCAATAAAGTTTTCGTAACATTTATTCTGGTCATAGATATTGATTTTACCATTTTCAACAGCTATTCTGATATTTGAATTTGATAAACTATTATTATCTATCACAAGATCTGAAGGTTTTCCATCAGCATTAAACTCTTTTAACAAAGTATAAATTGTTGTGTAATCTTCAGTTACCGGAATTTTATCTATATCATAAAGAAGTTTTAACGGAAACCCTTTTCTTTTTGCAATTACTTGAGAATTCTTATCAACAGTAGTTCGTTCAACTTCCAGAAGCTTATATTTTTCAAGATACTTAAATGTAATTGATAAATTTTCTTGCTGAGAAGCCCTGATCTCATTGATAATAGTATCTGCAATTTGAAGAACTTTTTTGTACCGCATAATATTTTCTTCGTGAACCATATCTGTTGAACAGCCGCAAATACTATCGTGAGCCTGATTTTGTAAAAGTAATTTATAACCGTGCTCGATAGCAGAATTGTACTCACTTCCAAAATTATATTGTAATTTATCTGCAATATCCAACTTATATGAACATTCGGTATTAAGTTGTTTCAATTTTACTCTTGAAGAATAAGTTCCCGGCAAGATAAATGTTTTGGAATTATCTCGCAACTCCTCATCAACTTTATGAGTAAATTTTACGGAATTGAAATAGTCAAATAGTGAACCTGGTTTGATTTCATATCCTTTTAGATATTCATTAACCTGTTCTATTTGAACCAATATATCATCCGGAATATTTAAGTGATCAGCTCCAATTGGCATAAGAAGCACTTTTCCTGATTTTTCTGCAATTTTATCAAGATTTGCTTCTATTAATTTGGCTTTTTCTTTAATCGGTTTATCAGATGAAAAAATATCCATAAAATAACCGCGAACAAGATTAACAGTATTTACTCCGCAGAATTTGAATTCTGAAGGTAAGTCTCCGCAGCCACGCCAAACTACAGCCTTATCTATCTCAAATTCTTTAAGTATTGGCGGAATATTTTGGCTATGTCCAAAAGTATCAGCAAAATAACCAATAAAGTCAGTACAGCCGAAATTTTTTGCAATTTTTAAGCCTATTTCAAGGTTTTTTCTAAAGCAAATACCATCAGTTAAATATTCATCTACAAGACAGTAAAACGGTCCTATAAACAGCTTTTTTTCTGCTATTAAATGTCTGATTTGTTCTTCTTTTTCCGGACGCAGCTTTAAATAATCTAATAAAGCCACAACCTGTCCGTCAAAATAAAACGATGGGATTTTTTCTAATTCAAGCATGTCCAACACATGATCGAATACTTTCAGTAATCTTAGTCTGAAAACTTCAAACTCTCTGTACCATTCTCTATCCCAATGAGAATGAAAATACGCAATAACTTCCTTTTTATCATTTTTCATATTAAACATGACTATATAATAGCACTACTAATTTTTCATGGCTAATTGTTAAGATTAGACAACAGTTGAATGAAAATTATAATAGCAGATTCTAATATATATTTGAAAATGAGGTGTTTATGAGAAATATATTAGCAATCAGTTTTATTATATTGTTAAGCATGCCATTAACAATAAATTCAGCAGACGCAACTTCTACTGTAAAGAAAATTATTGGTACGACTCCGGGGAGCAGCTCTTATACAAATAATATTTACAATCGTGATCTTATCAGAATTGAGAAATATCTTTTTGGCAGAATTTATTCAAAAGAAAGTACAGTTTCTAGATTAAATCGTATTGAAAGACATTTATTTAACAGAAATTACAATTCTATGAACCTAGCTCAAAGAATGAATAATATTTTATCAAACTATCGTGAAGATGATTATAATAATAGAAATTATCTTGCGGATTATTATTCTAATACCACTCCTGCACAGCGTGTTTTTAATCGTTTTGTAGGGCAGCCTACAGGTTTCACACCTCCGATAACACATACACCATTTGGAAGTGGAAGCTACAGACCAGGATATAGCAGCAGTTATTACGGAAACCGTGGATATGGTTACCAAAATTCAATACCGGCTATAACAGGTGCAGGTATTCATATTTTAGACTAATGTAAAAATTTTATTAAGGTCTGATAAAGTTCATATTTTGATGATACTATATATATTGTAGAATAAAGGGAGAAATTACAATATGTGCGGTATTGTTGGATATATAGGAAAAAGACCTGTAGTTGATATATTATTAGACGGACTTGAACAATTAGAATACAGAGGATATGATTCGTCAGGAATTGCTGTAAAATGTTCTGACGGAATCAACGTATATAAAGCAGAAGGAAAACTTAAAAATCTTCGTGAAGAATTAACACCACATGCTTATGAATTATCAAAATCAACAAGCGGTATAGGACACATACGATGGGCTACGCACGGAGCACCTACTGTTATTAATGCTCACCCGCATACCTGTACTTGCGGTAAATTGGTTCTTGTTCATAACGGTATTATTGAAAATTACAAAGAACTAAAGGCTGAATTAGAAACAACTAAAGGATGTCAATTCAGATCCCAAACAGATACAGAAGTTGTAGCTCATCTTATTGCTTCTATTTACGGGGAAGTCAAAGATCTTGCAAAAGCTGTTCATATTGCTTCCAAAAAGATTGAAGGAGCTTATGCTCTTTGTATTATGCACAATGATGAACCAAATAAAATGGTTGCAACAAAAAGAAATGCACCACTTATTATTGGACTTGGAGAGAATGAATTTTATGTAGCCTCAGATATTCCAGCCTTTATTAAGCATACTAAAAAAGCTGTATACGTTTCTGATAATCAGGTTGCAGTTTTAACCCCATCATCTTTAAAAATTGAAGACGAAAACGGTAATGAAATCCCTGCTAAAGTTGAACTTTTACCTTGGGAGCCTGTTGCACTTAGCAAGATGGGTTATAAGCACTTTATGCTGAAAGAAATTCATGAACAGCCTGATGTTATTAGAAATATTTTAGTAGGCAAGCTTCATACATCAGATTCGCCAATCGTGCTAAATGAGGTTAAATTAAATAAAGATACTCTGAAAAATCTTAATAGAATTCAAATTATTGCTTGTGGAACATCACTTCATGCTGCATTAATTGGTAAATATATTATTGAAAATTTCTGTGGTATTCCAGTCGATGTTGAGGCCTCAAGTGAATATATATATAGAAAAACCGTAACAGATGAACATACTCTTGTTATCGGCGTATCACAATCAGGCGAAACTGCTGATACTTTGACTGCAATTAAACAATCAAAAGCTAGAGGTTCACATATATTAATTATTACAAACAGACCAGATAGTGCTATGGCACGTGAAGCTGACAGTTTAGTGCCTGTAAATGCGGGAATTGAAGTTTCTGTTGCTGCTACAAAATCATACATAGCTCAACTTACTTCATTTTATCTTCTAGCATTATATATGGCAGAAATTAAGGGTACTATGGCTGAATCTGATTTGAAAAATTTAAAATCTGAAATGCTTTTATTGCCGCAAAAAATAGAAACAATTTTAGCTGATAAAGAACCAATTCAAAAATGTGCACGAAAATACTCTAATACACGAGACTTTATTTATATCGCACGTGGAATTAACTACCCAACTGCACTTGAAGGTGCCTTAAAACTTAAAGAAATAAGTTACATTAATGCAACAGGCTATCCTGCTGGAGAGTTAAAACACGGACCTATTGCAATGTTAGATGAAACAATGCCAGTTTTATCTATTTTGATGAAGGGTTCTGTATATGAAAAATTATTATCAAATAGCGAAGAAGCTAAAGCACGTAATGCACGTATGATAGCTCTTACAAATTCAACAGATTCAAAATTAGATGATTTATTTGACTGTATAATTAGAGTTCCTGAAGTTACAGAGCTTCTTTCTCCAATAATAGCAATGATTCCGTTGCAATTAATCGCTTATTATATAGCAGAATTTTTAGGAAAAGATGTTGATCAGCCTAGAAATCTTGCTAAGTCTGTAACAGTAGAGTAGGTGCTCGCCGCACGGGGTACTTTGCTACAAATAGCCTCAAAATTTGACCAACTTCACATGATTTTGAGGTCTACTCTTTAAAGGTAAAATCTAAAATGATTAATTCAGATGTAATATGGATCACTAAAACAAATTCTTTAAATAGGGAAAATATTGAGAGCCAACTGACCAAAGAGTATGGTGAACTCATAAGGTGGGCTATTATAGACAAACAAAACGATAAACTAAAAATTTGCTTAACATATGAAAAAACCGGAAGTTAATTCTTCCGGTCTTTTTAATACATTTCGTTATACCGAACAGATATATAGCGATAATATTAAAGGCGAATTATACAACAATTGAGCCTGTCATTTTTTCGATTTTAGCATTATCTTCATATTTTTGATCGATTTTACCTTCATTATAACCTTGTTTTTTTGCAATACGTGTAAAGGCACTCATTGCTAATACACCAATTCCTGCAAGTACTGCAAATTTACCATATTTAGGCGCTTTTTCCATAATTTTTCCACCAAATTTTTCTAAATTATTTGCAGCTTTTGCAAAAGTTTTACCTAAATTTAGTTTTCCTAACCATTTACCAATGGTTGCAACGCCTTGCCCTGCTTTACCTGTAACTTTAACACATGCTGCAGGACTATGATACGCAGCCATACCAGCGCCGGCAGTTAAAGTTGAAACTAATCCAACCTTTAAGCCAGTTTTCAAATCATTTTTTAAATGTTCTCCTGCACATTTAGTTCTATTTACCAAAGAACCTTTATCATTTGCATTCATTGTTTGTGCTGCATGTACTCCTGCCATTGCTACTCCTGTCATCATACTTTCCTTTCCAATTTGAATTTCACCTACTCTTATATAAAGAAATTTTTATATAAGAAATTGCCTGAAAAAAGCTCAGGCAATTTGAAAGTATAATAATATTAAGTGTTTGATCGTATTTACAATACTTAATATTCATCAATTGCTATAGCATTAACAGGGCATGCTAACGCTGCATCTATACAAAGATCATCTGTTTCATCTATTTTATTAGAGTTTACAGAAGCTTTATTCCCTTCAATTTCAAAAACTGAGGGGTTGATAATAGCACATGCTCCACATCCTACACAGGTATCTAATACGGTTACATTCATAAAATATCCTCCATTTAGGTTTATAACCCATTATGGAGGATAATTAATTTATTTAATCCGTATAATTTCTAATACAAATTACTAGTCTTCATTGGATATAATTTGAGCTCCGTTATTTTCAACAGAAAGAGTTTTTATTTCGCACTTGATGTTCTGATCAGCCCAGGTGTCTTTTACTACACTTCTTATTTTATCAAGATTATTCTTCTCAGAAATAATCAAAATTGAAGAACCAGCACCGCTTAAAACACATCCTAGCACATTATCAAAATGTTTTAGATTATCAATAATTTTGTCTAATCCAGGAACTAATTTCATTCTGTACGGTTGATGTAATCTATCTTGTAAAGCAAGTTTCATAAGCTCTGAATCGTGCGAATGAACTGCTTCTACAAACATTGCAAGTCTTTTTGCATTAAATATTGCATCTTTCATTGGAACTTCTTTTGGAAGTACAGATCTAGCAATATCTGTAGATAATTCAAAATCCGGAACACATACTGTAACAGCCCAATCAGAAGGCCAATCAAGCTTTCTATAGACAACGCTGCCATCATCTTCTTGGGAAGAAATTACAAGTCCGCCAACAATTGCAGGAGTGATATTATCAGGATGACCTTCAATTTCACAAGCAATTGATAATAATGCAACTTCATCAGCTGGGCGACCCAAAAGCTCATTAGCTGCAATTAAAGCGCCAACAATTACTGAAGAACTACTTCCAAACCTCTTGCTACAGGTATATTTGAATGAATATTAATTTTTAATTCACTTGGAGTTTGCCCGATAGAATTATATAAAAGCTCTACAGCCTTATAAACAATACTATTTTCATCAGATGGAATATGATCCAATGATAATTGATCAATTGAATCAGTAACTGCTATTACATTAATTTCAATACCGGTTCCCGGAAGCACAGTTTCTTCAATAGTTATTGTATTATAAATTGGTAATGCCATACCAACACAATCAAATCCGGGGCCCATATTTGCCGTTGTAGCCGGCACTTTTACACTTACTTTCATTTTTATCTGCCTTTCAGATATATTATACCAAAAACAGGATAAATATAACAAAATTCAGCGATTTATTAAAAAGTTGCCCAAAACCAACACTTGGGGCTAAAATATATGTATTATGTATGAATTTCACCCATATTTCACTAATGACGGCTCTGTAGGACTTTTTAGCCCAAACTTTAATGATATTTACCATAGTGCCACAGGAGCGTTAACTGAAAGTTATGAAAAATTTATTTTACCTGTGGACTTCAATAAATTAATAAAAAAAGATTCAATAAGAGTTCTTGATATTTGTTATGGAATTGGTTACAACTCAAAAAGTTTTTTGAATAATATTTTTGAAAAATTTTCACAAAAAAATCACCATGCAAAAAATAATATCGCGCAGATATATACCAATAAAAAAAGTAGATTGGTAGATGATATTTTATCAGTATCTACCGACAAGATACATGGTGATAATATTTTTTGTAAATTATCTATAGACACTGTAGACAACGATAAAATTTTAACATTTCTATCTCCATTTATAAAAACCGGAGAAAAAAGAATAAGGAATAAAAATATTGATTTCGATTACAATAAAATTCAACAATATCTGAAAGCAGATAAGAAAAATAAACCTATAAGAATTAATAAATTAATAAATTTTCTCATTTTTGAAAAAATGGTTCAAAATACCCCTGAAATTCTTGAAAATGAGGACGTTTTTTCGATATTAAATAATAATAAATATCGCTCATATTTTGATCAAAATTTAAGAGGCATTTACAATTATTATCGATTTAAGAGTGTACAAACTAATAGGCAGTCGTCATTGTTTACCTTTTTACATAATATATATTATCGACATGTATCTAACGGCTACAAAAGAGCCTTAAAAAGGTACCAGCTTCAGGATATTAATATAAACTTAAATAATGGTGATGCGAGAGAATTTATAAAGAATAACAATTCAACTTATGATTTAATATTTTTGGATGCATTTACACCTTCAAAATGTCCTTGTTTATGGTCCTATGAATTTTTTATGCAATTATTTAATCACTTAGACGATGATGGGATGATTTTAACTTATTCAACATCAGCTTCTATAAGATCAGCTATGATTGAAGCTGGTTTCAAAATAGGTTATATATATAACGAAAGAGAAGATAAATTTACCGGCACAATTGCTGTCAAAAATAATGCGCTGATAAAATATCCCCTTTCAGATTTCGATTTAGGGCTATTAAAAACAACAGCAGGTATATTTTATCGTGATAAAAATTTAACAAGCCTTAATGAGGCGATTATTCATCAAAGAAAAATTGAGGTCGAAAATTCATCAAGAATATCAACTTCAAAATACAAGAAGAATTATAATCGGGAGACAAAATGTTAACATATGACGTAGTTGTAATTGGTGGTGGAACAGCAGGCTGCGCAGCTGCTTATACGGCGGGAAAATTAGGTCTAAAAACACTTTTACTTGAAAAAACTATACATCTTGGAGGTACAATTACTTCAGGACTTGTTATTCCAGTAATGAAATGCGGCGAAAACCAAATAAATACAGACTTTTACAATGATTTAATAATAAATTTAAAAAATGTAGGTGGTCAGGTAACTTATCAAGAAAACCCAGGATGGTTCAACCCCGAACTTGCAAAGATAATCCTTGATAAAATGTTAAACGAAACAAATGTAGATATAAGATTTAATTCTTATGTTATCAGTGCAAATACTGAACATAATAAAATAACTTCTATAGATATTCCAACAAAAACATTATCACCATATATCTGTGCGTTATATAACGATAACACTTTGAATGATGCGACATCACGCACCACATTATTATCGGAACGTATCGAAGCGAGATATTATATTGATACAACAGGAAATTGTGAATTTTCAAAATTAATTAATTGTGATTTTCTTGATGAGCCTGAAGAATTTCAACCGATGAGTTTACGATTTATAATGAGCGGAGTTGATCTAAAAATTTTTAGTGATTGGCTGCTTAAAACTGATTCGGATAGAAATGTTACAACTGTAGAATATATTGATAACCATATTCATTTATCTACAGCTTACACGTGGGATAAGGGTAAAAAATGGGCATTAGCACCTCTTTTTGAGGATGCGATAGCAAAAGGTATACTAAAAGACACGGATAGCAACTATTTTCAGATCTTTACCGTCGCGGGAATGCCTGATAGTGTTGCTTTTAACTGCCCTAGAATACCTGAAAACCTTAATCCTAATTTAATTACCGACATTTCAAAAGCCTTAATACAAGCTAGAGAAAGCATTTTGAGACTATCGGAATTTTGTAGAAAATATTTGCCGGGTTTTGAAAATGCTTATATATCAAATATCGCAGATATGCTTGGTATAAGGGTTTCAAACAGAATTAAAGGTAAATATGTTTATACAATAGACGATTTAAAAAGTGGTAAAAAATTCAAAAATCCCGTTTTAATCTCAGATTATCCGGTTGATGTTCATAGTAAAGATAAGGATTCATCAACACTTCAACAAAACGGAGAATATCAATTACCAATAGAGAGTTTAATCTCCTGTAATTATGACAATTTACTTGTTGCAGGACGCGGAATTTCTGCTGATTATCTATCCCAAGGAGCATTACGCGTTCAAGCAAGCTGTTTTTCCATGGGAGAAGCTGCTGCAAAGTATATCGCACAACAAATTGCTAACAGTGACGTAAAAGCTTAGAACAAAGCATATTCATAGCATCAAGCAGAGGATCAATTGTTGTTGAATATGGCGGAGAGTAAGTAAAATCATTCCTGCCGTATTCTCGCACAGTTAAGTGACCAACAAGTGCGCTGGCTAGCGAATTTATTCTTTTATCTGCTCCAAGTGAACCTATCGCCTGACCACCAAGCAATAATCCCGTAACTTTATCTGCAATTACTTTTAAAGTTAAATCACCAGCTTCAGGCATATAAGCTACCATGTCACTTTTTGATACAACAGCCGAAACCGGAGTATAACCGAATTTTTCAGCATCCGCTTCAGTTAAACCTGTCATTGACATTGTTGTGTTTAAGCATCTTGATACTGCAGATCCCAAAACACCTTCAAACACAGTATAAACACCAGCAGCATTAAGTGCAGCACATCTACCTTCTTTATTTGCAGTTGAGCCGAGCGGAACCCAAACAGAATTTCCACTAATTAAGTGAGGTTCTTCACAGCAATCTCCACAAGCATAAATGTTAGGAACAGAGGTTTGCATTAGCTTATTTACCTTTATAGCTCCGGATTCTCCTATTGCAATACCCGCTTCAATTGCTAACTCGCTATTAGGTACAATTCCAGAACTCAACAATACCATATCGACTTCAAACTCCTTACCCGATAAGGTTTTAACACTAGTTGCCATATTATTCTGACCGCAGATTTCAGAAACAATTTCACCTGTATGAAATTCAAAATTTCTCGGTTGAATTGACTCCAAACGTTTACGTATTAATTCAGACATATCAGGATCAAAAGCAGACATAATACGATTATTTTTTTCGATTACAGAAACATGAAGTCCATTTTTTACGAACGCTTCAAGCAACTCTAACCCAATAAATCCACTGCCGACAATAACTGCACGCTTAGATTCAAGCATCCTTTCCCGAATCCTGATACCATCCTCAATTTTTCTCAGGGTAAAAACATTATCAAAATCTCTAACACCCTTAATGTTTGGAATAAATGGACGTGCTCCTGTTGCAATAATTAATCTATCATATTTTACTAATCGTGCTTCTTTTTTGTCACAAACCAAAACCTGCTGCTGTTGTGTTAGAATTTTTTCAACCTTAGTTTCTAAAAATACATCAATACCTGAGGCATTAAATTCTTCTACAGAACGCACTAATAACGATCTATAATCAGTGAAATTACCTTCTATATAATAAGGTAATCCGCAAGATGAGTAAGAAACATGCGTATCGTCCGTATATATTGCAACATTTGCATCGGGAAGTAAACGTTTTATTTTTGCGGCAGCTTTTGCTCCGGCTGCTACCCCGCCAATTATAACTATATTCATAGCTATAATCTAAATTATTTATAATAAAAATACATTACTCTTTTGACTAATTCGCACTATAAGTATTTAAAATCATACCTTTCATAAAGTCACAGTAAATATCTTTATCTTCTTCCATTGTCTCTACTCTTTCAATTAAATCTTTTAATTCAATAATAATTTGTTTTCTTAGTAAATCTTCGTACATTTTAATACACACCCCGTGTTATCTATTCACATGTGTATATACGGATTATTTTCTAAGAACTTGAGAAAATAGAGCTAAATGTTACAAAATTTAAACATTAAGAAATTATTCTTCAGAATATACCAATTTCTTTCTAAAATGCCACTGTAAAAGAGTTAATACCAGAATAATTATAAATAAAACATAGGCTATTGCACTGGCCTTTCCAACATTAAAATATTCAAATGCATTTTTGTAAATTGAAAAAACAAGAACATTTGTTGAATCAAAAGGACCACCCTGCGTCATTAAATATATCAAATCAAAAACTTGAAATGAAGTTATTGCTGTAATTATTACTACAAAAAATATAGTCGGTGATAACAATGGAACTGTAACATGTCTAAAGGTCTGGAATGCATTTGCTCCGTCAATTTTAGCGGCTTCAAACATACTTTGTGAAATTGCTGAAAGCGATGACAGAAAATATTATCATATTATAACCTATAAGCTTCCAAACCGAAACCATAATCAGTGCCGGCATTGCAAATTTAGAATCATAAAGCCAACTTATATTAGCCTGCAAAATCTGATTTAGAATACCAATATTAGGATCAAATATCCAGCCCCAAACAATACCAATAACTACCATTGGAGTAATAAAAGGTAAAAAATAGGCAGTTTTAAAAAATTCTGATCCTCGTATTTTTGAATTTAAAATGGCAGCAAGTAGTAATGGAATAATTACGCCTAAAATCGAAGTTGAAAGTGCAAAAACGATTGTATTAACTAATATTTTATAAAATAATCCGTCTTTAAAAAGTTCAACATAATTTTTTAACCCGACAAACTCAATAGGATTTAGCAAATCCCACTTTACAAAGCTCAATCCAAACGAACAAATTACAGGGATAACAATAAAAATAAGTATTCCCAAAAGTGCAGGAAAAATAAATATCCATGCCGCAAAATTTTCTTTATTTACTAATTTTTCATATAACTTTTTCATGGTATGATTTAATTATAGACTAAAGAATGGGAGATGTGAATTATGAAACAATATGAACACGCATTTGGTAAAAATGATATTCGTGGAATTTACGAAGATGATATTACAGAAGAGCTTTTTTATAATATTGCAGAAGGGTATATAAAATGGATTCTTGCACAAAATAATAAAAAAGCACAAGATTTAAAAATCAGCGTATGTATGGATGCAAGACTACATTCACCAAGTCTTAAAAAAGCTTTAATAAACGGACTGGTTGATTGTGGTGTAAAAAATATTGAAGATTTAGACCTTGCACCAACACCTATCGGTTATTATTCAGAAATTGCCCATAAGCTTGATGGTGCAATGATTATCACTGCAAGTCACAACCCATCAGAATATAATGGAATGAAAATGACTTTTGCCGGCAGAACCCTTAACGAAGTGCAAATTAAAGAAGTTAAAGAATTAACGTTCAATAGTTGGAAAAAATTACCGGAAGAACTTAAAGAATACGATTTTTCAACAGATATTCTACCTGAATATATTGCAGAAATGAAAGAGAAATTCGGTCAAATAGGTTCAAATATAAAAGTTGTGGTAGACAGTGCAAACGCAACCGGCGGTATTGTTGGGCCACAATTGTATAAAGAATTAGGATGTGAAGTAATTGAATTATTCTCAGAACCCGACGGACGCTTCCCGAACCATCACCCGAATCCTAGTCAGCTTTCAACACTTGAAACACTTTCTAAAACTGTTGTTGAAACAGGTGCAGATTTTGGTATCGCATATGACGGAGATAGTGACCGAATCGGGATTGTAGATTCAAAAGGAAATCCTTTGACAGGTGATAAACTTCTTTTAATTTATGCAATGGATATTATTGAGCAAAAACCTACAGTTGTATCAGAAGTTAAGTGTTCTCAGGTGTTTTATGACACAATTAATAATGCCGGTGGTAATGCTGTTATGTGCAAAACAGGTCACGGTTATATTAAAGATAAAATGAAAGAAACAAATGCAATTCTTGGCGGCGAAATGAGTGGTCATACATTCTTTAAAGACAGATATTACGGATTTGATGATGCTGTTTATGCAGGATGCAGAATGATTGAAATTGTTTCAAAACACAAAAAACAAAATCCTGATTTTAAACTTGAACAACTCCTGAAACCTTTTGAAATGGTATGCACAAGCGATGAAGTTCGTTTTCCTTGTCCAAATCATCTAAAAAAAGAAGTTCTTGAAGCTATGAAAAACGAAGTAAAAAATAATCCAAATATGTTTGGTTCTGAAATAAAAGATATTGTCACTCTAGACGGTATGAGAATCGTTTTTAAGGGCGGTTTTGCTCTAATTAGACAAAGTAATACCGAACCTGTATTTACTCTCCGTTTTGAGGCTGCTGACAAGGCAGAATGCGAAAGATTCAAAAACACAATGGTTAATTACCTTGAAAGTTGTGTAAAATCAAAAGTATAGGGGTAAATAAAAAGTTATGCAGTATTCATAAAATTCACAATGATATTTAATCAATTTAAAAAAGCGGGTTTTAACCCGCTTTTTAGTTATGATATTCACTGTATTCTTTTGCTGTTTCACGCCACTCATCTTCTAATACACTATATGCGTGGCTCCAGAATTTTTCAATAGCATATGTTTCACGTTCTTCTTTATGCAGAATATGAACAACAACATCACCGTAATCTATCAAATTCCACCGATTTTTCAAGTCATTTTCCTGTCTCACAGGCAGTCTGGAAAACTCGGATTTAACCTTATCCTTAACTGTTTCCATCAAAGCTTTTACCTGTGGAGTTGAATCACCTGTTACAATTACAAAGTAATCAGCAAGTGATGAAACATTACTAATATTTAAAATTGTTATATCTTTTGCCAGTTTATCATCTAAAAACTGAGCTACAATACACGCAAATTTATGTGAATCAATTTGTTGTGTCAAAATGTCCTCCTACTATTTTATTCAATCATATCAACTCTTCGTTTATGTCTGCCGCCTTCAAATTCAGTATTAAGCCAAATATTTACAATCTCCAGCGCTAAACCTTCACCAATAACACGCTGTCCTAAGCATAAAACATTTGAATCATTATGAGCTCGGGTCGCCTTAGCTGAGAATGTGTCACCGCAAAGTGCAGCTCTAATACCTTTCACTTTATTAGCAGCAATAGACATACCAATACCGGTTCCACATACTAAGATTCCGCGCACAACGTCACCTGAAGTAACTTTTTGGGCAACTTTTCTTGCTATTGCTGGATAATCACAGGAATTTTCATCATATGTACCTACATCAATAGCTTCAATCCCGTTTGAGGTTAGAAAATCTATAATACATTTTTTATATTGAAACCCGCCATGATCTGAACCGATTGCGACTTTTGTAATTTCCATAAGGAACTCCTTTTCGTATTAGTATTGTACAAGCTAATGAATAAAATGTAAACTCTTTTACAAATTAGATTTCTGAATCATAAAAAAGAGGCTAAAAAGCCTCTTGTAATAAAATGGAGTTTAACAAAATTTATATTAATTTTAATAATTTAATTATTATGAACTTGAAACCATTTGCATAGCTTGTTGCAATAGCTCTTTATTTGAAGAAATAAGCTTATTTACAACTTCCATCTGAACTTTTGCCATTTGATAATATGAAATATTACCTTTGAAATCTGCATTTGAAAGCTCAATTAAACCAGAGCGAATTTCGCCGCAGCCGAGAACCGGTTTTCCGGATTCAGCAGTTTCAAGGAATAAACCATCTTTGTATTCATAGAACCCTGCGGCATTATGGAAAGTTTCTTGTAGTTATACGATAAAGCGGAACAACTTTTTTACCATTTTCGGCTTTTCCGACAATAGTACCATCATTTTTTATTTCATACTCGTCATATTTGCCTAAATATTTTCCATTATTTGGATCAATCCACATTTTTATATTAGTTGTCGGAATATCCAAAGCACCACCTTTTAGTGCAGTTTCTTGATATAAATCAGCACTAATTGGTTTTGTACCCTGCATAATTTCACCTTTATCATTCAAGATATAACCTTGAACAGTATTACCATTTGTAGCACGATATACACCTTCACCATCAAAAGTAAATTCACCAAGTCTTGTGTAAACACTACGCCCTTCTGGAGTTTTAGTTAAGAAAAACCCTTTTCCTTCTAAAAAGACATTATCATTAGAAGTCCCTGGAGTTGATTTACCCTGACTCATTTTTTTTGAGTAATCATCGTTAATTGCTCCCCCTAGAAAGGTTTTGAAATTAACTTGTTTTTCTTTAAACCCCGGAGTATAAATGTTTGTCATATTATCGGCAATAACGTCCATCCAGTTTACCGTTGCATATTGAGTATTTATAGCAGTGATAAAAGCATCATTCATTATTATTCTCCTTGCTGCTGCTTGGTTATTTCTTTTTTGTTTTTGTTGTTTGCTACCTATTTGAATATGATAAATCAGAATAAGGCAAATCATTTTCATTAAATGTATCTTTTAATGACTCAATATTATTTTTCAAATATTGTTCAACAGCTTTATCTCCAGGAATAAAACGCGCTGCGATAGCTCCGTCTTGTCCTATTCGCAAGATTACAGATACATTTTGATCAAAATCAATTCTTAAAGGTTGATTAGTCTCTTTGGCCTGATTAATTGCATTAAGTAAAGTTTCAGAGATTCTTACATTTTGCTGAACTTCTTTAACATTTGCACCCTGATTAAGCATTGATTGAGCTTGAGTGGTAATATTTTGTACAGAGACATCATTATTTTGAGTTAAATTAATGAAAAATTCTGCATCTGATTGTGAAACAGAAATATTATCAGAAAAATCAAGAGTAAACATTCCTGCAGATTTTGTTATTTCAGACATTTGAGTAAGATTTGGCAATTGATTTATTGTTGTATTATTTATCATTTGTTCAATATCATTTGATAACATTGAATTCACATCAATCATAGACATAGAAGCAAACTTAGAGTAATCAATATTACCCTCTAAAGAAAGCTCAGGAGCATTACTAAGCTGATTATCTTTACTATTATCAGTTGAGTTCATTTCTTGATTATTTTTTTGGGGAACAGAGTCATCAACTTTAGATTCTGGAGATTTCTCAACATTTTTATCATCATTAGCTTTTTCCGATTTAGTAACCTTATTCATTTCATCTTTAAAAGAAGAATCAGAAGAAGTTTTTTTAGAAACTTCAGCACTGCTTCCTGAATTTGAAACTGAGGAACTAGAATTTACAGATGATGTTGTTGCGTTAATACTCATTTTAATTACCTTCTATTTCTTTTAGTTGTTTCAATATATCTTGTTCTTCTTCTTCTGCTCTTTCTTGACTTTGCTTGAAAAACCTTGTAACGCCCAGTTCAGAAAATTGTTTTAATTCAGCAGCTTTTTCTTCTGCAAGATATATGTCCTTACTTTTTTCTTTGTGCTTTTCAAGAACCTTAACTGCCTGCTCGCATTTTACAAGCTTTTCAACTTCAATATCGAGTTTTTTTTGTAATTCTTGTCTTTTAGCTTCCAGTTCTTCTGCTTTAGCCCAAAGATGTCTTAGAAAGTTATCATATGATTCATACATCATAGGATCTGCAGCTCTCATACCTTGTTTTGTATCCAAAATATCCTGATCATTCTTCTTGATATCTTGTTCCGCCTGATAGACTGCTGCCTGAGCCTTTTGAACCTTAATTCTCTGTTCTTCTTTTTGATTTATTCTAAAATCTAAAACCTTCTGCAATCTATAGCGAAATGGCATGTTAACTACTCTTTCTTGATTTTATTATGTATTACTTTGACAGAGTAATAAACATCTAAATGTATGATATTGTTTTAATGATAAAAGTTATAAAGTCAACAAAAAAACGGACTAATAAACATAGTCCGTTTTTTTGTTTAATATTTCTAATTACTCTTGTGCAGAAGTATCATCTGATTGAGATTGTTCATGAACAGATAACGCAATTCGTTTATCTGCAGGATTAAATTTAATAATATAAGTATTAATTTTATCTCCAACTTGAAGAATTGATTTAGATTCATTTTGATAATCAACAACTTCATTATGAGGAAGAAGGCTTCAACCCCAGGGAATACTTCAACAAAAGCCCCAAAATGTTTCAATCTGGTAACAGTACCTTCAACTTTATCACCTTCTTTAACATTTTTTTCAGCTTCAATCCATGGATCCGGTTCAAGATTTTTCAAACTTAAAGATACACGCTGTTTATCATGGTCAACTGCGATAACTTCAACATCAATCTTATCGCCAACTTTCAAGATATCTGTCGGATGGTCAATCCATCTCCAAGAAAGTTGAGACAACGGTAACAAACCATCAATACCGCCAAGGTCAATAAATGCTCCAAAATCTGTAATTCTAACAACCTCACCTTTTACAATTTGACCTGCTTCGATTTGAGAGAAAATATTTTTTCTAGCTTCCTCTGCAGTATCTTCATATACTTTTTTGTTCGAAAGAATAAAGTTATTTTGCTGAACATCAAGTGTTAATATTTTAAGTTCTAATTTTGAACCAACTTCAACTTCTGATTCTCTTGCTCTAAGCTGAGAAGATGGAATAAATCCTCTTACTCCAGAAACTTCAACGAGAATACCACCTTTAACAACGTTAATAACTGTACCAAGAATAGTCTCATCAGCGGCTTTAGCTTTTTCTAATTCTTTCCATGCATAAGCAAAATCAACTTTCTTTTTAGAAAGCAAGAATTTACCATCTTCATCTTCTTCACGGATTATCAAAAATTCGCCTTCTTGACCACGTTGAAATTTTTCTTCGATGTTTTCGCCTTTATCAACAGCTTCATATGTCGGAATTACAGCAGTTGTTTTTGCTCCGATGTCAACCATAACTCCGTGGCTGTCAAATCCGCATACGATACCTTTTACAAGGTCTCCTTTTTGAAACTTATAATCATACTGCTCCAGTAAAGCTTCAAAATCTAATGCTTCCTTTTTTGTTACCATAATTAACTCCATTGTCAAATAGACACTACCATTCTGTTACTGTCATAATAGTACCAGAATTTTCATAATATGTAAATGTTTGTAAATTTCACTTAATAATTTGTTACTTATTCATAGCTTTATTAATATCTTTTACCATATCATAAAAACGTTCTTGAACTGCGTCAAAAGAGCCTTTAAAATGGTGAAGATCTTTTATAAAACGATTATCTCCGATTTTAGTTTCAGTAATAGATGTAACACTATTATCAGAAAGATTAATTCTAATTCTATTTTTAGGATCAAGATTGACAATATAACTAGATTCTGCAGGGACAAAACGTTCTGCTACTCGCATATTTTGATCCTTCATAACTCTTTTAGCCATAGCTTTTACTGTAGATGTATTTAACTCGCAATTTGTAACTTTTAACATTTTAAAACTCCTTATTGTATGGAGGATTTAAAAATTAAAGAAAATAAATTTTGCTATTAAAAAGGCGCAAATCTTAACTTTTGTTAAGATTTGCGCCTAAAATACCTAAAACGTCTACATACTATTAAGATTTAAGAGAAGATATCAAATCATTAATAGCATTTTCTTGAACAAGAATTTCATCAATTCTTTCTTTTGTTTGCTTAATCAATTCAGCAGGAGCATTAGCTACGAATTTAGGATTGTTAACTCTACCTTCTAGAGATTTTCGTTCAGTTTGAAGTTTTCCAAGTTTCTTTTCCTGTCTTGCAATTTCAGCATTGAAATCTATTAAATTTTCAAGCGGAATAACGATTTTTGATGCTGAAACCACAGCTGTAGCTGATTTTTTAGCAACAGGAGCTGTTACTTCTGAATATGCAATATTTTCAACTTTTGCCATACGTTTGATATAACTTTCAATAGCTTCAAAAACAGGTTTTTCATCAGCTGCCGCTTGAATTTCAATATTGAAATTCAATCCCATCGGAATATTGAAACTTTGGCGAACGTTACGTAAAGACTTAATTGTTTCAAATACAAGCTCCATTTCTCTTGCTTCTGCCGGAAATGCAAGTTTCGCATCATATACAGGATAATCTGCCAGCATAATCGCTTTAAATTCGCTGTTTTTAGGAATTAACTGCCATACTTGTTCAGTGATATGCGGCATAATTGGATGTAAAAGTCTTAATGACATATCAAGAACGTATCTTAAAACTCTTTGAGTATTAAGTTTCAAAGTTTCATCTTGTAATTGAACTTTTGCAATTTCTACGTACCAATCGCAGTATGAATTCCAGAAGAAATCATATAAAACGTGAGCAGTTTCACCAATTCTATAATTTTCGATATTTGCATTAACTTCTTTTGCTGTGTTATTTAATTTATCTAAAATCCATTTATCTGCAATTGTAAGTTTTGAAAAATCAATATGTTATTATCAACACCATCAAGGTTCATCAATACAAATCTTGAAGCGTTCCAAATTTTATTTGCAAAGTTTCTGCCATATTCAAAACGTTCATCGCTGATTTTGATATCTTGACCACCATAAGTACAAAGGGATGTCATTGTAAATCTTAATGCATCACAGCCATATTTATCAATAATTTCAACAGGGTCAATTGTATTACCTTTTGATTTAGACATCTTTTGACCTTTTTCATCACGAATCAAGCCGTGAATATAAACTGTTGAAAATGGCGCTTTACCTGTAAATTCTAAGCCCATAGTAATCATTCTTGCAACCCAGAAGAAAATAATATCAAATCCGGTTACAAGAGTTGTTGTAGGGTAGAATTTTTTATAATCATCAGTTTCAGCATTAGGGAATCCCATAGTTGAGAACGGCCATAAACCAGAAGAGAACCACGTATCAAGACAATCTGATTCTTGAATATAATTTGCAGGATCCGGATTTTCTTTTGCAACGACCATTTCTCCTGTTTCTTTATGGTAGTATGCCGGAATTTGATGTCCCCACCATATTTGACGAGAAATACACCAGTCACGAATGTTTTCCATCCATCCTAAGTAATTCTTTTCCCAACGTTCCGGAATAAATTTAATTCTACCATCTTTTACAGCTGCAATAGCTTCTTTTGCAAGAGGTTCCATTTTTACAAACCATTGTTCAGAAAGTAATGGTTCAATTGTAGTTCCGCAACGTTGACATTTTCCAACATTATGTTCATGTTCTTTCACTCTTAATAAAGAATGGTTATCTTCAAGCATTTTAATGATTTGTTTACGAGCTTCATAACGTTCAAGTCCGTGAAGATTTGATGGAACTTCTCCACAAGCCTTCATACAGCCTTTTTCATCAATAACCCAAATAGGATTAAAGTTATGACGTTTACCAACTTCAAAATCGTTAGGATCATGTGCAGGTGTGATTTTTACAGCACCTGTACCAAAAGATTTATCAACATATTCATCAGCAATAATAGGGATTTCTCTGCCGGTTAACGGAATAACAACAGTTTTACCGATCAATTCTGAATATTTTTGATCTGATGGATGAACTGCAATAGCAACATCCCCAAAAATTGTTTCAGGACGGGTTGTTGCAACAATAATCGCACCAGATTCTCCTTTTAATGGATAAGAAATTTCCCATAAATGTCCTTGTTCTGTTTCGTACTCTGTTTCGACATCAGAAATTGCAGACTGACATCTTGGACACCAGTTAACAATATAAGCACCTTTGTAAATTAAACCTTTATTATATAAAGTTACAAATACTTCTTTTACAGCTTCTGAGCACCCCTCATCAAAAGTAAATCTTTCTCTTGAACGGTCAAAAGAAGCTCCAAGTCTTTTCATCTGATCCAGAATCGCACCTTTATGTTCATTAGTCCATTCCCAAACCCGGTCTAAAAACTTTTCTCTTCCTAGATCATGACGCGTTAGTCCTTCTTTTTTAAGCTGTTTTTCAACTACGTTTTGGGTAGCAAGACCGGCATGGTCTGTTCCGGGAATCCATAAAGCCTCGAAACCACTCATTCTATGATATCTAACTAAAATATCTTGCAATGTCTCATCTAGAGCATGCCCCATATGTAAAACTCCAGTAACATTTGGAGGTGGAATTACAATTGAATAAGGTTTTTTCTGACTTTTTGCGTCAGCTTTAAAAAACGAATTATCTTCCCAAAATTTGTAAATATTTTCTTCAGTTTCTTTTGCATTATAAACTGTAGGTAAATCTTCAATCTTAATTGGTGACATAATATTTAACCCTCACTATTAAACTATCTCTAACCTAAGAATAGCACAAAAATATTTTCAAAAATGTTTTTGTAACAAAACTTGTATAATCTTGAAAATCATATAAAACTATGGTATAATTATAAAATAAGAGATGATAATCTTAAATGGAGTTTGAGTATGAAATTGATAAAACTAAAACGAGGATACACACTAGCTGAAATCATGATTGTATTACTTGTTTTAACAATAATATTTGCAGCCTTTGCACCATTTTTCACCAAAAGATCAATGACCTCTTCAAAAGGTAAATATGCGGTATGGACTTATGATGATAAAGCTGGTGAAATGAACGCTTATACATATCCTGGAGATGATAATCTTCACGGACAAATGTTTTTTGGGATGAGCCCAATGTCTAAAGATGCAGTCGAAACCGAATTTAATCCTCTATCTAAGCTTGTAATCAGAGCAAATACTATTGATAATAAATTTCAAAGACATATTCAGTTCAGATATGGACGTAAAGATGTTACAGATGGAGGAAAATTTGCAGGTACTTGGTCTGTTGTAAACAATAATATATTTTTAGGTAGTGGATTTAAGAATTTAAGTTCTCAACTACCGGCACCAATGAATATAAAAGCTCTAGATACGACCTCAGGCGCAAGAAATAATGTTGCTGTCGGATATGGTGCATTAGATAATGTAATAACAGCAAGAAATAATGTTGCTGTCGGATATAATGCCTTAACAAAATTAGGAATAGATTTTAACCAAAATATTTCAGGCATACCACTAGTCTATAATGGGGCAAAAAACGTTGCGCTTGGTTCGTATGCAGGATATAATCTTACTGGCGGCAAGAATAACGTATTTGCAGGATATAACGCAGGGTATAACGCAAGCTCAATGAGCAACAATACCTTTGTGGGCTATCAAGCGGGATACAATGCAGCAGGATCATATAATACCTTTATTGGTTATCGGGCAGGGTACAGCAACGCTACCGGTCAAGACAACCTTGCAATTGGTGCACATGCCCTTCAGAACTTAACTGGATCTACTTCAAAAAATAACGTTGCTATTGGATTCAATGCATTAGGAAGCTTACAATCCGGCAGCAATAATGTTGCTATTGGATATGGGGCTTGTAGCGAAATTACAAACAGTTCAAACAAAACTTGTATTGGATACAACTCAGGACCACACAGCGGCTCATCTGCAGATAAAGTTACCAATGCTATAAACGGCGGTGATACAACATATAGAACATATATAGGCTCTAAACCAAGTAATTATGGTGGAGATGCTGTGTTAGAAATCCACAACATGTCAACTACATCACCAGGGATGTCAAAATTAGGAGCAGGAAGTCTTTCTAATACAACAACAGTTATCAACGGTAACCTTATAATTAAAGGACGTCCATACTTCACTGTAGGAAATACTTTACACCATTTTCATGATAAAGGATACGTATATGATGCTAAAACCGGGGTAAGATTCTATGGGCGATCATCATCTATAGGTTCCTTTAGCCATAATCCTTATAAAGTCTGTTCAAGCACCTTAAAATCATATAACTTTGGTTATTGTGTTGATTTACAAAATCCGACCATAACCTCAACTTCTGATAGAAGATTGAAAAATATTTCAACAAGGAGTACTGCCGGACTTGCTGAAATCAACAAATTAAAAGTTTATAACTTTACGTTTAAAGACGATAAAAATAAACTTCCGCAAATAGGTGTAATGGCACAAGATTTGCAAAAAGTATTTCCTCATTCTGTATTCAAAAACGAAGACGGCTACTTGCGAATCAAATGGGATGAAATGTTCTATGCAGCTATAAATGCGATAAAAGAACTCGATAAGAAAATTGTAGCTCTTGTTAATCGTACAACGAAAGTAGAAACTCAAATTTCAAAACTTGAAAAAGAAAATATATTATTAAAATCACAAGTTAATAATTTAACGACAAGAATTAATAAATTGAAAGCAGAGTAACTATCTAACAATATAGACAAAAAGGCACCTTAAATTATCAGGTGCCTTTTTTATTAACTTTTATTATCAATATAACACATAAAATTTGCTAAATTAAAAACTTTGAACTACACTATATAAGAAATGGAGTGCCGGGTTGGAATTAAAAGACTTACCGGCAAAGAAAATAAATTAAGGAGAAAAAGAAATGACACCAAGAAATTTTTTGTTCACTTCTGAATCAGTAACAGAAGGACACCCCGACAAAGTTTGTGACCAAATCTCAGATGCGATTTTGGACGAATTTTTGACAAAAGACAGACAATCAAGAGTAGCTGCTGAAACAACAGTAACAACAGGTATGGCACTTGTTTGTGGTGAAATCACTGCAGATTGTTATGTTGATATTCCACAAGTTGTTAGAAACACTATCAAAAATATAGGTTATACAGGTTGTAATGCAGGCGGTTTTGATGCTGATACTTGTGCAGTTTTAACCAGTATAGATGAACAATCTACTGATATTGGCAACGGAGTTAACAAAGCATTTGAAACACGTGAAAACAATGCTGCAACTTCAACTTCTGAAACTGAAGAACTTGGCGCCGGTGACCAGGGTATAATGTTCGGATACGCTTGTAATGAAACTCCTGAGCTTAATGCCGTTACCTATCAGCTTGGCTCATAAATTGTCTTACAGATTAGCTCAAGTCAGAAAATTAGGTCTTGTTGATTATCTTAGACCTGATGGAAAATCTCAAGTTACAGTTGAATATGTTGATGGAAAACCTTCACGAATCCATACTGTATTGTTATCAACTCAACACAATCCAACTATTAACGGAATTTCTGATAACACTAAAGTTCAAGAAATTATAAAAGAAGATTTGAAAAAATTAGTTATCGATTCAGTATTTGCTAACGAAGAAATAAAACCTGATGAAAATACTATAATTTTAATCAATCCATCTGGAAGATTTGTTATTGGAGGCCCGCAAGGCGACTCTGGATTAACAGGAAGAAAAATTATTGTTGATACATACGGTGGATATTCAAGACACGGTGGCGGAGCTTTCTCAGGAAAAGATCCTACAAAAGTTGATAGATCTGCAGCTTACGCTTCTCGTTATGTTGCTAAAAATATTGTAGCTGCAGGCTTGGCTGAAAAATGTGAAATCGAATTAGCTTATGCTATCGGTGTTGCAGAGCCATTATCAATTATGGTTGATACATTTGGTACAGGTAAAATTTCTGATGATGAAATTTCTAAACTTGTGTCTAAAAACTTTGACTTAAGACCGGCTGCAATTATCAATAAATTTGATTTAAGAAACTTACCGGCTAAAAACGGTGGTAAATTCTATCAATTATTAGCAGCTTACGGACATATGGGACGTACTGATATTGATGTTCCTTGGGAGCACATTGATAAAGCTGAAGCTTTAAAATCACAAGCATGTTCTTGTGGTTGCGGTTGCGCTTAAAAGTTAAAAATTCCAATACAATTGAAAACACCCGAAATAATTTGATTATATCGGGTGTTTTTGTTCTAAATATACGCTAAAAGTTAATAACTATTTAGATTTTTTCTTTTCAAGCTGCGTTAATTCATCAGCTAATTTATCTAATTTTGCATTCAATTCAGCATTATCTTTTTTCAATACCGCAACTCTATTTCTATCTGTTGCAATTTTAGCAGCTAATTGTTCAACTTTTGTATTCAAAGTTTTAATAGCATTAATTGCAGCATATAACATTTCATCCCATCTAATTTTGTAGAAGCCATCTTCTCCTTTAGTTACAGCATTCGGGAAAACAAGCTTCAATTCTTGTGCAATAACACCCACTTGTGGCAATTTATTAGGATCATTTTTGAAAGTATAATTATAGATATTAAGTCTCTTAATTTCATCTAAACCAGCAGTAAATTTATCACCAACGTTTTTAAGGCGTTTATCTGATGACAAGTTAGGACAAGGTGAAGATTGACCTTCTAAGTGAGCAAGAGGCTTATCTACACCAGGAGTAACTTTATTGCTAACAGAATTTCGTAAATATTGCTCTAACTGAATATTACACCCAAATGAAGCATCCGTATATTGAGAAGCAGTATTTCTGTAATCATTATCACAATTATCAGCACCAACAGTATTATCATTATTCGTTGTAGAATACCAGTCATAAGATGTACTAGGACCAGCTGAACTATTTGCCATATTAGTAGACGATGGTGAACAAGTAGAAGAACCGCCCGTTACAACAGTACAAATTGCATTTTCTCTAATAGAATGAAATGCATGTTTTTTACAACGTCTATCACACCAAGATTTTGTTTTTCCATCTCTACGCATTCCATCATAACCGGAAAAAGCATAATCACTAGAATTATTATGCCTATTACTATTTAATTTAAAGGCAACTAACCCTTTAGGAATTTTAGCAACATCATCATTTGAATTATGCATCCTTAAAATAGGGACTTCAAAATAAGATTGTCCGCGAACAATCAAGTTACCATTAATAACAACAGATTCGTTTCCAACATTAGGCATTGGCATGCTACTAGTATTTTTTGTTTTATTATTATGAACTTCTAAAACTGCTGTAGAATCAGCATAACCACCAGCATCAACTGGGAAAGAACCAATTAAAACAACCTCATCATTTGCAGTATTTCCTTTATAAATATCATAACCAGGTTTAGCATTACCAGAATTTGCACCAATACAGGTTATATAACTACCATTTTTATTTTCTAAACAAGCATTATAACCAATTGCTGTATTATAACTACCACTTGTTAACTGACCTAATGCATTACCACCAACTGCAGTATTACCATAGCCTGCACCAAATTTATTCAGAGAATTTGTACCAACAGAGACGTTAGCATATGATGCACCAGCAGAACCTGCATGAGCTCCATAGCCTATCGCAACATTTGAATACCCCTTAGAAACTCCAGTAAGAGCTTTTACACCAACAGCAGTGTTACCTGAAGCATCTTGAGTAAGATTATAACCTGAATAATAACCAAGTACAGTATTACGATATCCAATCGTATCACCAGCACCTGAAAAAGCACCAATAGCAGTACTTTCACCTGTAAATTTCAACTTAGCAAGAGCACTTTTACCAATAGCAGTATTATAATTAGCAGCAGTACCAGTAATATTAGTTAAAGAGTCACTTCCAAAGGAGGTATTTGCACTAACACCAGTATCTTTAATATTATTATACTTACCTCCAACAAGAATATTTTCATTACCTGCAAATAACGCACCAGCAACTTGCCCTGCTCCATTTCCGTAACGGAATTGCATTTGTTTTTGAAGTCCGCCGACTTTAAGCTTATCAGAAGCTCCAATTATAAACTTTGAATACAAAACATTATTACTGGCATCAGAAGAAAAAGATTGAACTTGATATTTATCTTTTGGAGTCAATCCAACAAAAGCCTGAGCTGTAAATTTATCACTAATTACATCGTAATATGCATCAAAGTTATCATCAGATACAACATACGTCCAAACATCATCTGAACCTGCATTAGCATACCTTCGCGTAAACACAGGAGCAAAAGCAGCCATAAGTATCGACAATGTTAAAAGAATAATCATTATCTCAGCTAAAGTAAAAGCTTTTAATTTATTAAATCTCATATTTAGACTCCATTATTTTTCAAGTTTATTTAATCTTCTATTCATTTCTTCAATACGATTTTTTACAGATTTTTGATCTTGTGCTACCTGCAAAGTATCTTTTTCTAAAGTTGCGGTTTCAGATATTAAACCTTCAAGCTTTGAATCTAACTCTTTTATAGAATTAATTGAAGCGTAGAACATTTCATCCCAACGAATTTGTAAAAATCCGTTTTTATCTTTAGAAACAGCATTCGGCATATAAATCTCAAGATCTTGAGCCATAACACCTACTTGAGGAACAGCATTTTTATCTGCTTTATATGAATAGTTATATGGCATAACATTCAATAATTTATCTAAAGAAACATTATTTTCTGAAATATTTTCTTTCAGCCTGATATCTGACACTTTTAATTTAGGACAAAGGCTCGGATGTGATGAGCATTCAGTATTAGGGAGAAATAGCATTGCTGTACCAGTTTCCGGTTCTTCTGCTACTTCACGTCCATCATTATCAGCTTTAAATCCGTCAAAATTACCAAAAATTACGCCCCATTTACCCAGATTGAAGTTAAATGTTTCAAAAACAATTTTTACAAAAGGATTTACAATAAAGTCAAAAATATCTGCAATAATATTACAACCATTGCGTTCTTTAAAGTCAGAGCACTTCCAACGTCTTATAATCCTGAAGCAGCAACCTTTTGTACACCAGTCACGATTTTGTCTTTTTTTGCCGTATTTTAAGTTACCACTTGCGTGTGCAACTAATACACCATCAGAAACTCTTGGGAAGTATAAATTTCCCCGTACCACAAGATTTGAATTTAAAACAACAGTAGGACCAACATTTGGTTTAACACCCGTGATTGAATGACTTGTTTTTATATTATGAACTTCTAATACAGAAAGTCCAGGGTAACCTCCGATTGGAGCTCCGCCAAGAAATACGTGATCATATGGATCATTAAAGAAAGACATAGGAGCATAATTTCTAGCTTGACCGGTTGTTGGTCCAATACAAGTTCTTGCCCCGCCATCTTGCATTGGATTTTTATCAGATTCAAAAGATGAACAAGCGTTATAGCCAATAGCAGTAAGATCAGTTGCAGATTGTTTTGCACCATTATAGGCTCCATAACCAATTACTGTAGAATTTTTAAAATAGTCTGCCCCAATAGTACGAGCACTAAGTACAACGTTACCAGAACTTGTAGCAAATCCTTTTATACCTGCCTCATCCTCTGTACCATTTTTCAAACCAGAAACAGCTACGTTAGCCCCAACGACAACATTACTATTACCAACGGATTCGTTAAGAGACATAGAATTCGCGCCAAGAATAACATTATTAGCAATTCCGTTACCAGCACCTGAATTCGCACCAATAATAACATTTGCTGAGCCTGCTTTTTTACCGGCATTGGAACCCACAGCAGTAGTATATGATGAACTTTCAGTTTCATTCATTGCAGAAGAACCAATTGCAACGGAATTAGAACCAGATTTCATTTTTGACATGGCATCAGAACCTAGTGCTGTATTATTTGTACCATCAAGTAACAAATCATTATAATTCTTTGCAGGAGTACCATTCAAACGGGTAGTATTAAGATAATTACCGTTTGTATCTGCAGCAAAAATTCCAGTTAATGTTCCATTACCGGAACCATAACGGAATTGAATAATATTCTGAGGTTTATTATTATGCTTTGTAGCTTTTACTATAACCTTTGAATATGGAGTTTTATCAAGCACACTATCAGGTTTTACACCAACAAAAGCTGTTGAAAGAGCTTTTGGCATCCCTGGATCATAATATGCATCTTTTTGGTCATCATTATTTACAAACATCCAAACCGGTTCATCTCCAACCACGGTACCATGACGACGCTTTGTAAATATAGGTGCTAGAGCTGCAAATAAAACAGCTACAACAACCAGTACTATCAATAATTCTGTTAGCGAGAAAGCTTGCTTTTTATATAATTTCATCCTCATCAAACTCCAAATACTATCGTGTTCATAATATTTATTATACAATATTTTAACAGACTTTTCAATATAAAATATAATTTCTTTCAATAAACTACACAATAATAATAAATAAAGTAATATATAACAATTACAAAACTTTACAATCCATAAAAATTGTACGTGCTAAAATTTTTTTATGAGTTCAAAAAATATAAAATGGATAATTTGTTTTTTTATTATTGCAGGTAATTTTTTAGGTATGCTTGACTCAAGCACTGTTAATCTTGCACTTTACCCGATTGCACAGGGATTAAATGTTACACTTGCTGATGTTCAATGGGTAATAATTGCTTATATGCTAACATTAACAGTATTTTTACCATTTTTTGGAAAACTAGGAGATATATTTCCTAAAAATAAAATATATTCTACCGGATTTTTAATTTTTGCATTTGGAGCATTTTTAAATTTTACTGCAAATAATTTTTATTTGTTAATATGTTACAGATGTATTGAAGCACTCGGCGCATCAATTATGATCGCAAACGGACCTGCTGTAATTGCAACGTTATTTAAAGGCGCACAAAGAGGAAAAGCCCTGGGAATTAATGCTTGCCTTGTGGCGATAGGCGGAATGAGCGGACCTGCAATTGGCGGATTTCTTATTAATACCTTTGACTGGCATGCAATATTTTTACCTTCTGTACCTATTGCACTTATTGGAGCATACTTTTCCTATAAAATTATTCCTTCATATATAAAAAGAAAGCCTTTTAAATTCGATTATAAAGGATTTTTGTATTTTAGTATAGGACTTTGCGCATTATTACTTGCAATTTCAGAAGGACACAGCTGGGGATGGAAATCCGTAAAAATAATAATATTAGGTACACTTACCCTTATATTCGGCGGATTATTCTATTTTAGAGACAAAAAAATCAATTACCCGCTTATTAATTTTAAAATGTTTAAAATAAAAACCTTTACATTTGGTAATATTGCAGTCATGACTTCGTACATGTGCATGTTCACAAATGGAGTACTACTACCGTTTTTCTTGCAAGAAATAGTAAAATACAATGCATTTATAACAGGACTATTAATTTTACCATATTCAATTGCCTCATCAGCAGTTGCACCATTTGCAGGAAGTTTTGCCGGTAAATACGGCAGCAGACAACTGACAATCATAGGACCACTTATATACATACTTGCATTAGTTATCTTTACCTCATTTAACGTTAAAACTCCAATGTGGGAAATAATTTTAGCTTCAGTAATCATGGGAATAGGAAACGGATGTTTTCAATCTCCATCTAATAACGCAATCATAACTTCAGTAAGAAAAGAAGAACTGGGAATTGCTAGCGGAATCTTATCACTATCAAGAAATCTTGGAAATATTCTTGGTGTAGCCATAACAATAACACTTTTCGACAGCTTCAAAACAACATTTATTAATAATGGAAATTTATACCAAGCTGCATTTTTAAAATCATATCACTTAACAATGTGCTTTGGTATATTATTTGGTATAGCTTGCCTTTTGTGCTCATTTATAGCTTATGCTCCACAAAACGAAAAACATTAGCAAAAAATATTTTTTAGAAGTTTTAACAGCAGAAAAGGAGTTTCTGCATGAAAATATTACCCCATCAACATAATATTATTCAAAGACCAAAACAAGCACTACTTGCTCTTGAAGAAAAAACTACTAGAAGTTTAGAACACAAACAAACAATTAATCCTACTCGTTTTTCCTGTGAATTAAATGATATTGGAGATGCATTTGTTAGCCGCAGTGAAATAGAATGCTTAAATAAACATGGAAAAAGATTTGCTGAAAGTTTAGTAAAACTTGGAGATTCAAACTTAGCGGGAATTGTTTATAGCTTAATTATACGTTTAAACCCAAAACAAACTCAAGTTGTAGAACAAACAGCAACTAATGCTCTAGCCATTGCTAAACGCTTTAATGATCCCATTCACATTATGGCAAGAGCAAATGACTTAAAAGAAATCTATAAAATTAACCAACCTGGAAGTGCAAAACATCTAAAAACACTTCAAACTGAAAAACGTGCCCTTGTTGAAATATGCACAAACTATGAAGGTGTTCAAAAAAGATACCGCACAATCAGACGTGAAATGCGCCCTGTTAAATCATACGAATTAAAACTTGCAGCAATAAGATTTGAAATTGCTGAAATTATTCAAAATGAAAATAAAAATAATGCAATTGAAGAACTTATTCTAGCCCAAAAAATTATGGAAAAATACGGCTCTGGTAGATTAAGTAAAGAAATAAACAAATTATTGGATCAGCTTAAAAAATAATAATATAGTATTGAATTAATGAAATGTCTGTTTTATGATATAAGTGTAAAAAATACACTAAACAAATTTATGATTGGCAGGAAAAGATGACTAGTAATGAAAATATTAGAAATATTGCAATAATAGCACACGTTGACCACGGAAAAACAACACTTGTAGACTGTTTACTTAAACAGGCAGGTGTATTTCGTGAAAATCAACATATTGAAGAACGCGTTCTTGATAGCAATGATTTAGAAAAAGAAAGAGGAATTACAATTCTTTCAAAAAACATTTCAATTGACTATAAAGGTACTAAAATTAATGTTGTAGACACTCCGGGCCACGCAGATTTTGGCGGAGAAGTTGAACGTGTATTAGGTATGGTTGATGGAGCACTTTTAATCGTAGATGCTGCCGAAGGCCCTATGCCTCAAACAAGATTTGTATTATCAAAAGCTTTGGAATTAGGTTTAAAAATTATTGTTGTAATCAATAAAATTGATAAACCTGCAGGTGAACCTCTAACAGCATTAGATAAAGTTTTTGATTTATTTACAGAATTAACAGATAGAGAAGATTTAATTGACTTTCCTTTCATTTTTGCCAGCAGCTTAAACGGCTTTGCGATTAATGATTTGGAAGATGAAAGAAAAGACATGGTTCCACTTTTAGATAGTATCGTTAAAAATATTAAGCCTCCAGTTGGAGATGAAAACGAGCCTTTCCAATTCAGAGCAACAACTCTTGACTACAATGAATATGTAGGAAGAATTGTAGTAGGAAGAATTGTTAACGGTAAAATTAAATCTCAAGAAAATGTATGTGTAATTCACTCTGACGGTTCTCAGGAACGTGGAAAAGTAGTAAAACTATTCGGATTTAAAGACCTTGGTAGAGTTGAAATTGAAGAAGCGTGTGCCGGAGATATAGTTGGCATTGCAGGATTTTCTGACATTCAAATCGGAGAAACGATATGCGATCCCGCAAATCCACAAGCTCTACCTTTAATAAAAGTCGACGAACCTACTCTTCAAATGAATTTTTCTGTAAACGACAGTCCATTTGCTGGTACAGAAGGTAAATTTGTAACCTCGCGCCAAATCAGAAAACGTTTATATAATGAACTTGAAAAGAACGTAAGTTTAAGAGTTGAAGATACTGATTCTACTGATTGTTTTAAAGTCTCAGGCAGAGGGGAACTTCATTTAAGTATTCTTATCGAAACAATGAGACGTGAAGGATATGAATTTGCAGTATCAAAACCTGAAGTTATTTTTAAAACAATTAACGGAGAACACTGTGAGCCTTATGAAAACTTGATAATTGACGTTCCAGAAGAATATGCCGGCTCTGCAATTGAGCGTTTATCAGGTAGAAAAGCCGAGATGAAAGATATGCAGACATCAAAAGGCAGAACTAATTTAACATTCCATATTCCTGCACGCGGCTTAATCGGATTCAGAAGTGAATTTATCAGAATGACTAGAGGTGAAGGTATAATGTATCATACATTCCTTGAATACAGACCTTATGCAGGCGATATTCCACGACAAAGAAGCGGTTCTATTATTGCTCACGAACAAGGGGAAGCAATTCCTTACGCATTGGCTCAATACGAAGACCGCGGAGTATTCTTCGTAACACCAAAAACTAAAGTTTACCGCGGTATGATTATCGGCGAATGCAACAGACCTCAAGATATCGTGGTTAATATCTGCAAAACTAAAAAATTAACCAACATGAGAAGTTCAACAGCAGATGTTATGGTAACGCTTCAAGCGCCTAAAATTTTATCACTTGAAGAAGCACTTGAATATATCGGAGATGAAGAATTGGTTGAAATTACACCTGAAAACATCAGATTAAGAAAAGCTGATTTAACTAAGAAAATATATAACTAGAAAAAATTAGATTATTAAGGGGCGATTTGGTAAAACCAAATCGCCCCTTAAATTTTATAAATCAAATAACTTAATCAATAAGTTTACCATCAAACAATTCCATGACCATATTCACACCATCAGAATGAAAAGAATCATTTTTCTTAACTTGGGCAGTTTTCGGAACTTCAACCGGCTTTTGAGCTGTAAAATCTTCAACCGCCTCCTTAACTTGTTCTTTTGGCGGTTCTTCTTTTACTACAGGTTTTTGAACCGTTTTCTGGACAGGAGCAGGGGCAGGAGTATCATCTTCATCTGAAGCCGCTTGTTCTTTACGAATAGCCTCATCTCCAGATTCAGGAGCTCTAACAATAACCTTATTAACCTTAGAGCCAAATACACCATTTGCTGCTTCTACAATAAATGAATGTTTTGTACCATCCGGTCCAAATTGTTTTAACCAGCTCTGATTCTTAATTGTAATTATAACTTCTTCTTGTGTAATTTTAACCGGCAAAGCTTGCTGCTTCAAGATTGCACGTGAAGGGAAACTTGAAACATTTTCCAAAAGTTTTATCCATAAAGCTTTCAAAGAATTTGGCGAAGCCGGTTTTGACATTGGAACAGGTTCTGAAAGCACTTCTTCCTCAGTATGAGAAGGTTCAGGTGTTGATTTTTGAGCAGGTTTTGCTGCAGATACTGCAGTTTTTAACACTTCTGCTTTTTTCACAGGAGAAGGAGGTGTGTTATATGGTGAAGAATTCACAACAACTCTTGGCACTTCACCTGATTCTAAAAGAGAAATCCTACGCTGTAAATCTTCTAATTTTGTATTTTGGACAAGATTTGCCATGTCCAAAACCGCAACATCAAGCCACAACTTTGGATTTGAAGTTAATTTCAATTCTTTGATATAAGAAGCACACTTATCAATCAGAGAAACAAGTTGATGAGACTCAACATTTTGCAATTTATCTTTAAGAATTTTATTTTGCTCTGAATTTAATTGTATTACGGCATTACTAACACCGTCACCTACAGTTTTAAGAATTAAAGCATTTCGTAAATATTCAAGTAAATTTGACAAAATTTGAGCAGGCTCATTACCCTGATTATAAATATCATTTAAAACATTCAGCGCTTCATTTTGATTTGATTCTGCAATTGCCCCAAACAAAGAGGTAAGCGAATCGAATGAAAGCCTGCCCAACAAACTATTGATATCATCTACAGAAATTTTTGAATCTTCTGAGTTAAGAACACTTAACTGATCCAAAAGAGCTATACTATCGCGCATACCGCCTGCTGAGTTTTGAGCGATATATGCAAGAGCCTCATCGGTAATATTTATACCTTCACTATCTGAAATATATCGCAAATGCTTAGCGATATCATCAGTTGTAATACGTTTAAAATCAAACCTTTGACAGCGGCTCTTTATTGTATCAAGAACCTTATGCACTTCAGTTGTTGCAAGAATAAATATAACATTTTTCGGCGGTTCTTCAAGTGTTTTTAGCAATGCATTAAACGCTTGATTTGTAAGCATGTGAACTTCGTCGATTATATAAATCTTGTAACGGCTTTGAACAGGAGCCAGTGCAACTTTTTGGATTATCTCATCAGCATCGCTGACTGAACGATTACTTGCTGCATCTATCTCGATTACGTCAATTGGAATAGAATTTGTAATATTTTTACAATTTTCGCATTCATTACAAGGTGAAATAGTTGGTCCTGATTCACAGTTTAAAGATTTCGCAAAGATTCTTGCGGTTGAAGTTTTCCCAGTTCCCCTTGGCCCTGTAAAAAGATAAGCATGCGAAATTCTATCCATTTGAATAGCATTTGCTAGAGCTTTTTTAATGTGTTGCTGCCCAACAATTTGTTCAATTGCCTGTGGTCTGTATTTTCTGTATAAAGGAATGTAATTTTTATTCATGATAAAATTATAGCAAATAAAAGCATAAAAAGGACGTTTTATGAACTTACTTAAACCTAAAAATTTAAAACGAGGTGATACCATTGCTATTATTGCACCTTGCGGGAATGTAGATCTTCAAAAGATTTACAATGCCAAAAAGTATTTTGAGAATAAAGGCTACAAAGTAAAACTTGGCAAGAATATTGATAAATGCGATAAATATCTTGCGGGAAATGACTCAGAACGCCTTGAAGATTTAGAAAACGCCTTTATAGATAATGAGGTTAATGCAATTATCTGTGCTCGCGGCGGATATGGTGCTATAAGATTGATTAACAAAATAAATTATGACATTATTCGCAAAAATCCCAAAATTTTCTGCGGATACTCAGATGTAACCGCTTTAAGCGTTATGTTTTTTAAAAATTCCGGACTAATTAGTTACTCAGGTCCTATGGCACAGTCCGATTTTAGCGGTTCAATTGACTGCTTTACAGAAAAATCATTTTTTGAAACACTGACAAATGATAAAATCGAAATTATACCAGAATATAAATATGTCTATCGTTCAGGAGATGCAGAAGGGCTCTTGTGGGGCGGCAACTTATCAACAATAACTTCACTTTGCGGTCAAGATTTCATACCGGATGAGAAGTTCTTATTTTTCTGCGAAGATTTAAAAGAACCTGCATATAAATTGGATAGATATTTCACTCAGCTTTTAAATATTCCAAAATTCAGACAAAATCTTGGCGCAATCTTGATTGGCGAATTTTTGGAAGTAGATGAACCGGAATTCCTTGAAGAATTCTTCAAAGAATTGGCTCAAAACTTAGATATCCCGATTATAACAGGCTATCCTTTTACACACGATGAAACAAAAGCTACAGTTCCTATTGGGGCACTCGCAAAACTTATCAACGGTTCAATTATCGTACAATAAGCACGTCAGCCTTAACATTTTCTAAAACTCTTTTACTAACAGAACTTAGTAAAAATTTTGACAACTGCTTGCGTTCATGGATTCCGCAAATAACCAGATCAATGTTTTCTTTAGATGTATATTTAATAATTTCCTGAGCCGGAGTACCGCTGAGTATTTGTTTATGTGAAATATTTACACCTCTATCATTGAACATTTTTTCATATTTATTCAAAAGAAGCATTGCAGCCATTTCTTGTTTTTTCTCAACTTCTAGAATCCAGTTTGAATCAATATTTCCCTCAAGAAATAAATAATCAGGAACTTCATAGACTGTTGTTAAGTAAATTTCTTTCTCTGCAAATTTAAACGAATCCAAGCACTTTGTAATTACCCCTGAATTTATTTCCGAAGAATCTACAGTAAATAAAACCTTTTTAGAGTCATTTTTATCTTTGGATATATAAGTAGAAATCTTTGCCGCAGAGGCAATTTCTTGTGATACAGATCCAAGCCACTTCTGTATTCCCTTTTTGCCATGAGAACCAAGCACTATAAAGTCATAATCTTTTTTCTCGCAAGTTTCCAAAATACAATCAACAGTAGAACCGCACATTTTTATTTTTTCATCAATATTTATACCTTTTTCGCTCAAAAATCGTTGGGAATAATCAAGAATAGAATCCGCTGAATTAGCACATTGCATAGCGAATTCACTATCTTCAACAGCTACCGTGTCCGGCAAAAAGCTCCAGTCAATTGCACACAAAATATCTGCCGAAAAATCATTCATCCAATTTGCAAAATTTTCAATAGAATGAAAACTTATTTTTGACCCATCTGTACAAAATAAAACTCTCATAATTTCTCCTTTTTGTAAGAAAATAAATTATGTTAAGGAAAATTACATTCGCTAGTCATATAGACTTTTTTCTGATATGATAAGGGTATAAAAGATTATACATTTTTTATTTTATAGGACTTGTTATAGTAATGTCAGCGGAAGATAATATTAAGTTAAAAGAATATAAAGATTTAATCGAAATTATTGCAAAGGTTGAGTACCAGAAATTTTCGCGTTCTCACCTGATAGAATTGCCGGAATTAATAAATATCGGCACACACGCTTTATATATTTTATTTAAAAATCATGACCCTCAAAGCTATAACAGCACTTATCTTTCAACTGCAATCAAATGGGCTATTCGAAATGAGGTTCGCAGGCGCTACAAATGGTATACTCTAAAAAATCGTCAAGCCGCTACAGACGACGAACTTGAAACTAATGATGCAGAATTAAGAGCTGATGTTTATAAAAATATCTTATCAATTGATGAACTTCAGGATGCAGAAGTTCCAACACAAATTAAAGCCAACGACAAAACTCCTGAAGAAAGTATTGAATTCTCGGAATTAAAAGAGGGAATTCTTGAATCAATGAAAAAACTTCCACCTAGAGAAAGAGAGTTTATTGAATACAAATTCTTCAAAGAAAAAAAATTAAGAGAAATTGCTGACGAATTCAACATCTCGCAATCAAGAATATCAAGAATCATACAAACAGGATTAGATAGAATAAAAAAAGACTTGGCAAAACAGGGGATAATTTAAAATATGAAAACAATTTTTGAAAAAAGCAGCGGTATAGATGGAATCAATCTTACAGATGAAGATATAAATATAAACTTCATACCGGAAACCCTTTTGCGAAAAGACAATGCAGGACTTCCACAGATGAGCGAACTGGAAGTTATGCGCCATTACAAAGACTTATCTGATATGAATTTTTGCATAGAAAAAGGTTTTTATCCTCTTGGTTCATGTACAATGAAATATAATCCTAAAGTTAATGAATTTCTTTCAGGATTAGAAGATTTTAATATACACCCAAATATTTCTGATGACATGGCACAAGGTTCACTAAAACTAATGTTTAACCTTCAAAAAGCCTTGCTAGAAATTACAGGAATGGATGCAATAACACTGCAGCCATCAGCAGGCGCACACGGCGAAATGACCGGCATGATGATTATCAAAAAATACTTTGATACTATTGGCGAAAAAAGAACAAAAGTAATTATTCCGGATTCAGCACACGGTACAAATCCAGCAAGTGCTAAAATGAGCGGTTTTGATATTGTTGAAATAAAATCTAACGAAAAAGGTCAAGTCGATATTGAAGCTCTGAAAAAAGTCTTAGATAAAGATGTGGCTGCCATTATGATGACCAACCCGAATACTTTAGGGATCTTTGAAGAAAGTGTCAAAGAAATTTCTGATTTAATGCACGCTAATGGATCTTTACTTTATTATGATGGTGCAAACTTCAACGCAATTATGGGCTACACAAATCCTAAGTTAATGGGATTTGACGTTGTTCACTTAAACCTTCATAAAACATTCTCAACTCCACACGGTGGCGGAGGCCCAGGAGCCGGACCTGTTGCAGTTGTAGATAAACTTAAAGAATTTTTACCAACTCCGGTTATAGATTTTGATGGAGAAAAATATTTCAGAAACTATAATATTAATCACTCAATAGGAAGTGTAAAAGATTTCTATGGTAATTTCTCTGTACTTGTAAAAGCTTATGCATATATTCTTATGATGGGAAAACATCTTAAAGATGCTTCAGCTAATGCGGTATTAAACGCAAATTACCTTAAAGAAAAGCTAAAAGGTCACTATGAATTACCTTATGATGAACCTTGTATGCACGAATTTGTCATAACCGGAGAAAAACAAAAACACGAAAACGGGGTTTCAACTCTACATATTGCCAAAGCATTAATGGATGGAAATACACATCCGCCAACAGTTTACTTCCCGCTAATTGTTCATGAAGCTATAATGATTGAACCAACAGAATCTGAAACAAAAGAAAAATTAGACGAATTTGTAGAAACTATGCTAAAAATAGCACAAGAGGCTAAAACAAACCCTGAGAATATCTTGTCAGCTCCTCATACAACTCCAGTCAAAAAAATTGACGAAGTTACTGCGGCAAGAAAACCAGATTTAAAATACATTAATTAGGAAATATAAATATGGAAAATACAGAACAAAAGAAAAGAAAAATCTCGTTCCCTCATATGGGAACAATAAGCTATGCTTGGTCAGCGGCACTTAGAATTATCGGCTGCGAACCTTATATTGAACCTTATACAAGTAAAAAAGCTTTATCACTTGGCACAAAGCATTCACCTGAAGCAATATGCCTTCCTTACAAACTTATTTTAGGTAACTTTATTGAGGCAATCGAAGGCGGGGCTGATTACGTTGCTATGATTACTTCCCCAGGTTGCTGTCGTTTAGGCGAATACGGAAAATGTATTGAAAACGCCCTTAAAGATCTTGGATATGAAGCAAAATATTTAGAACTCCAATTATATGACGGTATCAAAGGATTATATGACTTCCTAAAAGCGGCAAGCGGAAAAAATAATCCACTACTATTTAGTAAAGCAATTCTAGTTGCTATCTTAAAAGTTTTTCTACTTGATAAATTAGAATCAAAACTCTCATACTACCGTGCAAGAGAAATAAAATCAGGAACAGCTGAAAAACATTATAATAAAGCTTTAAAGATAATTGATGAAAACGATACAGTTTCAGGTCTTAAAAAAGCGGAAAAACTAATTGATGAAGAAATGAGAAAAACTGAAATAGATATCAATCGTGAAGTTTTACATGTAGATATTACCGGTGAAATTTATGTTGTAAATGACGAGTTCTCTAACCAGAGTATAGAAAAAGAACTTGGTAAAATGGGAGTAGAAGTAAGAAGAAGTCTTACTGTCAGCAGCTTTTTGAAAGATGCAATTATTCCTAAAATGTTTAGAAAAGGTGAGACTCACTTACAACGTGCAGATAGACTTGCTAAACCATATCTAATGAGAGATATAGGCGGTGATGCACTGGAATGCGTTTCTGACGTTGCATACGCTAATGAAAGAGGTATTGACGGGATAATTCACGTTAGTCCGTTTACTTGTATGCCGGAAATTATGTCTCAAAATATATTCCCTGCAATGAGAGAAAACTGCGAAATTCCAATTCTACCATTGATTATGGACGAGCAGACAGGAAAAGCTGGATATATTACAAGAATTGAAGCTTTCGTTGACTTAATGAGACGACGCAAAAGAAAACGTAAACTACAGCAAAAAGAAAATAAAACAGCTGAAAATCAAGAAAGCGTAATTTCTGAATCATAATAATAGGATTGAGCTATGTTTAAATTAATTAAAAATAGTTTCAAAACAACTAATGATTGCATAATACTTGCGACACCCCTAATTATATTCTTATCAATACTGGGGTGGTATTTTGATTATGCTACAAACTCTATAGACAATATTCCTAAATTGATTCTTGCTGCTATAACAATATTGGTTATGGCAAGTGGATTTGTTGCAGCCTGGCTTTATATGGCAAAAAAGACTATCGCACTTTCCAAAAAGATTTTTATTTTTGACAAAGAACGTGTAAAAGCTCTTTGGTATTTACTAACCTCTTTACCAAAAGGTATCGGACGACTTTTTTTACCAATTATTGGAGTTATATCCACATACCTGCTGGTATATATAATTATGTTTTCCGGAATTGGCGTTATCATTAGTAAATTTGCAGGAATTATTGATTTAGATGCTATTAATCTTCAAACACTTATGATTTCAAGTCAAGAACTAATAAACGAAGTAAATGAACTTACTGATGATGAAATTACAATAATAAATTACTGGTACCTGCTTACCTTTGTTGGCACTTCGATTATCTCATTTTTCACAATGCTATGGATTCCAGAAATTGTTTATTCAGAAAAAAACTCATTTAAAGCATTATATAACTCTATAAAGAAAATATTTATTGATTTTAAAAACTCTATAATCTTATTTTGTTATATTGCATTTGTCATAATACTTCTAACTATAATGAATACACTACTAATGTTTGTTCCGGTACTATACTTTTTGGTACTAATTTTATACTATTATTTTCTAATATACATAGTTGTGTTATTATTTACTTATTATGAAACAACATACATCAAAGCCTAAAGTAATAGCAATAGTAGGAGCGACTGCAAGTGGTAAAACCTCCTTCTCAATTGAATTAGCAAAAAAAATAGATGGAGAAATTGTATCTGCTGATTCTCGTCTTGTTTACAAAGGTTTTGATATAGGAACTGCTAAACCAACAATCGAAGAACGGCAAGGGATTCCACACCATATAATAGATATAGTAGAACCAGAATTTGATTATTCGGCAGGTTTATACAAACAAGAAGGTGAAAAAATCATCTCTGAAATATTATCACGAGGAAAAGTGCCTATTATTACTGGAGGAACAGGCTTATATATAGATATTCTTCTAAAAAATTACGATTTACCAAAAATCGAAGCAAACAAAGAACTTCGAACAGAATTAAAAAAACTTAGTTTATCAGATTTATATGAAAAACTTTTAGAACTTGACCCACAAGCTGGAGAGATCATTGACAATAATGATGGCAAAAAAATAATTAGAGCAATTGAAATCATTACAACAACAGGTAAACCTCTCAATCAAACACGTGGAATCAACGAAACGAAATACGAAGTTGAATGGATTGGAAAAAATTTCAGCAGAGACATCCTTTATTCACGCATTGATAAACGTGTAGATTTAATGATGGAAGCAGGGTTACTAGAAGAAACAAAAAGCTTACTAAACAAACATGGCAGAATTCCAAACCTTATTAATACAATTGGCTATAGAGAAATTATCGGCTATCTTGATAATCAATATTCACTTGAAGAAGGTTTGGAATTATTAAAGAAAAATACCAGAAATTATGCCAAAAGACAACTCACTTGGTTTAGACGTAATGAAGAAATTAAGTGGGATATTTACCCTGAAAAACTAAAAAAATAATTTTAAATTTTTATTTTGGCAACAACTTTTTTTACTTCACAATTTTTTGTATCCATACTACATTGAGGAGCATGAGCTTCATGCGGATATATCATAACAAAATTTCTACCATCCAGAGTCACATAATCACTATAAATTGGATCTGAAAAGAATACAATATCTTTTTCAGGATTATAAGGTTGAAATTCAGTTAAACCTGCAATATTTGTTATGTATATTCTTTCCTCACCACTTAGCAGCATTTGAATATCTATAAAATTTTTATGAGCTTCATATTTAGCCTCTGAAAGCTGCTTAGTTTGATAAGTTTCAATATTGACATAATTGCCATTACTTAATTCATACCTGCCAAGAGCAACATTTGTATCTAGATTTTTTAAAAATTCCATAACTTCTGTTGGGATTTGAACATAATTTGATAAATTTTCTATTGTATCAGTTATCATAACTTTTCTTCCTTTCGCGAACCCTTGCTCATTCCAAAACTTGGTTCTCATTACAAACAAAAAGAGTTTTGAATATAATATTCAAAACTCTTTTATTATTATATTATACTAGAATGATCTCAATTTTCTTTTTACAGTGACAAAACAAGGTCTTTCATCACATGGATTTTTCGAAGTTGATCCATCATCCCCAATGTAACTTGAACCTTCTAAAGTTGCATTTGCAGACGGATTATTTTTATCCGGTACATCAGTTGTGAATTTTTCACCAAGGTTCAAGCAATATGGAGTATATTTGCTTATTTTTCTAGCTGAGCACATACCACGAGCATAAGATACATTAGGGAATACTACAACTTTCTTTCTTTCAGTATCTTGTGCTTCATAATAATATACTTCAACCGGAAGCTGGCTTTCACTATTACCACCCAGATATAAAGTAGATGGAGTATCATCAGCCTTACCTTTTGGAGCATCTAAAGGATATCCAGGATAAACTTTACCATTAGCTCCAACATAGAATGGAAAAACATCTTCCCATAATGTTCCTGAGCCTTTATCACCATTAATATCAACAAATACAGTAAATCCGCTTACAGCATAAGCCATTGAAACTTTTTTATAAGCATCAGCAGTACCTGCATCCATTGCAGCTTCAGCATAATCAGTAAGATCAACAGTTGCACAACAGTTTCTAGCATCTTTTACAGTTGCATTTGTTTTATCCGCAAGTTCATAGCAACGATTTTCATTACTACAGAAATAACCACTCTTAGCTGAACAAGCTGCTGCAGTCGGAGTCGCCAAACTAATGTTTTTACAAGCGTTCTGAACACCTGAAGCGTTTTCTGTTGTAGAAGATAAACCTGGAATAGAGGCAGCTTTATCTGACAAAATCCATAATCTTAAACCATTTGCAAATACAATATTAGGCGTAATATCTTTAAATGCACCTTTTTTAGCCGCTATAGATAAATAACGTCCATTTGTACCCACAGCAGCATTAAACACAGGTTCATTATATTGAACACCATCTAATGCTGTAAACCCAGAACAAGATGACTCTGTAGTATTCCAATGTTCTGTTATTTTTTTACAAAAACGTGAAGCTTTTAATAGTGACGGATTTGCGACACAAACACCATCAACTAACGAAGATCCCGGTTGACATTTTGAACGTACACAGGTATTGCCTTTCATGTCATACCCTTCAACGCACTTGCAAACGCCGGCACCTTCATACATTGAATGCTCAGGACAGCAAACCCCTGTTTCATCATTAAAGTCAGTTGTACAACAAGCCTGAGTTGCAGTAGTTCTTGTAGAGTTAACTTTTGCATAAGTAGCAACACCACCGGCACATGGTTTTACAAATGCTTTTTCATCATTTAGAGAAGGTACATAACCCGGTTTTGGAAGGCAATCAAGATAAGAACCAGGATTACCTGCTTCATTATAAGCGTTTATGTAACCTCTATTTAGACAATCTTTATCATAAAATTTAGGTGGATTTGGTGCTGGTGGATCAGTTTTTTCAATAGGAACTGTTACAGTCTGAATAGATACCATATGACAAGAACCTTGTTCTACAGAAGCCGGAGCATCCATAGCACCCTCAATTCCAGCAACCTCACCTTCTCCAATTTCATCCGGTTCGTCATCTTCATCATCAGGCTCATCTGTTACTTCTTCAACGTTATAAGTCACAGAAACTGACGAATAATCCGTCCCTGGTTTTGTAGTACACCCAATAGTAGTATTATAATTACTTAAGCGAGAACAAAAAGCCCTTGCATTAGGAGTTTCTTGAGCAGCTATAAAAGATGCAGCAGAGCTTGCATCAACATTTGCACAAAAATCAGACGACAGATATGATTTTAACTCATCATAAGCTTCATAAGCACCAACTGGTCTATCTATGCCACCACAAAAAATCTGATTATAACTACATTTTTTTGGATCTAAACATATTCCATAGTATTCATAACCATCTTCAACTTTCTTCGTAGAAACTACATTACCTTCGGCATCTTTTTCTACAACATCTTTATATTTTATTTGATAAGGAACCTGATAGCCTGCACATACACGATGCTTCAACCATAAAGAATCATATCCAGAAGAAGAAAGATCATCTTCTTTCGGATAATAGAATACATCTACCTCAGCCATAGTTTTAGGGAATATTTTTCTAAAAATATAAATTTCAGAATATGCAAACTTTTGACCTAAAGTAGCAAAAAAGATTTTAGCATTACTAATATTTTGATCGAATTTCTTTGCAAGATACTTACCAAAAGATTCTTGTTCATCCGCAATTTTAGAATCAGGCAACAGTAAGGAGGTATTTTCTTCTTCGTCACCTAATGCTACGATTTGTCCTCCGAGTTTTTCAACAGTTTTGTACGCAACATAGTACGAATTTTCATCAGCCTTATCAAGCTGCCTGTTTATTACCGGTATTGTAATTAATAGTAAGATTCCAATAATGGCGATTGCCAACACAATCTCCATAAGCGAAAATCCAGACCTTTTAAATTGCTCTTTAAAACTCATTATACCTCCATTATTTACTTAATTCTAAAATAGCTTTTTCATAATCATCTTTTCCAGGAGCTTTTCCATGCCAACCTGCATTATTTTCCATAAAGGAAACACCTTTACCTTTAACAGTATTGGCAATAATTGCTGTTGGTTTTTCTGCACTTTTAGCTTCTTCAATAGCTGAATATATTTCATTCAAATTATGACCATCAATTTCTATAACATTCCAATTAAAAGCTTTTATTTTTTCAGTCAAATTATCTAATGATTTGACACATTCAGTAGAGCCATCTATTTGGAGCCTATTTCTATCAATAATTGCAACCAAATTACTAAGATTTCTATGAGGAGCCTGCATGAAAGCTTCCCATACATTACCTTCTTGTAATTCACCATCACCTAATAAAACAAAGACATTTGCGGGATTTTTATCCATTTTTAAAGACATCGCAATACCGCACCCCATAGATAACCCTTGTCCTAAAGAACCTGTAGCTATTTCTACACCGGGAGCCCATAAAGAAGGATGTCCTTGCAGTCTGGTCCCTAATTTTCTAAATGTTTTCAATTCTGATTTTTTAAAAAATCCCAACTGGGCAAGAACAGAATAGTAAATGGGAGAAACATGTCCTTTTGAAAGCACAAAACGATCTCTTGATTCATAATCTTTTGAATATTTACCACTAACAGAATGCTTCATGCACATATGAAACAAAACAGTCATGATATCACAAGCGGATAAAGAACCACCAATATGACCGGATTGCGCCTCGAAAACCATATCTAAAATATTACGTCTATTTTCTAACGCTAACTCTTCTAATTTTTGTATTTGAACTTCTGATAACATTTATTAATTAACTGCCCTTTCTTTAATAACTTTTAATACAAATAGCGGTAATGTCGGGAAAATACGCTTGAATCGTTTTGGTTCTTTGATTGTTCTATAAAGCCATTCAAGCCCGAGTTTTTGATAAATTTCAGGAGCTCTGTCAACAGCACCTGCCCAAACGTCAAAGCTTCCGCCAAGCCCAATCATAGTTGCATTTGGTAGTCTTTCTTTTAAAGATTTTATAAAATATTCTTGCTTAGGAGACCCTAATGCGACTAAAATTAAATCAGGATTAGCTGCAACAACATCATTAATTATCTCCTCATCATTAGAGAAATATCCATCATGCGAATATACAATATTTAAACTTTTAATTTCGTTTTTCAAGTTTTTTACAGCATCATTGATAACTTCGCTTTTAGCACCAACCATAGCTATAGTTTTATTTTCGTTAGAAAACTTAACAATTAATGCTTTCCCAAGTTCAATTCCAGGTATTCGTTTTACACTATGTCCTAGAATTTTTAATCCTATTTCTACACCGATACCATCAGGCACAACAAGTTCTGCTTGTGAAATAATACTCGCAAAATTAGCATCTTTTTGTGCTGTAGCAAACATTTCAGGATTAATTGTAACGATTTGACCGGGATTAGAATAAGCATATTCCACAGCCTGATCAAACGTAAAACTATCCACGTTAAACCCTAATATTTTAACCAAGTCTCTATCCATAAGTCTATTATACCACATTGTGATTAATTATGCTATAATCTATATATGAAAAAGATATTTTATAAAATTTTATTTACAATATATATACTTTTTTGTTCAATATCAGGAGCACAAGCCGTTCAATTTGATGTGTTAGTGCTTCCAACAGAAATATTCAAGATATGTGATAATTATTTTTGCTTCCCTGAACCTTCCGAAATTGCTGCAAACTATGTCATCCAAAATCTTGAAAATTACAAAACAATTAACACAGTTGATCTTGCAACAGTTAGATCCGTTTTATACGAAAAAACAGATCTAAAAAATAGAACAGAACAAATGCTGACAACATTTGAACAAACAGAAAGAATAGATTTTGATACACTTAAAGATTTATCTAAAGAATTCGGAGTCAAATCCGTGATAATAATTTCATGTTATGCAATAACAGATCGTTCTTCTACACGCAGAGATCTCTGGGAAGTATTAGAAATTTCAAGTGCATTCAAAATTACTTATCCATTCAATCTTACAACAACAGCAGTTTTGACAGATACTGTAAATAACGTTGTTATGTGGAGCAGCAAGTATAATAAAACCGTATCCGATTCTAACGGATATTTCCTTGCGCTAAATCATGCTCAGGCAGCTTCTCATCTTGAAAAAATCAAACAATACTTCAGAAATAATGTTTGTCAAAATATTAGTCAAAATGTTCACCTACGCTTTTTCCCAAAAGATGTCAGAACATTTGAAGTAAAAAAACAAAATGATCAAAACTCACCCCAATTCAGCCCAAATGCATTAGAACTTCTTAAAAAGCCCAAAATGATTCAGGAAATTGACGAAGGGAATATTAATACAAATTCAGATGATGATTTTATCTTTGCGTTTTAAGTTCAAGTTTTACAATTTGAGAAATAATTTTATCAAACTGCTTAAAACTATCAAGTAAATCTATATATGCGATTGTAAGAATTATTGATGTAAATATTATAATGTAACGTTTTTTCATACAGATATAATAAAGTAAAAATCCATCGTTATATCCGCCAAATTATTAAATTTAGTTTACATACTAGCAAGTTTATAAATTTTAGACACTTATTATAAATATGATTAAACCAATAAAAATAACAGATAGTATTGTTGACATTACAACAAAAGCAGTATCTAAAACGGCATTAGCATCAGACACAACAGCCCTCGCAGCTCAAGAAACTCCAGCTTTAAACTCAGCAGGAACAGAACTATTAAGAACATATCGCGGCGTAAAAGTAAAAAAATTATTCGCAAGTTTTCCGGAATTTCTGGAGAATTTTAAAACCAAACTTGAATCATTTAAAGATTCAATACCTGAAAATTTGTTTCAAAAATTGAGTACTGCAGCCGATGAAAATAATTTTTCACTAAGCAAAATCATATCTGAACACTATACAGGATTAGAAAAGTGCAAAACATTAGATGATGTTCACAAACTCTATCCTGAACTAAAACTTCCTAATATGAAATTTGAAGAAGAACTTACAAATGACATAAGAGCTATAGTTCCTAAAAATATCTGCAAAGAAGTTCAAAAACTTGGGACAAAAGAAGAAAAACAAACATTTATAAATGATTACTTTGCAAAAACCATATCAAAACAAGTTGAATCCTGGGAAATTTACCCAGAATTTCAAAAAATACAACAAAAAGTTACCGAAGAAATTATTAATGGCGAATTCATAGGCAAAGACTTTAATCCGAAGGGACTTAAATTCTTTAACAGTAAAATGCCTATACGCTATAGATTTATGCATACACAAAATCCGGAAGAAGCTTACATACAGCTGCTAAAAGAGCACTATATTCACGGAAAAAATATTACAGATATAAGCATAAAAACACTTGACGAAAAAGAGATTCAAGTAAAAATGCTTACTCGTAGAGACTTTTTCCCTGAAATGGATAAACATTTCCGTACTTTTATAAAATCCAGCGAAAACAATGCAAAACAATTTCAAGAACTTGCAAACTTATCTCAAAAAGAAATAAGCTCAGCTGTTATGACTCAAACCTGGATCAAAAGTGGGTTAAGACGAGATTTAGGAAACGAAACAGCATACAAAAAAGATTGGAGTCTCATAAGACCAGTATGGCAAAAAACGATGTTCCCGGAAACGACCTTCTATCCAACAGATAAGCTGATTGACACATTTTTACTTGCAATGTTCAAAAACGGTAAACGACAAACTGAAACAACAAACCCAATACTAAAATATTTAGAAAATCCTACAATGGATAAATCAAAAATCATGCTTCTAAAAAGATTATATAAGAATTCAAAAGATATTGATCTTGATAAGAGAATATTAAACAGTGAACCATATAAAACCTTTAAGGCTCAATTTGATCTAGAAGGCATGGCTAAATCCATCGAAAACATTGAAGAACATTATAAAAATGCATTTTTTAAACGTTTTTGGAATGATGATCGTAAACTAAGATTTACAACTGCTCTTAATCAAAATAGAGAAATCGCAGGACAAAACGTTGAATTATCTGAAAAGATTCTAACGGATGCAATGGCCAACGTATTTACAGAAACTTAAAAATATATTAAAATTAATGTGAAAGGAATTTCATATGACTATTGAATCAGTACGTGAATATTTAAAAAATTATAACAAAGCAAGTGAGATTATAGAACTTAATCAATCAAGTGCGACAGTAGCACTTGCTGCAGAAGCTCTTGGAGTAGAACCTGCACGCATTGCAAAAACTTTATCCTTTAAAGTTGATAATCATTGTGTTTTAATTATCACTGCTGGAGACACAAAAATTGATAACAAAAAATTTAAAGACTTTTTTAAAACAAAAGCAAAAATGTTATCACCAGATGAAGTTTTAGATTTTACAGGTCATGAAATTGGAGGAGTTTGCCCTTTTGGCTTGAAAAACTCTGATATACAAGTTTATTGTGACATTTCCTTAAAGCGATTTACATCTGTCTTTCCTGCATGCGGGAGCCACAATTCAGCAATAGAACTCTCCTGCGACGAACTGTTTGAAATCTCAAAATGTTCAAAATGGATTGACGTTTGCAAGAATTGGTCATAAATAAAAAAGACCTTATAAAAGGTCTTTTTTATGGTGCCGATGGCCGGGGTCGAACCGGCACGAGGTTGCCCTCACAAGATTTTGAGTCTAGCACGTCTACCAATTCCATCACATCGGCTTATTTAATTATCATATAATTATTTTACTCAAAAATATTATTTTTCAAGAACTTTTTAAAATTATATAACCTGAGTTTATTTATACAACTAGAGAATACTAAAATCTCCAAAAATCATAGATAAAATTTGTATGAAAAAACTCATTTACATATTTACATTTATCATTTCAATTTTTGGATTAAACTGTTTTCTGATTTGTAATGCTACAACATTTACCGGTGGAGTATCAAAGGTCGGTCAGCAAGACAGCAATCAGGTTATTGATGCTACAACAGGACAAGGAGTTGAATTTGCAAAAATTACAATTCCGCAAAAAAACTTTAGAACTTATACCGACGCAAACGGAAATTTTGAAATCGAGCATGTCCAAATAGCACAGCCAACAATTTTAAATGTAGAAAAAGAAGGCTACAGACCTTTTTCATTGACAATTAATAATGGAGAAAGCCTTAATCCTATGAAAATTGAGATTGCAAGAAGTGAAGCTGCTGATATAGCTTTAGATAGTGAAATATTACATCTTGGGGATGACAGCTTTTCAAAGAATTCCGCGAATGCAGCAGATTTTAAATTAAAATCAATTGGTCCATATTATTCAAAAGATTTCATTATGACAGACAATGCTAAAAAAAGTACAAATTATCTTGTTATAGGCTCCATTGTTGGTCTTGATACAAAACTTGCACGATCAATGGGACAAAATAGAATTAGAACAGCATATTCAAGTCCTGCAGAAGTTTATTTTAATGGCAAACTAATTGGACAATTACAAGTTAATGGAGACGGGCAGCGCATAAAAATACCAAATTCATTGATCAATGCAAACTCTAAAAATCAAATAACAATCAAAACCGGTCAAAACCTAATGCCAAGTGATCGTATCGACTATGACGATATTGAAATAATGAATTTATCAATATTAAGCGAATAAAAAAGGAGAACAAAAATTCTCCTTTTCTATTTTATTTTTATCGTAATTTCTAACCAATTAACTATCTTTTTAAGAAATCAGGAAGTTCAATATTTGTAAAGTTACTGTTATTGTTAGACAATACAGATTTAGTTTGGTTGTTAAATGCACCTGAGAAGAAATCTGCAGCATTCATTTGAGGTTTTTCAGCTTCAGTTGAAGAAGTTGAACCAAACATTGATACAGGAGAATTATTTTTCAATTCAAAACCTGTTGCAATAACTGTAATCTGGATTTCACCTTGAATAGATTCATTTACTGCTGTACCAATAATAACAGTAGCATCGTCAAGAACTGCATCGTGGATAATAGAAGCAGCATCACTAACTTCGTGAATACCCATATCAGGTCCACCTGTAATATTAACAATAACACCTGAAGCTCCGTTGATTGAAGATTCAAGAAGTTGAGAATTGATAGCTTGTTGAGCAGCTTTAACAGCTCTGCCTTCACCTTGCGCTCTACCAATACCCATAAATGCTGAACCTGAAGCTTGCATAACACTTTTAACATCAGCAAAGTCAACGTTAATAATACCAGGAACTGTGATGATATCAGAAATACCTTGAACACCTCTTAAAAGAACTTCATCAACAATGATAAATGATTCGTTCAATGATACCTGTCTGTCAACAACTTGAATAATTTATCATTAGGAACAACAATAACAGCATCAACAGCTTCTCTTAATTTTTCTAAACCGTTAAGAGCTTGATTTTGTCTTTTCTTACCTTCCCATCAAAATGGTTTTGTAACAACAGCGATAGTTAAAATACCAAGTTGTTTAGCAATTTTAGCAACAACCGGAGCTGCACCGGTACCGGTACCGCCGCCCATACCTGCGGTGATAAATACCATATCAGCACCTTCTAAAGCTTGAGTAATTTCTTGTTGAGCTTCTTCAGCAGCTTTTTCACCAACTGAAGGATCTCCGCCTGCACCCAAACCTTGTGTAGATTGTGAACCTAATTGAATTCTGTTTTTTGTTTGACCATTAACTAAAACCTGCAAATCTGTATTCATCAACCAGAATTCAACACCTGATAAACCGGATTTAATCATTCGGTTTACAGCGTTTCCGCCGCCGCCGCCAACACCAATAACCTTGATATTAGTAGGGTTTGCACCCAGTCTTGAATTGTGGTCATTTGATGGTTCATCTTTTCTAGCAAAGATATCTGAAACGATATTTTCCACGTTATTTACCTCTTATAACTATTTACTTTTTCCTAAAACATATAATTACTCAGTATGTAACTATAACAACATCATATTTTAAATAGAAAAAAAGTACAATAAATTTACATTATATATGTACAAAAGTTAATAAACTAAATTTTTGCAGGCGAAATACCCCAGTGAAGCTTACTACGTAGAACTGTATAAAAATCATTTTCATTTAAGAGTGCAAGATTTGCTTTTTTAGAAGCTTTTTTTATAACTAGCTCTGAAGATATTGTAAAAACAATCTGCCCATCTGCCGAAACATTGTAATTACTGTTCTTGCAAGGTAAAATTTTTATTTCATC
>JAAGKN010000388.1_pt1 | contig 77015 bp, 62 predicted proteins | sample 6206371 | NCBI WGS metagenome assembly JAAGKN01 (sample SAMN11533720, study PRJNA540317) | gut metagenome | isolation source: fecal pellets from male and female animal of same cohort | host: Peromyscus leucopus | place: USA:CA | collected 2017 | reverse complement strand
GGAAGGACGGCGCGCCGGGGAGGGGATGAAAACGAAGCGATGGGAGGGGCGGACAAAGACGTGGGGAGGGGTGAATTTGCGGCAGGGGATTCGCGCGGGGAGGGGCGGACAAAGATGTGGGGAGGGGGAAGAGTTCGCGATTGGGAATGCGCGCGGGGAGGGGATGCTTTGAGGCGGGGGATTCGCGCGGGGAGGGGAAAATTGTGGCTTGAAAATGCGCGCCTTTTTGTGCAAGGACGATTAAAATCGCAAAAAATTTATGTGTAACCTTGCGGCGGCGCGTGAGTTTTTGCGCGAGGCGCGCGGGATTGCCTTGCCGGTGCTCCGCCTTGTCGGGAAGTGTGCGCGATGTGTGACAATGCGGAGCGTGAAACAATGCGTGTTTTTCTTTTCTGCTTTCGAAATTGAGAGGGAAGTTTGGGCGGCATATACCCCCCCCCATTTTTTTCCCTGTCATTGTCGTCTTGCTTTTTTGCAGAAGATTTCTGTATTAAGCATGGGAATGACGGATATGCGTAAGCACATCGCATTCGCGTAGTCGGCTTTTTTTAATGAGGGCGGGCTTCTTTTCTCGTGTGTGGCAAGTCAACGTTTGCGATGCTGTCCGCTTTCTTGCACGACAGATTCCCGTGTCAAGCCTGGGAATGACAGATATATGTAACAGCAATGACAGATTTGTGTAAGCGCGAAAGTGGCACGAGATTTCGCAAAAAAAACGAGCGAGAATGGCTGGGGCGAAAATGGCGAGCGATAAATTCTTCGCCGCGTTCTGCATTACGAAATATTTTTTTGGACGCAGTCTCGCGGTCGGCTTTTTTGTTCGCGCGAAGGGCTTCTTTCTTCCGTGAGCGGCAAGTCAAAACCCACGCGGCGTTTTTATTCCGCGCGGATTTGAACCTTGCCTGCTATGCGCGGCGAATCTCATCATTCGCCGCGCGCTTTTCATTTTATCTTTTCATATCCGTACACCGCGCGTTCGCCGAGTTCCTCTTCGATTCGCAAAAGCCGGTTGTACTTTGCCATGCGGTCGCTTCTTGAGGCCGAACCTGTCTTTATCTGCCCGGAGTTGGTCGCCACGGCGATGTCGGCGATTGTCGAGTCCTCGGTCTCTCCCGAGCGGTGCGAAGTTACGGTCGTGTAGCCGTGGCGGTGCGCCATTTCGATTGCATCAAGCGTCTCGGAAAGCGTTCCGATTTGGTTTACCTTGATGAGAATTGAATTCGCACAGCCGAGCGAAATTCCTTTCCGCAAATATTCCACGTTCGTGACGAAAAGGTCGTCGCCCACAAGCTGGCATGTTCCGCCCAGCTTTTCCGTGAGCAATTTCCATCCTTCCCAATCGCCTTCCGCCATTCCGTCTTCAATGGAATCAATCGGAAATTTCTGCACGAGCGATGCAAGGTATTCCGCCTGTGCCGCCGAATCGCGCTTCTTTCCTTCCGCGCCTTCTTTCCACGTGTAGTCGTAGATTCCGTCGTGGAAAAATTCCGAAGCCGCGCAGTCCATCGCAATCTTCACATCGCTTCCCGCCTTGTAGCCCGCCGCCTCGATTGCCTTGACGATTGTTTCAAGCGCGTCTTCCGTGCCCGAAAGCGCGGGCGCGAATCCGCCTTCGTCGCCCACCGCCGTGGAAAGTCCACGGGATTTCAGCACGGATTTGAGCGCGTGGAAAATCTCGCATCCCATTCGGATTCCCTCGCGGAACGTTTTCGCTCCCACAGGACGAATCATGAATTCCTGAAAGCAAATCGGAGCGTCCGAATGCGCGCCCGCGTTGATTATGTTCATCATCGGAACGGGAAGCGTGAACGAGTTCGCGCCGCCGATGTAGCGGTAGAGCGGAAGCCCAGAATGCTCCGCCGCCGCCTTTGCCGCCGCAAGCGAGACTCCCAAAATCGCGTTCGCCCCGAGCACGGACTTGTTTTTCGTTCCGTCAAGCGAAAGCATCTTGAAATCCAGCGCGCGCTGGTCGAGCGCGTCCATTCCCACAAGCGCGCTCGCGATGACATTGTTCACGTTCGCCACCGCCTTTTTCACGCCAAGCCCGCCATAGCGGCTTTTGTCGCCATCGCGAAGCTCGAGAGCCTCGTTTTCACCGGTGGACGCGCCCGACGGAACCGAAGCCCGCCCGAACGCCCCGCTTTCCAATTCCACGTCCACTTCCACCGTGGGATTTCCGCGCGAGTCCAAAATCTCTCGCCCCACGATTTTCCTGATTTCGCTGCCGTCCATAAATTCCTCACTATATGAAAAAGATTGTGCGCGCAAAAAAGCGCGCTGTCTGCCTTGTTTTTTAAAATAACAAATCAAACCGCCCTCGGCAAGTCAATTTTTTTCCGCATTTTTTTCCTTAATTTACAAAAAAAATCCTTGACAAACGAGCATTCCTGCGATACAATTATATGATTTGTTCAAGAAAGTTTGCGTTGCAAAACTTTCTTCTTGACTTTTTATGGGAGAAACAAATGAATTTGAGGGATTGCAAAACAAGGGAGGATGTCGACCGCGCGTTTACCGAAAAGGGCGTCTCTGCCGACAATTTCGAGGCGAAAAACGCGATGCTCTTGGATGTTATGGACAATCCGACAGTGTTTTACTCAAGCAAGAATCCGCCCGACAGTCAGAAATACGAACTGATACTCGCATCGTTCCTCAGCAGGGAATGGGAATATGCGGAGGCATTGGACAAAATCGGCGTATGAGCGAATACCAAAATTTGAGCAACGAAGCCATTGACCTTGCGCACAAGGCTTTTAGCGTCACTCTTTCTCAAATCAAAAAATTCGAAGCGCGATACAAGAGTCTTGTGGAAAAAATTCCGTATCAATACCTGGCGCACATAATAAGAAGCCTTGAGACTTACATACGCAAAGAACGCGGAATGAATTTCTTCAGAATCGTCTGCACTCCGTCAGACACTGAAAGAATAAAGAATGGTTTGGCGGCAGGCTTTTACAAGGAAAACCGCTATTACAACATTTGCTACAACAAGCACGCCGACGAACTGCAAGTGAGGGTCGCGATAGCCCACGAATTGGGGCATCTTTTTTATCTCATAGAGTACGACAAATTGATGGACGACAAGCACGAACCCATGTCCAGCCTTTTCGGGGCATTCGTCATGATACACAAATTAAAAACATCGTCAAAAAGAAAGCATCGCTCGGAAAAAGACATCATAGACGATTTTACGCTTCTGATGAATACGGAAAACGAAATATACAACATGTCAAAATAGACACAATCTAGTTTCCCACGAAAACATTTCTTGCAAAAATCCCAAAAATGTGTTAGACTAATAGTCGATGGACATTTCCGAACTGAAAGCCTTTTGCGCCCAAGGAGGCAATGAAAATGTGCATGTTCTGCAAATGCGACACCGTAAAAGAAAGCACGACGACGCATGTGGTGAACTACAAAGGCTCTGTCATCGTGGTGAAAAATGTTCCGTGCGAAGAATGCGAACAGTACGGCGAGATTTTTTATAGCGACGAAGTCGCCGAACGCCTTGAAAAAATCGTGGAAGCGGCGAAAAAACTTCTGCAAGAAATTTCCGTGATTGATTATGAGCGGGCGGCATAAACCTCGCGCCCCGCGATTCTCCTGATTCCGCTTTCCTAACGATTCTCTTCACTATTGAAAAAAGTTTTTCACGCAAAATGCGTCTGCTTCGCTTTTAAAAATAACAAATCAAATCGCCCTCGGCAAATTCATTTTTTTCTATAAAACAATCTGTCTCAAAATCCTATTGACAAATCGTTCCGCGATTGCCCTTGCTAAACAAAGTTTTCGGCATTAAGTTGCGAAAAAAAGCATTTTTTTTGAATTTTTTGCTTGACAAAAGAAAAAACGTGCGTTACAATTTTAATCAATGGGTCGGGGCGTCGTGCCCCGCCCGCAAAAAATAAGGAGGTTTTTTCAACATGAAAAAATTGATTGGAACAGTGGCCGTCGCGGCAGTGCTCGCGACCGCCGCTTTCGCGGAAATCTCGTTCGGGGCGTGGCTGCGCGTTCTCGCCGCGCCTGTCGCAGGAAACGGAGATGAGATCGTTGCGGGAATGGTAAACTCTTGGGGCGGTGGCGCACGCGTTGCCCGCGTGGATATCAATGGCGTGAGCGAAGACGAGAGGGTCGGTTTCTCGATGATGGTATTCAACGATGTCAGCGGAATTTCAGCCGGCGACAACTATGTGCTTTGGGCGAGGCCGTGGGACTGGCTCAAGGTTTCTCTGGGACGCTGGGACTACACGACTTTCCGTGGCGACCTCTGCTTCGGCTCTTGGAACTGGATCCGTCCGTACAACTGGCTCTTCGACGACGAGGGTCTGACGTTCGACGCGCTCGGCAACCAGTGCGGCATGCAGCTCGAGATTACACCGGTCGAGGGCTTGATGCTCATGTGGAATCTTCCTTTGGCGGCGCATGACTCTTACGACGATAAAGGAAACCTTGTTACTCCTGCATGGAACAAGGCATATAAAATGCTTGAGGCTTCTCAGGCCGCCGTCAAGTATACGATCGGCGATGTCGGAACAATCAAGGCAGGATGGGGTGGATCTACCGCTCGCGCGGGAGACGACTACAGGGACTACGGAGCCATCAACGTGGCGTTCGACTTGACGGCCGTCGAGAACCTCTATGTCACGGTCGGCGCGAAAATCGGCATCGCAGATGGCGACTACAAGGACGGAAAGGATGACTACCAGTTCATAAAGGTCGCCTTGGGCGCATCTTACCAGATTATCGACAACCTCGGAATCGCGGCGAACTTCGGCGTGCAGACTTATAATGAGAACGACCCGAGCTTCCAGTTCGGAGTCGGCTTGAACGTCGGCTTCACCGACACGCTCTCTTTGAATGTGGACTTCCGTGGACTCTTCATCGGCGACACGAAAGCTGGCGTTTCGACAGATCCGCAGTTCAGTTTCCTCGTGGGCTTGCAGTACGCTTGCTCTAGCAATGGATATGTTGGAATCGGCTTCCAGGGCACGACCGGCGGCAAGGGCTTCGTAGATGCTGGTTGGCAGGACAACTCAATGCATCCCTCCGACAGCGACAGCTTCTGCTGGGCGATTCCAATCGCTGTCAGCCTGTGGCTGTAGATTTCGCATAGTCTCGGCGGAAGCCGAGGCTTGCTAGGAGCGAGAGGCACTTCCCGCATGCGCGGGGAGTGCCTTTTTTTGTGCGCGCGCTTGGCGGACGCGATGTGGGAAGTGGGCTTGCAAAAGTTTGAAAACTCCGCTTCCGCTGGGGCTAGCGGCTGCACCGTTTCGCTTCCGTAAGGGGCTTCAAAAAAATGAACCATGAAAATTAATCTTCGGAGTACTCCTCGCTGTCCTCGCCCATCATCTGCAGGTAGACCTCGCGTTGGGCTTTGACGGCATCGTCGCCCAGAGCGGCGGCGAAAACCTTCGCCTTCGTGCGCGTAAAATACAGCTGCACTTCCGTGGATTCCTTCGCGATGTTCTCGCCCATGTTCTGCACCTCGTTCTTCGCGCCTTTTATGATGAGGCAGAAATACGGCGAGTCGCCCTTGAACTCGTAGCCGAATTGTACTCGCGTGTTCGCGTAATTGTACATCATCGACTTGAGCACGCCCCACTCGACGTAGCATTTTCCAGTGCCGTAAATTTTCCGCGTCCTCGCGCTCTTTTTGCGGACGAGTCGCTTGTTCTTGTAGTCTTCGAGATAGCGTGAGAGCGCGTCGGCAATCTGTCCGCGCGTCTTCTCGTCGAAGAGGATGTTGAATATGGCGGACTGGTAGTTCACCTGAATGCCCGCCATCTCGGTCTTGGGATTGAAAATCATCTGTCCGGGTCGTGGCTTTATGCCCATCGCCATTGTGCCGGTGGCGAGCTCCACGGTGTCGTAATAGATGTACTTTTCCTTTCCGAAGATGAAGTCCTTGAAAACATTTCCCGAAGAGCCGAATTCTTTTTGCTTGGATTTCTTTTTGCTCTGCGCTTTCTTGCCGGGATTTTCGTTTTCGACGTAGGTGTCCTTTTCTGTCCCCTGCGACGAGACTTCATCATTGTAGACAACCTGCGCGTACGACGAGGATGTCGCGAACAATGCGATGGCGAACGCGAAAATTTTTGCGATGGATTTCATTTTTTCTCCCGATTTGACGCTATGAGGTGAACGAAATACACAAAGAAGTTCGCCCAAATGAGCGAACTTCTTTTTTAGTCGGACTTTTGCTGAAGTGATATACTAGAAGTTGAATCCGACTCTGACAGGAATCACGACGCTCACGCCATCGCTAGCCTCAAGCGTGGTGAAAGCAAATTTGCTGTCGCCAAACGGAATAGCAACTTGCGCACCGATTCCACAGTCACCGTTGGAGAAGCTCTTTGAGAAGAACGCGCCAATTGTGACATGTCCAGCAGCGTCATAGTCTTCGGGGAAGTACAACTGTGTGCGCACATCTCCTTGGATTTTGAGACCATTTCCGAGGTCATAGTCGACCCCTACCCCAATTGTAAGGTTGGTTGCATCTACAGATGACTCTTTCTCAACGCCCTTATCATCTTTTTCGCCGAGCCAAAGACCGGCTTTACCATTGATATCTGCCTGCACAATAGCGTGGAGCGTGAGCGCGTCAAATCCGCCTGTGTATGTGGCCGCAATAGTTACGGCATCTTTGTCAAAATCGGTCGGGATGAACGCGCCGATAGAGATGAAGTTGTTTTCAATCATGAGCAAATCAACCCCAACATTGATTATACCATCATCATAATCAAGAGTGCTACCTCTCCATATATCGCCAATGTATTGCGCTTTGATTGCGAGAAGGTCTTCGATTTTGTAGCCCGCCGCGTACTGCCCCACTTTAAGAATATCTACGAAATCGCGGTCTGCGACACTCTCAATATCAAATCCCGCCGCGATGTAGAGTCCGTCGACCGGAGTGAGTGCGATTTCCGCGCCTTTTTTTGCAATGCGTTTGAAAGTAAAGTCTTCACCAACACCAAGAGCACCGCCACGCAACCAATCGAATGCGCTAAAACAGCCATCTACACGCAATGTATTGTCATGAAACTGTCCCACGGTAATCTTGAGCCAATCCCACGGCTTTCCCCATAAGTGCGCATTATGGTTGATTCCCGGCACGCCACCATCTCCCTGGAAGTTGATGAGAAATCCGATATTCTCCGAGTCGCCGGCTACATTGACGCCCACACGTGGAAGAGACCTCCAAGATGTACCGTAACTCATCTTTGCATCTCCGTCATAACCGATGGGTGCCCAAATTCCACGTCCCCAACCACCAACGGTGACTTGCGCGAAAGCGGCGGTCGCGAGCATAGCCGCGACGGCCACTGTTCCAATCAATTTTTTCATGTTGAAAAAACCTCCTTATTTTTTGCGGGCGGGGCACGACGCCCCGACCCATTGATTAAAATTGTAACGCACGTTTAAATTTGAGGCGGTTCTCGGCGATGGGAGGGGTGACGGGAGGGGAAGAAATGCATGTTGGGGAGGGGATGAGTTCGCGGCGAGGGATTCGCGCTGGGAGGGGGAAATTGTGGCTTGAAAATGCGCGTTTTTTTGTGCATGGACGATTAAAATCGCAAAAAATTTATGTGTAACCTTGCGGCGGCGCGTGAGTTTATAATTTTGGAGAATATATGAAAAAGATAATACCCCTTATGGCGATGACCGCGTTGGTCTTCTCGCCGCTCTGGGCGAAGACACGCGCCAAAGCCGCGAGCGAAATTCCCGACAGTTATGACGAGATTTCATCTGACGAAGCAATTCCGTCAGACGAAGAAAATGTGTCCGATGAAAAAAGCGACAAGGAAGAAGAAGACCCCTACAGCAAGGAGAAGTTGCGCCCCAAGAACGAGCGTAACTTTGGCGAAAAGCTCTTCGGTCTCGACCGCTTCCAACAGGTGGACCGTTTCTCGCTCTTCGCGAAATCCTCGGTGGGCACTCTGCATTTGAAGAAAAAGGCATCGCTCATCCACAGGGATGGCACGGACATCGGCGGCTTCTACTGCTACTACGACACTTCGGCTTATGCCGTGCAGTTCGACAAAAAGGCACGCGCCGCGCTGATTTCGGCGGTGAACCAGTATTTGGACGACTTCGCGAACAAAAAGCTCGACAGGAGCGCGAAACAGAAGCGCACGGAGAGCGTGTACGGCACGGCGGAAGCATACGAGGAGTATGGGATAGCCACCGCAAACCTGAACCACGCGGCGCGGCCGAAAGTCTGCTTCGGCTACGAGTTCATAAAAGGAAGCCCCTACTTCTCGATATACGCGAAAAAGGCGAAAGACTTGAAGTATGTCAAGAGGAGCGGCGACGACATCCGCATGGGTGAGACAATCCCGCAGAGGTACTACTTCACGAAAGCGCAGGCTACCCGTCTCGCCGAATTCCTGAGCGACGAGAACATTGACGCGCTGTGCGCCACCACGATTTACGACGAGGAAGTGGAACTGGACGAGTACAGCGGAGAATAGCGACGCTCCGACAAAAAATTTCCGCTTGCCGCGCGACGCGATATTCGCACCTCGCAGTCGTGCACCTTATTGCGCTTTCGCATTGGCAACGGATTTTCCAGCCAAAACATTCTTGTTTTCTATTTGAGGATGAAATGTACGATTTGGAAAGGTTCTTGAAAGAACAAGAAATAGACTACGAGCAGGCTTTGGCGGAAATCCGCGGCGGGCGCAAAAAGGGTCATTGGATTTGGTACATTTTTCCGCAATTGGCGGCGCTTGGCTTTAGCGAGACTTCCAAATACTATGGGATTTCTGGAATTGACGAAGCGCGAGAATATCTTGCGAACGACACTTTGCGAACGCGTCTGCTTGAAATAAGCGGCGCGCTCCTTTCGCTTGAATGCTCGGACGCTTGCAAAATTATGGGCGAAATCGACGCGAAAAAACTCCGTTCGTCGATGACGCTTTTTACCGAAGCCGCGCCGGAAGAGAAAACATTTTCAAAAGTCCTCGAAAAATTCTTCGGCGGAAAAAAAGACGAGCGGACGCTCGCGCTCATTCGCGGATAAATTTTACTTAATCTCTGCCCCGCATTTTTTATCAGCATTTATCTGCGTCCAATTTATTTTACGACGATTGAAATTTTTTGCTTTTTTCGTTATACTTTAATTATGGAAAACAAAAACGCTTGGGAAAAATACGAAGACAAAAAATCTGTGATGGACTTCGCGGAAGAATACCGCGAATTTATTTCCGCCAACAAGACGGAACGCGAGTGCGTGGAATATTTCAAGGAGCGCGCGGAAAAGAACGGCTTCGTTTCGATTGACGAAGTGAAAAAATCCGGAAAGAAACTGCATGCAGGCGACAAGGTTTATGTCTGCGCGATGGAAAAGATTCTCGCGCTTTTCCAAATCGGAAGCGGCGACTTGCAGGACGGAATGAACATTCTCGGAGCACACATCGACTCCCCCCGCCTTGACATCAAGTCAAATCCGCTCTACGAAAGCGACGGCCTTGCGTTCTTGGACACGCATTATTACGGCGGCATCAAAAAATATCAGTGGGTGACGCTCCCGCTTTCACTGCGCGGCGTGGTGGCGAAAAAAGACGGAAGCAAAATCCGCGTTTCAATCGGAGACGGCGACGGAGAGCCTGTTTTCGGCGTGTCGGATTTGCTCATCCATCTTTCCGCAGAACAGCTCGAAAAACGCGCGAGCAAAGTCGTCGAGGGCGAGGCTTTGAACATTCTCGTCGGAAGCATGCCGCTGAAAGTCGAAAAGGACGCGAAAGGCAAGAAATGCAAAAATCCCGTCAAAGAAAACATTTTGAAAATAGTAAAGGAAAAATACGGCATAAAAGAAGCCGATTTCGTTTCGGCGGAATTGGAAGCAGTGCCGGCGGGCGAGGCGAAAAACTACGGATTCGATTCGAGCATGATTATGGCTTACGGGCAGGACGACCGCGTGTGCGCCTACCCTTCTTTCCGCGCCATCGAAGACTTGGGACAAACCGAGCGCACCGCGCTTTGCCTTCTCGTTGACAAAGAGGAAATCGGAAGCGTCGGCGCGACCGGAATGCATTCGCGCTTTTTCGAAAACGCCGTGGCGGAAGTGTACGATTTGCTCGGCGGATACAGCGAGCTGAACCTCAGACGATGCCTCGCCAATTCGCAGATGCTTTCAAGCGACGTGAGCGCGGCGTTCGACCCGAATTATCCTGAAGTGATGGAAAAGAACAATTGCTGCTACCTTTGCCGTGGAATCGCGCTGAACAAGTTCACAGGCTCTCGCGGAAAAAGCGGCAGCAACGACGCGAACGCCGAATACATCGCGCGCATCCGAAAGATTTTCGACGACGCGGACGTCTCTTTCCAACTGTGCGAACTGGGAAAAGTGGATGCGGGCGGCGGCGGAACAATCGCCTACATCATGGCGAACTACGGAATGAATGTCATCGATTCGGGCGTAGGCGTGCTGAACATGCATTCGCCGTGGGAAATCACGAGCAAAGTGGACATCTACGAATCGTTCAAAGGCTACCGCGCGTTCTTGGAAAGCAAGGTGTAATTTTTTATTTTTCAGCAACGAAGAAAGTATCACCTTTTGAGTTGCTGAAAAAGTCATTTCGCAACGAAGTGAGAAATGACTATAGATAAGCGAGTTTTGGAAAAAAACTCGAATTAAACTTGTCGGCACCATTTTGACGACAAGTTTAAACGCTCTGCAATCTCTTGAAATCATTTTTGGAGCAAGGTCGCTTCACTTTGTTCACAGAATACAATTCCTCTCCGAATTTGTACATTTCCATCACGGTCTTGCACAATTTGTTTCCCAACTTCGTCAAAGAATATTCTGTCTTCGGCGGAACGACGGGATAAAGGACGCGGTTCACAAGACCGTCGCTTTCAAGCGACTTTAACTGCGCGGCGAGCATTTTCGGAGTCGCCTTCACAAGTTTCGCCAATTCGCTGTAGCGCAACGTCCTGCCGAACAAATAGTAAATGATTTCCAACTTGTACTTTCCGCCGATTACCGCGAGCGTCGCGACAAAAGGACAGCTGCACGACTTCAACACATTCAAATCCATAAAACCTCCTCTCCATACTTTCCAAAAAGGAAGTATGCTACAAAAAAGTGCGTTCTTGACAAATCGAAAATATGGTTTATTATAATAGTAGACAAACTATTTGTCAATAAATTTTATTTTTCATAGGAGGATATTGAAGGAATCCGCACAGATGGCGCAGGTTCCTTCAACTCAAAGTTTGCGTCGCAAACTTTTTTATAAATTGCACATTCTCATTTCATTGCGAATGTGCCTGAAAAATCATCCGCAAAATTGAAATTTAGCGAATGATTTTTCATAGGAGGAAATCTATGGATTTCATGGAATTGGCGAAGGCGCGTTATTCGGTGCGTTCGTTCTCAAAAAAGCACATCGAGGACGAGAAACTGAATAAGATTTTGGAGGCGGCAAGGGTCGCGCCCACTGCGGCGAACAAGCAGCCGCAAAGAATTTATGTCTTGCAAAGCGAAGAGACTTTGGCAAAAATCAATTCGGTGTGCCAATGCATTTTCGGCGCGCCTACGGTTCTTCTTGTCACGGCGGACGAAAACGAGACTTGGAAAAATCCGTTTTCCGAAAACTACAACGCGGGCGACATTGATTGCGCCATCGTCGGAACGCACATCATCTTGCAGGCATGGGAACTCGGCATCGCCTCTTGTTGGGTGGGGTATTTTGACTTGGCGCAAGTCGAAAAGAAAATGGGCTTACCACCGAACGAAAAGCTCGTCGCGATAATTCCGCTCGGCTACCCTTCCGACGACGCGAAGCCTTCAAACATGCACGGCTCGCGAAAAGACTTGGCGGATACCGTAAAATATTTGTAGCAAAGAATCTCGCTTCTCCTCGTCATTGCGCGCTCCGCAAGGGCGAACAATGACGAGGCTTCGGATTGCAAAGCCGCGTTGCCGCGTCAGAGAAATCATAATCGCGTTTTCAAGCGCGGCGCGATTCGATGCATAGCGAAGAGCCGCCTACAAAATGTCGATGACTTCGCCCGACAACGCTTTGTTCATGCTTCTTACGGCGCAGAATTTTCCGCACATTGAGCAGGCTTCTTCGTGGTCGCTTTCCGGCTTTCGGCTTTCGCGGATTCTTCTCGCAGTTTCGCCATCGAGCGCACAAGAAAATTGCGCCTCCCAGTCGAGGGCGTGCCGCGCTTCTGCCATCTTGTCGTCGAGTTCTTTCGCGCCGGGAATGCCTTTTGCGATGTCGGCGGCGTGCGCCGCGATTTTGCTCGCGATGATTCCTTGCCTCACGTCGTCGATGTTCGGCAAAGCCAAATGCTCCGCAGGAGTCACGTAGCACAAAAACGACGCGCCGTGCATTGCCGCGACCGCGCCTCCAATCGCCGCTGTAATGTGATCGTAGCCGGGCGCGATGTCAGTCACGAGCGGTCCCAAGACATAAAAGGGCGCGCCCTTGCAAATCGTCTTTTGCACCTGCATGTTCGCCGCAATCTGATTCAGCGGAACGTGGCCCGGACCTTCCACCAGGACTTGGACATTGCGCGCCCAAGCACGCTCAGTCAATTCTCCCAAACGGACGAGTTCCTCGATTTGGCAAACGTCCGTCGCATCGGAAATGCAGCCGGGGCGGCACGCGTCCCCAAGCGAAATCGTGACATCGTGCTCCTCCAAAATTTCCAAAATCTCGTCGTAATATTCGTAGAAAGGATTTTCGTTTCCCGTCATCGTCATCCACGCGAACACGAGCGAGCCGCCACGCGAAACGATGTTCATCTTCCTTCCGACCTTTTTGATTTGCTCGATTGTCTTTCGCGTAATTCCACAATGAAGCGTCACAAAGTCCACGCCGTTCTCCGCGTGAAGCCTTATCACGTCCAAAAAATCTTTCGCCGTAAGTTGCGCCAAATCTTTTTGAAAATGAATCACGCTGTCGTAAATCGGAACAGTTCCAATCATCGCGCGACATTCCGCCACGAGCTTTTTGCGAAACGGCTCAGTGTCGCCGTGGCTCGAAAGATCCATAATCGCCTCCGCGCCAAGTTTCACCGCGCTCAAAACTTTTTCCATTTCCGCATCGTAATCCTCGCAGTCACGCGAAACGCCCACGTTCACGTTTATTTTCGTGCGAAGCATTTCGCCGATTCCTTCGGGAGAAAGACACTTGTGATTTTTGTTCGCGGGAATCACGACCTTTCCCTGCGCCACGAACTTCATCAACTTTTCCAAATCCATTTTTTCTTTTGCCGCGACGACTTTCATTTGCTCTGTAGCGATTCCTTTTTTCGCCGATTCCATTTGTGTCATAAATTTTCCCCAATGTTTTTTTTATTTTTTTTGAAGCCCCTTGCGGTAGCGAAACAATGCAGACGCTAGCCCCGGCGGAAGCGAAACTGCAAGTGCCGCATCGTGCTCATTCCCCAACAGCGAACGCGTGGTTCATCGGCCCGCGCCCCTCTCCCAAGTCGAGCATCGCGCCCAACGCGAGCGACAAATATTCTTTGGCGCGGCGCACGCTTTCTTCGAGCGAAAATCCTTTCGCCAAATTCGCGCAGATTGCGGCGGAAAGCGTGCAGCCAGTTCCGTGCGTGTTGGGATTTTCAATTCGCTTTCCGCAAAACCATTTTTTCTCCGCGCGATTTTCCTTCGCGTTCCATGAAAACAAAAAATCGTTCGCCGCCTTTTCAGACAAAAAATGTCCGCCTTTCACCAAAACCGCGCAACCGTACTTTTCGAAAATTTTTTGCGCGGCGTTTTCCATTTCGTCCTCGCTTTGGATTTTCATTTCGCCCAAAACTTCCGCCTCGGGAATGTTCGGAGTGATTACGAGAGCCAAGCCGAACAATTTGCTTTTCAGCGTTACAATCGCTTCCTCGCTTATCAGGCGCGCGCCGCTTGTCGCCACCATCACGGGATCGACCACCAAATTTTTCAACGTGAATCTTTTCGCGCAATCGCAAATCACTTCGATAAGCGCGGACGAAGAAACCATTCCAGTTTTCACCGCGTCTGGCATTATGTCCGTTACAGTCGCGGCGATTTGCTTTTCCAAAAAATCCGCGCCCACTTCCATAATGGCAGAAACGCCAGTCGTGTTCTGCGCGGTCAATGCCGTCACCGCGCTCATCGCGTAAACACCGTTCATCGTCATCGTCTTGATGTCGGCCTGTATTCCCGCGCCGCCGCTCGAATCACTTCCGGCGATTGTCAAAGCTGTTTTCATTTTTTTCTCCCATAAAAAAGTCAAGAGCGATTTTGGAAAATCGCGATTGGCTTTTACACACATTCGCAACAAAGTGCCGCACCATTTGTGCGGTGCTTTTATCATATCTCCCAAAATAAAAATTCATTGCACAAGAAAAATTCCAAAGCCAGCGTCTCGCGCGACTTCTGCCGCTTCAGGCGAATCTTCGGCGACGATTATCTTTTTCGGAGGCAAATCCATAAATCGCGCCGCCCGCACATAAATCTCCGCGCTGCTTTTCGAAGTGTTTTCCTCGCCACAAGTGAAAATCTTTTCGAAAAAATCCAACGCGCCGCACCGCGAGAGCGCGGCTTCTTCCAAACACCTCTCGCCCGCCGTCGCCGCGCATACGCGCATTTTTTTCTCACGGCAAAATCGCAACGCTTCGAGCGCGCCGTGCTTCAATTCGATTTCATTTTTGTACGCATCTTCGAGCATCGAATTCATTTCGCAAATCATTTCGTCTGGACTTTTCGGAAGCGAAAATTTCTCTTTCAAGAAAATCGAGCCCTCGCGCATGCTCATATTGAAAAGAATTTCATCGAGATTTTTCGGAGCGGAAATTCCAAATCTCGAAAGATAGTTCGCGCCCAAATTCCGCCACGCCCCGAGCGAATCCAAAATCGTTCCGTCCAAATCGAAAATCACGGCGAGAAAATTCTGCGCCATTTTTATGAAATCTTCAAACAACTTTTCTCGCCTTTTCTTTGAGAGCCGCCGTAGCCGAGCGAATGTCGTCCGCCGCAAAAATCGCGCTTATCACGGAAACGCCCGCGATGCCGCTTTTTTCCAGGCGCGAAATGTTCTCGCAATTTATTCCGCCGATTGCGACCACAGGAATTTCCACCGCCTCGCAAATCGCGCGAAGCGTTTCAAGCGAAACGGAAGTCGCGTCGCCTTTGCTTTGCGTCTGGAAAACCGCGCCCACGCCGAGATAGTCCGCGCCAAGCCTTTGCGCCAAAACTGCTTGTTCCACATTCTGCGCGCTCACTCCGATGATTTTTTCTTCGCCCAGAATTTCTCGCGCCTTTTCCAAAGGCATGTCGCCCTGCCCTATGTGCGCGCCGTCCGCATCGATTTTTTTCACAAGAAAAACGTCGTCGTTCACGACAAAAGGAATCTTGAAATCAGCGCAAAGATTTTTTATCGCGAAGGCTTCCGAAAGAATTTTTTCTTCCGTTGAATTTCTTTTGTCGAAATTTTCTTCATCGGAATTTTCTTCATTCAAATTCTTTTCGCGAAGTTGGATAAAAGTCGCGCCGCCTAAAATCGCATCGTGAACCGCGCTTTCGAGCGAACGCCCGCCGAGCCATGAACGGTCGGTGACGGCATACAAAAGCAAGTCGCGCCGCAGATTAGTTTTATCGTATTTCATATTTCGCGCCTTGTTCCAAATGCTCGCCTTGAAGATTGTAGAGCGCGTCTATGATGCGGTTTCGGTAAGTGGAATTCCCATCCCCCTCCTGCATCCTCTTCCACGCGATTTCTCCGCAAAGTCCCATCGCGCAGACGGCGGCGGAGGCGGCCTTGAGAATGTTTTCAGGATTCGCCGCAACGAACGCCGCGACCATCGCGCTCAGCTGGCAGCCCGTTCCTGTAATCGCGCTCATCTGGGGGAGGCCGTTTTTTATGACATAAGTTTTGTCCGCATCGCTCACCAAATCAATCGCGCCCGTAATCGCGACCACGCATTTTAATTTCGCGGCGATTTTTTTCGCAAATGAAATCGCCTCCGAAAGATTTTCTTCGCAAACGCTGTCGGCAAAATCCGCGTCCACACCTTTCGTAGTGCCGCTTCCAAAAGTCAAAGTCTTTATCTCGGAAATGTTTCCGCGCACGACATCAAATTGCGCCGCATCCAAAAGTTCGAGGGCGGTTTTCGTGCGAAGCGCGCTCGCTCCCGCGCCCACAGGATCCAGCACGATTTTGTGTCCGAGCGACGCGGCCTTTTTCGCCGCGAGCATCATCGAAGGAATCGTGTTTTTGTTGAGCGTCCCGATGTTGATGCTCAGCCCCGCGCAAATCGAAGTGATGTCCTCGACTTCCGCCGCATCGTCAGCCATAATCGGACTCGCGCCAATCGCCAAAAGCGCGTTGGCGACATCGTTCACCGTAACATAATTCGTGATGTTGTGAATCAGCGGACGCAAAGCGCGCACGTTTTCAAGACAAGTTTTCATTCATCAATTCTCCTTAGCAACTCCGCGTAGCGGCGTGCCAAGGATGGCACGAATCACAATTTGAAATACGGCTTGCCGTTTTCAAACTGTTGTCGCCAAAATACAAGGATGTATTTTAGCGTACTCTCCTTACGTTGGAATTACCCAAATCAAGTTAAAGGGTCAAGGTCGAACCTACTCTCAGCCGCAACGACGGCTCCCCCGAATGAAAACGATTGTAGTGAAAAAAATTTTTTTTGTCAAGGCAATCCTTCTTTAATTTACAACATCGCAGGAAACATAAGTTTCCGAAAATGTTGAAAACGCGATTTTGTAGCGAAGCGTTTTCGCAACAAGCGCGTAGCGCGAAGTTTCAAGCGAAAATCGCAATGAATGTGCGAGTTTTCGCAGAAAAAAAAACTCAAGTTAAAATGAGCGACGCGAGTTTTCGCGTTTTTCGTCCGTAAAGCGGACGAAAATGCGAGCCAAGCGAGCAAGAGGAAACTCGACAGCAAGGACGCGAAGTGTACTTGCGTATTATTTCAGTCGCTCATTTTAAACGTTCATCTAGCGCAAAAAAGAAATTCATGCTATACTTTTACAATGAAAAATTTTGAAAAATTTGGAATCACTGTTCCAGAAATTCTCATTCCGAAAAATGTGGAAACTGAAACTTGGGCGGTCGTGGCGTGCGACCAGTACACGCAGGATCGCGAATATTGGACGCAGGTCGAAAAAAAATGCGCGGGGAAAAATTCCACGCTGAATCTGATTTTGCCCGAAGTCTATTTGAACGACGCGGACAAAGCGGAGCGCATCGCAAACATAAAATCCACGATGAAAGAATATGCGCAGCAAGGCGTTTTCGCCGAAAGGCAAAAACAAATGGTCTATGTCGAGCGGACAACTTCCTACGGCCGCACGAGGAGAGGGCTTGTCGTCGCGCTGGATTTGGACTGCTATGAATGGAAGCCGTTTTCTTCCGCGCTTGTCCGTGCGACCGAGGCGACGATTTTGGAACGCATTCCGCCGCGCATGGAAATCCGCCGAAACGCGCCGCTTGAAACTCCGCACATAATGCTTTTGGCGAACGACGCCCGCCGCAGTCTAATCGAATCGCTCGGCGAAAAAATCAAGTCGCGTTCCCAAGCACCGATTTATTCCGGCGAACTGATGCAAGACGGCGGGAGCATAAAAGGCTGGGCGGTGAGCGACGAAGCGGATTTGGATTTCGTGAACGACGCGCTCGAAAAACTGTACGATGAATGCACTGACAAAAAAGGCACGTTCCTCTTTGCCGTGGGCGACGGAAACCATTCGCTTGCCACCGCGAAATCCGTTTGGGAGGAACATAAAAAAAATCTTTCGCAAAACGGCGCGAGCGATGAAGAAATCGCACAAAGCCCCGTGCGCTACGCGCTTTTGGAAATCGTGAACCTTTATGACGAAGGTCTCACGTTCGAACCGATTCACCGCGTGATTTTCAATGCCGACGCAAAATCGATGATTGATTTCCTTCAAAAAAATTTGGACGGCAAAAAAAAGGAAATCACGGACGCGGCGAGCCTCGAGCAACTCGTGAAAAATTCGACGGCGAATTTCGGATTCGCATTCACGGAAAACGGCTCGAAAAAATTCGTCCTGCTTGAAACGCACATAAAAGATTTGGCGGTGAGCCGACTGCAGCCCGCGCTCGACGAATTCTTGAAAACGCAAGATGCACAAATCGACTACATCCACGGCGCGCAAGAAATTTTCGCGCTCGCCGAAAAATCCGCGACCGTAGGCATTTTGCTTCCGCCCATCGCCAAAGACAGTTTTTTCACGACGATTTGCGAGCGCGGTCCGCTTCCGAGAAAAAGCTTTTCGATGGGCGAGGCTTCGGAAAAACGATTTTACTTGGAGTGCAGGAAATTGTTTGAGGAATAAAAAAATTGCCGCCCTCTGAACGAACGCCGCGGCAAAATTGGAAAAGATACTCAAAATATACGGGCTTTCATTGATTTGAAATGCGGTCAAAACATATCGCAAACCAATGTGTCTACATCGCAAATCATTGATTCGCTTACGAGTTTTTTTTCGAAAACCCATGACTATCCAAGTCAACTTCCGCCTGAAACCTCGTGCCGCGCACTCGTCGTGAAGGGCGTTTGCACAGTTCCATAAGCGTTCATTTTCAATGATTGAAAACCTCTGTTATGGACTGTTAAAAACAACTGTTTTTAATCATTGAAAACACCTATTTTTAATGATTAAAAACTACTGTTATCGATCATTAAAAATTCGTGAAATTTTCAATGTTTACAAATTCATACAGTTTTTCATGAAAATTTTTAATGATTAAAAAAAACTCAAATTTTTAATCATTAAAAATTTAAAGAATTTCGAATGGTTAAAAATTCTTGCAAATTTTCAAGCATTGTAAATTTGCCCGCCCTCTGAACGAATGCCGCAACGAAATTGGAAAAATATTTTCGTTCAATGCAAGAACAACGCAAAAAGCCACGCGAACTCGCGCGGCTTTTCAGCTTTTATACCGGAGAAGAGACTTGAACTCTTACGAAGTTGCCCTCAATAGATTTTGAGTCTATCGTGTCTACCATTCCACCACTCCGGCGTATTTTTCAAGTATATCATATTTGAAAAATTTAATCAAGTGTTATTTTAAATTTTTTTCGGAAAAAAAACACAACCTCACGCACAAAAAATCCATCTTCACAAAAACAATGATTTCCCCAGACTTTCCAAAACACATCTTGATAAAATCGCGAAAATGTGATATGCTGAAAAGATATGAGTAAATACGTTTTGGTAACCAGCGGAGTTTGTTCAAGTCTCGGAAAGGGCGTGGCATCATCGGCAATCGCGAGCCTCTTCGAATGCCACGGTCTTAAAATCGCGCTTATAAAATGCGACCCATACATCAATGTCGACGCGGGAAACATAAGCCCGTACCAGCACGGCGAAGTTTTCGTCACGGAAGACGGAGCGGAAACCGACTTGGACTTGGGAAATTTTTCGCGATTTACCGGCGTAGAACTCACGAGCCAAAATTGCATCACAATCGGCAAAGTCTACGACCAAGTGATTCACAATGAACGCGCAGGCCGCTACAACGGGCGCACGGTTCAAGTGATTCCGCACATCACGGACGAAATCAAGCGGCGCATCCTGAATATCGGAGCGCAGAGCGGAGCGGACATTGTAATAGTGGAAATCGGCGGAACTGTCGGCGACATCGAGACGATTCCGTATTTGGAGACGGCGCGGCAGCTTGTCCACGAATTGGGAAAGGGAAATTCGGTGAGCATTCATCTCGCGCTTGTCCCTGTCATCACCGGCGACGAACTGAAGACCAAGCCCACCCAGCATTCGGTAAAGCAATTGCAGGAAGCGGGAATACAACCCGACATTCTTTTGTGTCGATGCGAAGTCCCGATTGAAAAAAATCTCAAGAAAAAGCTTGCCCTTTTCTGCAATGTTTCGGAAGGCGCGGTTTTCACTTCCACCGACGTGGAAAAATCAATCTACGAACTTCCTGTCATTTTCCACAAGCAGGGCGTGGATTCTGAAATCTTGCGGAAACTGAAATTCGGAGACGAACTCAAATGCAACATCAAGCCGTGGACGGCGTTTCTCTCAAAGCTCAATTCGCCTGAAAACAAAATCACGATTGGCTTGATAGGAAAGCGCGACTTTCTCGACGACTGCATAAAAAGCGTAAAGGAATCTCTCTTCCATGCGGCGGTCACCGGCTGCAACGCGGAACTTTCCATCAAAAAAATCGACGCGGAAAATCTGGAACGCTCGTCGGACATCGCGACGGAACTTTCCGGCCTTGACGGAATTCTCATTCCCGGGAACATGGGAAACCGAGGATTTTTGGGGCTTCTTTCCGCCGTGAAATTCGCGCGCGAAAACAAGATTCCGTATTTGGGAATCGACCTGGGAATGCATCTTATGGCAATCGAAACGGCGCGGAATCTCGCGAAATGGGAAGACGCGGACAGCACGGAATTCATCCAAAACACGACGCATCCCATAGTGAGCCTTCCCGAAGAGCAGGCGGGACTTTCCGCGGCAAGTTTGATGAAACTCGGCGCGGGCGACGTGAAACTTGAAAAAGGCTCGAAGATACATTCCGTCTATAAAAAATCTCTGATTTCCGAGCGGCATCGCAACAAGTACACTTTCAATCCGCGCTACAAGGATACGCTCGAAGAATTGGGACTGGCAATTTCCGCGATTTGTCCCGCCGACGGACAGGTCGAGGCTTTTGAATGGAAGGACCATCCGTGGGGAATCGGCGTGCAGTTCCATCCGGAATTCGTCTCGCGCCCCACGAAGCCGCATCCGCTTTTTACGGCATTTGTCGCGGCGGCGGTCGAGAGAAAAAAATGATTTTCAAAAAACGCCGCATCCAAAAAAATGGTTTTCTCGCAGGCAAAGAAATCCGCGCATTTCGCGGACGGAAGTCGCACGCGTTTTCAATGTGTCTAAATATCGCGCCACGCATTTTCCTTGCGGCAATTTCTTTCGCGTTTTTCTCAGGCTGTTCGGTGGATTACGGCACGGTTTCAGAAAGCGAAGATTTCGTCCCGGAGCTGATGCTGGACGACGCGCGTTTTTCGCGAATCGAAAAAGGACAGACCACCGCGCACGTTTCAAGCGAGCGGCTCGAAGAATTCAAAGACTCGGGAAAAGTGTTCGCGCAAAACATTCAGTTCGAGACGAAAAACGCAGACGGCGAGACGACCGCCACAGGCAGGGCGGGACTTATGAGCGCGGACACGGACGCGGAACTTTATGAATTTTTCGACGGCATCGAAATCCGAAGCGAAACGCACAATGTGAACATTTCGGGCGAAAGCCTCAAATGGAACGGCAAGACGGAACAACTCGTCGGCGAGCGCGGAAAGGAAATTACGATAGAAAAAGACGGCGTTTCTTTGAGCGGACAGGACTTTTCCGCCAGCGCGGTGAGCGAGCAGTTTTCGTTCGGCGCGGAAGTCCACGGGATTTACATTGACAAAGAAAAAGCAGAGGAAGCAACCGAAGACGAGTGAAAATGTGAAGGCGAAAAAATTTTCGAAAAAAACAGCGCATTTTCTCGTATCGTTCTTCGCAATAATTTTTTGCGCCGCGAACGGTTTCACAGAAAAAATTTCTTTTTCAGCGCGGACAATGAGCGGACGCGCCGGCTCGAAAGAAGACACCACGGAACTTTCGGGCAACGCGAGCGTCGTCACCGAATCCATCGAAGTCAAAGCCGACTCAATCCAATTGAGCGGAAAGGAATTCCGTTATGTCAGCGCAAGCGGAAAAATCAGCGGAATCCACAAAGAATCCAATTTGGAATTTTCCGCCGACAATTTGAAATACGACCGCGAAGAGAAAGTCGTAACGCTCTCGGGCAACGTGAGTCTCATTGACATCGACAACGACGTGAAAGCCGCCGCGCAAATCATCGAATACAATTCCGAAACCGACATCGCGGTTTTGCAAATCGATGTTTGCCTCGAGCAGAAAAAAAATGTCTGCACGAGCGCGTATGCCATTTACCGAAAAAAAGAGCAGATGCTCGAACTGAGCGGCAGCGCGAAAGTCGTGCAGGACGACGACACGTTCAGCGCGCAGGCGATCACATTCAATATGGACACGGAAGAAATCTTGATGGAAGGAAACGTGCGCGGCTCTGTCACGGACGACGGCAAAAAAGATTCGCAGGAAAAAAATTCCGCCGAAAATAATTCAAAGGAAAATCCGCCGCCGAAAGAAAATTCCGCAGGTGAAAAAAAAGAAAGCGCGGAAGCAGGAAGCGAACATTCTTCGGGAGAAGACGATGAGTGATTTTTTTGAAAAGTCGGAATCATTTTCGCAGGAGCAAGGCGAAGTCAAAAAAAATACGCAGGAACAAAACAAAGCAAAAGAAAATCCGCAAGCGGAAAACAAATTCCAAGAAAGTCCGTCGGAACAAAGCGCGGCACAAGAAAGCGAAAATGAAAGCGCGTCGCAAGATTCCGTTTCCCCTCCCCCGCCCGAAAAGCCTTCGGAAAAAATCACGCACACGCTTCGCGCCAACAGCCTTTACAAATCTTTCGGCAAAAAGCAAGTCGTAAAGGGCGTGGACTTTTTCGTGAACACGGGCGAAGTGCTCGGACTTCTCGGTCCGAACGGCTCGGGAAAAACCACTTCGTTCTACATGACAATCGGATTTTACAAACCGACGAGCGGCGAAATTTTTTTGGACAAAAGCCGCCTCACGCATCTTCCGATGTACAAGCGCGCGCAGATGGGAATTTCGTATCTGCCGCAAGAGCCTTCGGTTTTCCGAAAACTCACCGTGGAAGAAAACATTTGGGCGATTTTGGAACGCCGCAAGGATTTGACGAAAGCGCAAAAAAAATCGATGCTCGAAGAATTAATCGATGAATTTTCAATTGCGAAAATCCGACGACAATTCGCATACACGCTTTCGGGCGGAGAACGACGACGCACGGAAATCGCCCGCTCGCTCGCCATCGACCCGAAATTTCTTTTGCTTGACGAGCCTTTCGCCGGAATCGATCCAATCGCCGTGGCGGACTTGAAAAAAATGATTTCAATTTTGAAAAATCGCGGAATCGGAATTCTCATCACCGACCACAATGTCCGCGACACGCTTGAAATCACCGACCGCGCCATCATCATAAACAACGGCGAAATCATCACACAAGGTTCTCGCGAAGAAATCCTGCACGACGAAAAGGCCCGCGAATTTTATTTGGGCACGGACTTTTCAATGTAGAAAATAATTCAATACAGAGTAACGCCGATAAGAGAACGGCGAGAAGCGTAAGGGCTTGCACCGACAAATGCAACCTCTCGAACAAACGAAAACTCGTAAGCACGGCTTTGCCGTGCGACGCAATCCAACGCCCACTGTCATTGCGAATCCCGTAAGGGTGAAGCAATCCAACGCCATCATTTTGGCTGTAGCACGCCCTTCGAGCCGTCCGCGCTAGGGAACTGCGCGAGCGTGGACGGAAAGAAGGCTATGAGGAGGGGCGCGCGGAGCAACTCGCCGCTGACCAAGCGCAATTAGAAAAGGAACGCGCAATCGCACAGGCAGAAATCGTTGCGCTAAAAATTGAAAATTCACGCATCGCCAACCTTGAAGCCGAAATCGAAAGGCTCAATAAATTACTCAATCAATGATGGAGCGCAAGCACACGAAGCGTTGCAACAAAAACTCGCACTACCGAATTTTCTCAATCCACAATCTTTGAGACGCTTGCAATCCTAATCGCTCTGCACTGTGCCACCAGTTCGCGTGAATGTGCCGTCAGATGTTTTATAAACGCCGTTTCCAGAACTGCCCACGGTGTTGCCAGTGATTTCCCCGCCACTCATAGTGAATGTGCCATTGACGTAAACGCCTCCACCTTGTGAACTTGCCGTGTTGCCAATGATTCTGCCGCCGTCCATCGTGAAAGAGCCGACACCAACAGTAGGAATATAGACTCCTCCGCCATTCATTGCAGAGTTGCTACTGATTGTTCCATCTGTCATTTTGAATGTGCCTCTGACATAGACTCCGCCCCCACCATAGGTAGAAGTCGCTTTGTTTTCACTGATAGCACCTCCGCTTATCTCGAATATCGCGTCATTGTATATATAAATTCCCGCTCCATAGCCGGCTTCGTTTCCAGTGACCGTTCCACCAGCCATCTTGAATGTGCCCCCGCCAATGTAAACGCCGCTGCCCCTTCCGCTAACCTTTTTGTTGTCGCATACAGTCGCATCATCGCCAAGCGTCACAACCGTGGTCGAACCTGTGATGTGCAAAAGATGACCAGATGTTTCTGTAGTGTCTGTACAGACATTTTCCTTGTTTCCGTCAAGCGTGACATTTGAGATTGTCACATTCCCGCTAGAAATTGCGAGCAAATTTCCTTTAAAGGCATCGCTCACATCGCTAGAGCCATCGTAGCGCAAAAGCGTCAATTTTCTTTTCCCCCCCCCATTCTGTCTAGAAGGGAAATTTCGCTGCTGGGAAGCGTGTATGTCGCGCAGACCACGATTTTTGACGCGTTCTTTGCCTCGAACAGTTCTACAGCCTTCGAAAGCGTCGCCACTGCGTTTGCGGCACTCAAGCCTGAGTTCGTATCTGCGCCAGTCGAGGAGTTCAGGTACACTATTGGTAAGGCAAGCACGCCATACGCGCCAGTGCTGTCTGGAACAATCTTCCAATCGCCGCCATTAGGGGCGGGAGCGAGCGCAAACTGGTCGCAGACGGCCTGCGTTATCTTGCCGCCGCCGACGGCTTCCAAAACCTGTCTTCCGTCCTCATACGCTTTGGGCGTGATGGTCGCGACGGGGGGCGTGGCGGTGAGCGCGCCATCCACTTGGATTTTGGCAATGTACGTATAAGTGCTGCCTGCATAGTAGTCAAGATAGATATCGTTGTCTTCCGCCACTTTCGCCGCTCTGCTCATCGTGAAAGTATCATTGTAATAAACATAAACTCCTGCGCCGGTGTTCCCGAAATTGCCCTTTACCTCGCCGCCACTCATTGTAAATGTGCCGCCGTGAGTTTTCACGCCGCCACCTTCAGTGAGGATTCCCGAGGCCGGGTTCTTCGCAGTGTTTCCGCTGATTTCTCCGCCGGTCATATCGAACTTGCCCCTGTTGGCAATGCTGACTCCACCGCCAAAGTCTGCCGTATTGCCGCTTATTTTGCCGCCGTCCATTTTGAACGTGCCAGTGGAGACATAAACTCCGCCCGCGCCATAGCCAGAACTGGCCATCGTCTTGTTTTCGCTTATCGTACCGCCTTCCATCGTGAACACACCAGTACTACCGACACAGACTCCTCCGCCGGCCCCTTTCGTGGCGGTGTTTTTGCTTATTGACGCGTTGGCTTTCATCATGAACGCGCCGTTATTATATACGCCGCCACCAACATAACCAGCGACGATTGCCGTGTTCTTGCTTATCATCGCTCCGTCTTCCATCGTGAATTCACCGTCCGTGTCAACATACACTCCGCCGCCGATGTCCGCCGTGTTGCCATCATCGTCCGCACTTCCGCCGATAGTGCCTCCGTTCATGGCGAACGTTCCGCCAGTACCCACGTACACACCGCCGCCGCTTGTCGCCGTGTTGCCGCTTATCTTTCCGCCTTCCATCATGATTCCACTCGCGTCCAGGTATACGCCGCCGCCGTTGCCAGTGACTGTGTTTTTGCTCACCGTGCAATCCTTTAAGATGAGCGGACCGTCAGATCCAGTGTGCACATTGGCATATAGTATGCCCCCGCCATTCCGCGCCGTGTTATCGCTGAATACGCAGCCTTCAATCGTAATCGCATCGCTTTTTCTATTGGCAACATACATTCCGCCGCCATCGTCGGTCGCAGAATTTCCACTCACCGTACAGCCCTTCATAGAGAATGTACCGGAATTGTCATAAACCCTTATTCCACCGCCGCTCGTCGCGCTTGTGTTGTCCTTTATCTCGCAGTCCACAATGAAAACATTTTGGTGACCAATATATATTCCACCGCCAGAGCCATCAAAAGTGTTGGCTCCGCCAGTGATGACGAGCCTTTCAAGCGTAGTGGTGGAGTTCAATATAGCCAAAGTTATCACAGTGTTTGCGTAGCCGTTCGCATTGAGCGTGGCCTTTTGCGTAGGGTGCAGTGAAACTATCTTCAGCGCAAGGGCCTTGTTGCCAGATGAGACATTCGCCATCGCGTCTGTCGCCGACGCGTTTAGCGTCAGCGTTCCGTCCACGAAAATCGTGTACTCGCTCGCGCCGTCGTTCCGCGCGATTACCGTGTCAATTGCCCTTTGTATCGTGGCGAAGGGCTTGAGGAAGCTTCCCGGATTGTCGTCGTCTGCCGCATACGCGGTCTTGCCGGGGTCGGCAGTGTCGTACCAGCCGCCCGCGCCGCGCACATAGAGCGTCTTACCCGCCATTTCGGAAACATTTCGCGTGCCGTCCGCCTCAAGTTCGGAGGAAGGAAGTCCGGACCATGTGTCGGTGCACATTCCCGGCAGGACGGTTATCGAGTCGGAAAATGGGAAAAACATCTCAGAGCCTTTCTTCACATTGAAAGTCAGACCGTACGAGCCGGCGGGAATGCCAGCGCCGGCGTTCTTGACTGTGAAAGTGGGTGTCGTGCCGTCAACTGCAAAGTTCGCCGTGTCGTCGATTTCGAGCGTGCATCCGCTTGGCACTCTGACCTTGAGGCTCACCGTGCCCTTCGGCGCGGTGTCCGCCGCGTTCGGACTGAGCGTCATCGCGTCCACCGTGATGCTGCCGTCCTCCGCCTCAAGCCCGCTTTCCTTGCCAATGAGGAGCGCGGTATCTTTCGAGAGGTCGGCTTCCGCAGTGCCCTTTGCGAACGCGAAGATTTCCAATGTGAGTTTCTCGCCGTCCGCAAGCGGCGGCTTTTGGAAGAGGAAAGTTATGGTCGTGCCGCTGTCGTCGGACGCGCCGGGGACGAAGTCGCCGGAAGGAGAGCCGTCGGGATAGAGCAGCGCGGCGTATACGAAGCCTTTTTTCTGGTCGGCGGAAGGCGCGGCGTATCGCGCGTTCGAGCCGCCGACGCGGACTAATACGGTCAGCGTGTCAGGATTTACTGCGCCTTCCGCGGGCGCGCCCTGTTCATACCCCCCCCTGCATTTTTGCGAGGAATCGTGTCGAGGATGTTCTCGCAGGACACGAGGAACGCGCACAGCATCGCAAGCGTGAAAAACGCGGCGAGGAGCATATTTTCGTTTTTGAATGGAATCCGCTTTTTCATGTTGTCTTTCCTTAATTGTGGATTGCTTCGTTTCACTCGCAATGACAATCCCACATAAAGTTTTCTGTCATTGCAAGACCGCTTGCGGTCGTGGCAATCCACGGACAATGGATTGCTTCGTTTCACTCGCAATGACAATCCTACATAAAGTTTTCTGTCATTGCAAGACCGCTTGCGGTCGTGGCAATCCACGGACAATGGATTGCTTCGCCTTCGACTCGCAATGACAATTCCTGTGAGGCTCGCATTTTCTATGCTTCGCGCAGAAAACCACGAAAACTCGAATGTATATTGCACAAAAAGCGAAACTCTCGCAACTGGGTTGATGACACGCTTCTCTTTCCTCTATTTATTTTACGGCAGAATCTCGTTTTTGTAAAGCGTTTTTTTCGCATCGCAACGCTTTGTGTTGCTATGCTACCGAGTTTTCGTTTGCTCGCGAAAACCGAAAAAACTCGACGCCAGAAAACACTAAACGGATTTTCCTGCCCGCTTCACTCGATTGAGACGATACCGCTCCGGCAAATATTAATTATTCATTATTGACTATAAATCAATAATTACGCTTTTGAAAATCGCAAGTCCTTCCTCTATTTCCTCATCGCTGATTGTGAGCGGCGGCAAAAACCGCACGACATCCGTACCGGCCGTGCAGACGCACAGTCCTTTTTTGAGGCACTCCACTTGGATTTCCGAGGGCTTTGCATGCGGCTTGATTTGCACTCCAATCATCAAACCTTTGCCGCGCACTTCCTGCACCACGTCGCAATTCCATGACTTTATTTCCGAGCGGATTTTTTCGCCGGCAAAATTCACGCGCTCAAAAAATTCTTTTTTTTGCATCGCGCGCAAGACTGTCAAAGCCGCGCTACACGCCAAAGGATTTCCCGCAAAGGTTGACTGGTGGTCGCCCGCCACGAAAACGCCCGAAGCCTTGCCCCGAAAAAGGCACGCGCCCATCGGGATTCCGCCGGCGATTCCTTTCGCGAGCGTCACGACATCAGGCTCGAAGCCTAAGGCATCGCTTGCCAAAAACGCGCCTGTGCGCCCCACTCCAGTCTGCACTTCGTCCGCCATCACAAGCGCGCCCGCTTTTCTCGCCGCCGCCGCCGCCGCCTTCGCCCATTCCGCGTCGACAAGGTTTACCCCTCCCTCGCCCTGCACGCATTCAATCATCAGCGCGGCGGTCGTTTCATCGAACGCGTTTTTTATCGCATCGAAATCATTCGCGCGAATTGTCTTGAAACATTCGACATAAGGCGCGAAACATTCGGGATGAAATTTTTCCTGACCTGTCGCCGTCAAAGTCGCAAGCGTCCTTCCGTGAAAAGAATTTTCCAAAGTGTAAATCACCCGCCGCTTCGAGCCGCCGTTCAAGTGCCCGAATTTTCGAGCCAATTTAAAAGCCGCCTCGTTCGCCTCCGCGCCGCTGTTCCCGAAGTACACGCCGTCAAATCCAGTGTAGCGCAAAAGTTCTTCGGCATATTCCACGCCCACATCGCTCAAATAATAATTCGAAATGTGTATTTGCTTTTCCGCCTGCGACTGGATCGCCGCGACCAAATCCTTGTTCGCGTGTCCGAGCGAATTCACGCCGATGCCCGCGACGAAATCGATGTATTTTTTTCCGTCCGCATCCCAAAGCGTTGCGTTTTCCCCGCGCACAAAAGTCACATCAAACGAACCGTAATTGTTCACGACATTTTTCTTTCCCATCTTTTTCCTCCGTAAAAATATTTTTTAGGAAGGGGAAGTCCGCTTGAAACTTCGTGCTACGCACTCGTTGCGAATCCCCCTCGCCCCCAAATCAAGTCACCCCGCAAATGTTTATCCGCGCCTATTTTTTTCGCAAAAGATTTCGACTACAATCGAATTCCTTTTCATTGTTGAAAGAATTTCGACTATAATCGAATTTATTTCATTTCTGAAAAAAATTTCGACTACAATCGAAATGACAAGTTTCGAGCCTCGCGAGCAAAGCGAAACTCGTCATTGAAAAAAATCGCCGCGCGATTTTTGAATATCAATAAATCATCGTGCCGATTCCGCGCTCGCTGAACATTTCTATCAAAAGCGAATGGGGAACGCGTCCGTCGATGATGTGCGTCCGAGGCACTCCTCCCTTGAGCGCGATCATGCAGCATTCCACTTTCGGAATCATTCCGCCATCGATGATTCCTTCTTTCATCAGGCCGTCGATGTTCGGCATCGGAATGCGCGGAATGAGCGACGAAGGATCGTCCATGCTTTTCAAGATGCCCGGAACATTCGTGAGCTGCACAAATTTTTCCGCCTTGAGCGCGACCGCGATTTTCGCCGCGGCAGTGTCGGCGTTGATGTTGTAAAAATGCGAGTCCCCGATTTCTCCCGAAGCAATCGTCGAAATCACCGGAATGAAATTTTCCTGCAAAAGCGAAATGATGATTTCAGGATGCACTTGCGTCACTTCGCCGACATAGCCGAAATCCACGCCGTCCTTTTCGATTTTCTTCGCGCAAAGCAAACCCGAATCCACGCCGCTCAACCCCACGGCGCGACCGCCTTCCTGCAAAATTATTTTCACGATGTCCTTGTTCAGCTTTCCGCTCAAAACCATTTCCACAATTTCCATCGTCTCTTCGTCGGTATAGCGAAGTCCGTTTATGAAGCGGCTTTCTTTTCCCACGCGGTCGAGCATCTTATTGATTTCAGGCCCGCCGCCGTGAACGAGCACCACGCGAATTCCGATTGTCGAAAGCAAAACGATGTCTTTCATCACGGCGACTTTCAAATCCTCGTTGAGCATCGCGTTGCCGCCGTATTTTACGACGACAGTTTTTCCCACCCATTTTTTGAAATATGGCATCGCCTCCACAAGCACGCTCGCCCATTTTTCGTTATCAAGCCTCGGGTCGTTTTGATATTCGTTTTTCGCATTTTCGTTTTCCATAATTTCTCCATATTCATCAGCAAACAAACGCAGATGATTTTTCAGCATCATCGCCACGCAGTTTTTTCCGTCACGAAGTTTTTTTGCCGCGCCGATTTTCAGCTCCTGTAGTCGCCATTGATTTTGACATAATCGTAAGTGAGGTCGCAGCCCCACGCCTTGCCCTGCGCGCTTCCATCTTGAAGAACCACTTCAATTTCTACGGCTTCAGCCGAAAGAATTTCCGCGGCCTTTTCTTCGTCGAACGAAAGTCCCACGCCGTCGTGAATCACTTCGATTTTTTCCGCATCATCGTCCGAGGCGATTCGAAAATTTTCTGGCGCATCGAAAAATCGGGATGCGTTTTTCTTGCTTGAAAAATAGACGCAAGTTTTTTCCGCGTCAAATTCAAATCCCGAATATCCCATCGCGCACAAAATCCTTCCGCAATTCGCGTCTCGCCCGAACATAGCCGCCTTCACGAGGTTCGACTTGATGACACTTTTCGCGATTCCGCGCGCGGCTTCTTCCGACTTCGCGCCGCGCACCGTGCATTCCACGAGGCGGCTCGCTCCTTCGCCGTCCGCCGCGATTTTCATCGCAAGCACCGTGTTCAACTTGTTGAGCGCGAAAAGGAATTTTTCAAAGTCCTCGCCCTCCGCCGAGATTTCCGCATTGCCCGCCTTGCCGCTCGCCATAATCGTGAGCGTGTCGTTCGTGGAAGTGTCGCCGTCTACGCTTACGCAATTGTACGTGAGCGCGGCGGATTTTTCCAGCGCGAGGCGAAGCATTTTTGAAGTGATGGCGCAGTCCGTCGTCAAAAAAGAAAGCATCGTTCCCATGTTGATGTGAATCATCCCGGAGCCTTTGCACATTCCACCGATTCGGATTTTCTTTCCGCCGATTTCCGTTTCCACAGCACATTCTTTAAATCGCGTGTCGGTCGTCATAATCGCGCTTCGCGCCTCTACATGATTTTCTTTGGAAAGCCCTTTCACAAGGCGCGAAATATTCTGTTCGATTTTTTCGACAGGAATTTGCTGGCCGATGATTCCGGTGGAGCAAACGATGACATTCTGCGCCTTCAAGCCAAGAGCCGTCGCCGCCGCGTTCGCCATCCGCTCGGCATTTTCGTAGCCCTCGCCGCCGGTGCATGCGTTCGCAAAGCATACGTTGCAAATGGCGGCTTGCATTTTTCCGCCCTCGAGATTTTTTTGCGTGAGCTTGACGCATTCCGCCTTGACGCGGTTTGAAGTGAAGATGCCCGCCGCCTCGCACATCGTGTCGCAAAAAATCAGCGCGAGATCGTTCGTGGTGCGGCTCGCCTTCAGTCCGCAATGGATTCCGTTCGCCGTAAAGCCGTCAGGCGCGCACACGCCTCCTTCGATAAATTTCGTTTCAAACTGCATAATTTTCCGCCTTTTTCCGCGCAAAACGCGCACGAATATTTATGCAAATATTTTACCACAAAAAGAATATTTATGCAAGCGCAAAAAAAACGAATTTGCAATCCGCCAATTACTTTTCCATGCAAAATTTGCTCGAAAAGCACTTGACATTTTTTTGCAAATGGGATACAATTTCTAGACTTTCCCCGATTGTGTAATGGTAGCACTTCAGATTCTGGTTCTGACTGTGGGGGTTCGAATCCTCCTTGGGGAACTAGCCGCAAACGCGGCTTTTTGTTTTGCAAAATTGCAACGCAAAGATTCTACCAGTTTTATCGATTTTTGGCGGCGTAGCAGACAAAATGCGAGCCGTGCGAGCAAGATAAAACTGGTTAGAAAAAATTGCAAGGTATTTGCGAGTTTTGCTGCTTTTTGTGGAACACAAAAATGCGAGTTTCACGAGCAAAGCAAAACTCGTAATAAAAAAATCACGAAGTGATTTTTTTATGGCTCCATCGAATATCGGTTTAGTTCATCGCCCTCTCAAGGCGGAGAGATGGGTTCGACTCCCATTGGAGCTAATTTTGACTTTTTGAAACGCGCGATAATTTACAAAAATTCACCGAAGCAAATCAAGCAAATATGGACTCAAAAAACATTTCCGACTTGTACACGAACTGTACTCAATGCCCGCGTCGCTGCGGAGCGAACCGCGCGGCGGGAGAGCGTGGATTTTGCGGCGAAAATGCCGAACTTCGCGCGGCGGTGGCGTGCCTGCATTTTGGCGAAGAGCCGCCGCTCACTGTGTTCGGCGGAAGCGGCGCGATTTTCCTTACGGGCTGCACTTTGCGATGCGCGTTCTGCCAAAATTACCAGATTTCGCAAAAAGGTTTCGGCGGCGCGATTTCAAAAAATGATTTCGTGAAAATCTGCCTTGACTTGCAAAACGCCGGCGCGGAAAACATAAATCTTGTCACGCCGAGCCACCACATTCCGCTTTTGGCGGAATGCATCCGCGAGGCGAAATCTGCCGGCTGTACCTTGCCCTTTTGCTGGAATTCGTCCGCGTATGAAAATGTCGAGTCGCTTGAATTGCTGAAAGACTTGGTTGACATTTGGCTGCCGGATTTCAAGACGCTTGACGATGATTTTTCAAGGAATGTTTTTTTCGCAGAAGATTATCCTGAAGTCGCGAAAAAATCGATTTCGTGGATGATAAAAAATTTTCCGCTGAAAATCGAAAATGTCTCGTCAAAAACGCGCGGCGAAAAAAAAGAAAAAATTCTTCGCGGCGTAATCGTGCGCCATCTTTTTTTGCCGGGACGATTCGAGGACACGGCGAACGCGCTCGCTTGGCTCAAGGAAAACGCCGACGGAAAGGCGATGGTTTCGCTGATGTCGCAATACACGCCGGTTTCGTTCAAAGAAAGCGCGCAAGAGTCGTCACGCCGAAAGTCCGCGCTGGGCGCGTTCGAAAATCGATTTGTCTCGGAAACGGAGGACGACGACTTGCGCGACTTGATTGCGGCATATGATTTTGAAAATCTTTTTTATCAAGAACTCAATTGCGACACCGCCTGGCTTCCAGACTTTTCACGGCGCGAACCTTTCGGAAGCGCGCTCGCAAAAGTTCTGTGGCATTGCGAATAATTTGACATGACAGTGCGCATTGCGATTTGATTCGCGCAGAAGATTTCGTTCATTTGCATTTTTTTTCGCTTTTTTTTACATTTTTTTCAAATATATGTTATAATGAAATTTATGAACAAACCTCTTTTAAAAAATTCCACGGGCGTAGCCGTTCCGCTTGGCGCGCTTTGTACGAAAGAATGTCCTGCCATCGGCGAATTTCCCGCGCTCAAAAAATTCGCGAAAGTCTGCAAAAGCGCGGGGCTTGAGATAATCCAGCTTCTTCCAGTGAACGACACGGGAACACAATCCTCGCCGTATTCGGGGCTTTCGGCGTTCGCGCTTCATCCGATTTACATTTGCATTTCCGCGCTCCCAGAATTTCCGGCGATTTACAAAGGCGACAAAAATTTCAAGGCGGAATACGATTCGTTTTTGAAATCAAATCCAAAGTCAAATCGATACGACTATCAAAAAATATTGAACGCGAAAATTTCGCTTTTGATGAAAATTTACGAGACGAGCGAAGTCGCGAAAAATGCCGCCGCGACTCCCGAACTTTCCGCGTGGATGAAAAAAAATCCGTGGATAAAATCTTATTGCGTATACAAAAATTTAAAATGGAAATACCTGCAGTCCACTTGGAAATCGTGGAAGGCCGAAGACCAGCTTCCGGGCGCACAAGAAATTTCCAAACGATGGAATTCCAAGTCGCAAAAAAAAGAGCATCTTTTCTACGCTTGGCTTCAACTTCGCGCCCACGAGCAGTTTTCCGAAGCGGCGGAAGAAGTGAGGAAATGCGGCATCATTCTCAAAGGCGACATGCCGATTTTGATGAACGAAGACTCTTGCGACGCATGGGCGCTGCCGGAATTTTTCGAGCACTCGCTTCGAGCAGGCTCGCCTGCCGACGGCGAAAATCCCACGGGGCAAAACTGGGGATTTCCCACTTACAATTGGAAGGCTTTGCGCGCCGCGGATTTTTCATGGTGGAAGGACAGGCTGAAGAGCGCGTCGCAATATTACGGCGCGTACCGGCTCGACCACATTTTGGGATTTTTCAGAATCTGGGCGATTCCCGCGCGAGAATGCACCGCGCTTCTCGGCCACAGCGAGCCGTGCGAGACGATAAGCCGCGACGAACTTTTGGCGGCGGGATTTGACGAAGGCAGAATTCGCTGGCTTTGCACGCCACACATTCCCACCGGCGACATCGATTATTTCACATGGAACCACGACATTTCCACGAAAATCCTTGAAAAGCTCGCGACGAAAATTCCGAACGAAGAATTGTGGCTTTTCAAAAATTCGCTCAAAGGCGACAAGGACATTTTCGAGGCGAATTTCGAAGGGCTTGTTTCTGCCGAAGCCGAGCAAAACATCAAGCAGAAATTGGCGGAAAAATGGCGGAGCCGCGCGCTTATCCAAATCAAAAAAGACAAATTCGCCGCCGTCTGGACTTACAAGAATTCCGCGCCGTGGCAGACTTTGAGCGATGACGAAAAGCGCACATTCGATTCTCTCGTGGAAAGCAAAAACGACGCGCAAGAAAAAAAATGGAAAAAGCAATCCGAAGAAATTTTAAGTGCGCTCACTTCCGCCGTAAAGATGGTCCCGTGCGGCGAAGATTTGGGCGTCTCGTTGAAATGTGTCGCAGAAGTCATGGGCGAAGAAAAAATCCTGCGCCTGAATGTAGTGCGTTGGGCGAGAGAATGGAGCAAGGGCGGCGCGCCTTTCGTGCCGCTCTCGCAGTATCCCGCGCTGAGCGTGGCGACGACGAGCGTCCACGATTCGAGCACGATTCGCGAATGGTGGAATTCGGAAAAGGAAAGCGCGGCGGCGTTCTTCCGCGCAAATGAAAATATTTTCGCAGAAAACGAAATCCGCGAAAACAATTTTTCGGAATTTTCTCCCGAAGTCGCGCGCTCGATTTTGGCGGCGGCGGCATCCGCGAAAAGCGTTTGGTGCATCCATCCGCTTCAGGATTTTTTGTATTTGCAAAAAAACTATTGGCTTGAAAATCCTAAGGACGAGCGAATCAACATTCCGGGCGAAGTGAGCGAATTCAACTGGACCTACCGAATGCCGTGCGCCGTGGAAGATTTGTCGAAGGACAAGGAACTGCTTTCGCAAATAAAATCAATTGCAAAAAGGCACGAAGCGTGCTAGAATAAAATTTCAGGAGTGTAAAAAATAATGCCAATTTCATACAATGAATTTCACATTTCAAAAGCCGTTCGCGACAAATGCAATTTTTCCGAATCGCTTTACAGTTCGAGCGGAAACGTCATCATAGCGAGCGTGCAGAATGTCCGCATTTTCACCGAAAAACTCAACAAACATTTCGACTCGCTTGGAATGAGCGAAAAGCGGGTTTCGGCGGGACAGATAAACGCGATGGGATTGATTGACGAAATCCTGCATTATGTCTCGATGCTTTACCGGCGCGACGCGCTCAAGTCTTCTTTTGAGGGCGCGCTTTCCGCTTTGGACGAAAAATTCGGACGCGAAAAAATCGACGAAATGCTCAAAAGCTTTTGCGAGGAATTTCCGCCGACTGCCGTCTATCGCGGCGAAGTGAGCGTAGAAGAATATCTCGCCCTTTCCGCCATCGACTCTGGCACGGGATTCGAGCGCACGAACCGCGAGGCGACTTTCGAAGAACTGATGATGCTCCATCTGGCGAACGAAAATCCCGCGTTCAAGCCGTTTACGATTTTGTTCAGCGACTTGCAGCTTCGGAAAAATCCGCTTTATATGGAAGCGTGGGAAGAGACCGAAAAATATTTCAAGGCACAAAAAAAATTCGGCCCGTTCAACAATGACTTCATCACGTTCCTTCGCGAACCGATGAATTTCAGCCCGAAAAGTTTGCGCGGCCAGCTTCAATATATTTTGAAACATTGGATGACGCTGATCGGCGAATGGCTCAAAAAACGATTGCTCAGCAGTTTGGACACTTTGAGCGAAGAAGAAAAGGCGGCGTGGCATCCGACCACCGGCGGCGAAGTGAACATGGAGCCGTACAGCTACGACAACTTAATGAACGAATACGAACGATTTTCGCCCGACCGCGACTGGATGCCGAAAGTCGTGCTCATGGCGAAAACGATTTTGGTTTGGCTCGACCAGCTCACGAAAAAATACGGCTATCCGATCACGCGCCTCGACCAGATTCCCGACGCGGAATTGGACGCTTTGCGCGACGAAGGCTTTACGGGGCTTTGGCTCATCGGACTTTGGGAACGCTCGAACGCCTCGAAAAGAATCAAGCAGATTTGCGGAAATCCCGAAGCCGCGTCCAGCGCGTACAGTCTGATGGACTACACGATCGCCGACAATTTGGGCGGCTGGGATGCCATCGACAATTTGCGGCGACGCCTTTGGGCGCGCGGCATTCGTCTTGCGAGCGACATGGTTCCGAACCACACGGCGATGGATTCCAGATGGATTGTGGAACGCCCCGACCTTTTCGTCCAGCGGCGCGACAATCCTTTTCCGCAATATTCTTACAACGGAGAAAATCTTTCTTATGATGGGCGCGTCGGAGTGTACCTCGAAGATCACTACTATTCCAAATCGGACTGCGCCGTAGTTTTCAAGCGCGTCGACAATGCGACGGGCGACACCCGCTACATTTACCACGGAAACGACGGCACGGGAATGCCGTGGAACGACACGGCTCAAATCGACTTTTTGAATCCCGAAGCGCGCGAAGCCGTCATGCAGGAAATCTTGCATGTCGCCCGCAACTTTCCGATTATCCGTTTTGACGCGGCGATGGTTCTCGCGAAAAAGCACATTCGCAGACTTTGGTATCCGGAGCCAGGACACGGAGGCGACATCGCCACGCGCAGCGAAAGCGCGATTTCTTCTGCGGATTTCGAGGCGGCGATTCCGAACGAATTTTGGCGCGAAGTCGTCGACCGCGTGGCGCAGGAAGTGCCCGACACGCTTTTGCTCGCCGAAGCGTTTTGGATGATGGAAGGATATTTCGTCCGAACGCTCGGAATGCATCGCGTGTACAATTCGGCATTCATGAACATGCTCAAAAAAGAAGAAAACCAAAAGTACCGCGACACGGTGAAGAACACGATAAAATTCGATCCTGAAATTCTCAAGCGATATGTGAATTTCATGAACAATCCCGACGAGGAAACCGCCGTCGCGCAGTTCGGCAAAGGCGACAAATATTTCGGCGTGTGCACTTTGATGGTGACGATGCCGGGCTTGCCGATGTTCGGGCATGGACAGCTCGAGGGCTTCGAAGAAAAATACGGAATGGAATACACTCGCGCCTACCGCGACGAAAAGCCGGACGAAGATTTGATGAACCGCCATCGCCACGACATTTTCCCGCTGATGCACAAACGCTATTTGTTCGCGCAAGTGGAAGACTTTTTGTTCTACGATGTCTGGGACAACGGCAGCGTAAACGAAAACATTTTCGCCTATTCAAACCGATGCGGAAACGAATACGCCGTCGTCTTCTACAACAACAAGTACGAGCGCGCCTCAGGCTGGATAAAGCAGTCGTGCGAATACGCCGTTAAAAACGGGGACGACAAATCGATGAAATCCCGCTCGATTTCCGAGGGCTTGGGACTCACCGCCGAAGAAGACAAATTCCTCGTCTTCCGCGAGCATCGTTCGGGACTGTGGTTTGTGAGAAAAAGCGCGGACATTTGCAATCAAGGAATGTTCATTTCGCTCAACGGATTCGAATGCCAAATCATGCTCGACATCCGTCAAGTGAGCGACACGCTCGACAAAAAATGGAGCACGCTTTGTTCCGTCTTGAACGGGCGCGGCTGCTACGACCTCGAAGTGGAATGGGAAGAATACCGTTACCACAAGCTCTACATCGCGCTTGAAAAATTCGCGGGCGGAAATTTCTTCGCAGAAGCGAACGCCGTTTTGGAAAAGCCGAGCGCGGCGACAATGAAGAAATTTTTCGACGGCGTGAAAAAGGACGGAATCGAATTCTACAAAACTGCCGCGATTTTTGCCGAAGAAGACGCGAACGTTTTTGGAATCAAACTCGCCAAAAAGACTGCGGAAAAACAATTCGCAGGATTTGAAAAATCTTTCAAGGAAATCGCGAAAATCGTTTCCGCGAAAAAATCCGCTTCGACGCGACAGACTAAAACGTTGGACAAGGCGAAAAGCAAAGCGGAATTCATTTCCGCCGGAAAAACGGCAATGTTTACGGAAAACGAAATCCTTGTCGCAAGCGCAATCGCGTTGAACTTGAATGAAAAGTCATTTGCTTCGCGCTGGTCGCTCGACAGAAAATTCTGCGAATATATGCGGAGCGCAGGATTGGAGGTCGATGGAGCGCGCGACATTTTGTACAGGGCGTTTTTGCTCACAAAACTCGCGCTGCCAAAACTCAGCTCTAAAGTTCAGAAAAAGGCCGCGCTCGCCGTCGCAAATTTTGTCTGCGATTCAAGCGACGCTCCCGCGCTCAGCCGCGCGAACGAGTTCGACAAAATCGTTTGGTTCAACAAAGAGGAATTGGCTCGCACGCTTTTCTTGTTGGCGCAAAATGAATTCGTCGAAGGCGCGAATGATGAAAAAGAAATTCTTTCTTTGTACAAAACGCTTTTTGCTGCGCAGGAAAAAGCCGAATACAAATGTCTGAATTTCATTGAAGCGTTCGCGGAAAAGAAAAAGGCAAGCGCGAAGAAAGTCGCTGTAATGAAAACCGCTACAACGAAAAAGGCCGCGACTGTAAAAACGGTAGCGACAAAAACAGCGGCAAAGTCCGCCGAAAAGAAAGCTGCGACCGAAAAAAAGACGTCGGCAAAATCCGTGGCGAAAACAAGTTCGGTGGCAGAAAAAAAGACGAGCGTAAAAGCGGATGCGAAAAAGGCCGCGCCTTCGAAAAAGGTTGAGAAAGTCGCCGCGACAAAAGAAGCGACCACGAAATCAACTTTGAAAAAGGCCGCCGCGAAAACATCGACGGTCGCAACAAAAAAAAGTTCGGCGACAAAAACGGTTGCCACAAAAACTGCCGTGAAAAAGGCTTCTGCCGACATAACAAAAAAAGTCGCGGAAAACAAGCCTGCCGCAAAAGCGAAAAAAGCAGCTTCTGCGAAAAAGGTCGCGGCGACAAAAAAGGCGGTTTCTTCGGAAAAGAAAACGTCCGCCGCAAAATCTTCTGACAGCGCGACAAAAAAAGCCGCGACGACGAAGAAAACGAAAAAGTAAAAGCGACTCATAAAAAAAATCCGCTTTGAAAAAAGCGGATTTTTTTTATGGGCATTGTCAAAATTTTTGCAATGCATTTGATTCGCATGTATAGGGAGGGGGGCGACACTCCGCTTTGATGTATGTTGATTTTTTTCCAAATATGGCGTATACTATTTCTATGGGTGGAAAAAAAGGTTTTAAATTGCGCTACGATGCGGCAATCACATTGACATTTTGCATCGTTTCATTTTTGGTGTTGATTTTAGATCAAGTCGTTTTAAAAAATTTGAATCTTGTCCAAAGAATTTTTTCTCTTCCTGGCACGCTTTCAAAAAGCGTAAGCGTGGACATGACGGAAGCAAGCCAAATCATTCAAACGGAAGGCGTTTTCGATTTTAAAAATCCGTTTCACTATGCGCGCCTCATCTTGTACATTTTCGGAAGCAAGGATGTCTTGCAATTTTTGATTTCGTTCGCGTTCATTTTGCCGCTCGGCACGCAAATGGAAGAACGTTACGGCGGCGCGGCAATTGGCGTAATGATTTTAGTTACAACGCTTGTGACAGGAGTCTTGAACGCATGCCTGATTCCCGCCACGATTTGCGGAGCGGACGCGATTGTTTTCATGCTGATTATGCTTGGCGCGATCACGTCGCTTTCCAAAAACGAACTTCCGATTTCCGCGCTTATGATTTTCGCGCTTTACATGGGATGCGAATTTTATTTTAATGGCGCAATCAACAACGCGAAACTTGTGGCGATTTTCGCGCGGCTTGCGGGCGGACTTTGCGGAAGCATGTTCGGATTTTTGACGGCTCCAAAAACGCGCCGCGCGTCCTCCGCAAAAAGCGCGAGCAATTCAAGCGCAAACGTTTCGGAAAATTTCGGGGAATCGAATGCCGGCGCGCGAAAATCTTTTATGGAACGCCTAAAGCAAGAACGCCAAAAAAAGAATTTGGACGACGAAACGACAGTAATAGGCTCGGTGGAAATCTAATGCGACGCTTTGCGGCGCAGTTAAGAGTAAATAATGATTAGTGAATAGTCGGAAAAAGTTTCGCAAACGGCTTTTCCAATGTTTAAACTTGTCGTCAGAAATGTTGCCGACAAGTTTAACTCGAGTTTTGTTCCAAAACTCGCCTATTTATTGCAACTTCTCACTCCGTTGCGAAGTTGCATTTGCGACAGTTCCCGAATTTGATAATTCGCTCACTGTCGCAAAATAAAGAACGTTTAAACTTGTCGTCGGAAATGTTGCCGACAAGTTTAACTCGAGTTTTGTTCCAAAACTCGCCTATCCACTGCGATTTTTCGCTTCGCTACAAAATCACAGTTTTCAATGATGAAAAAATTTCAATTTTTTCATCATTGAAAACTTAAGGAACTATTCACTCTTAATTCATAACCATCAACCAAAAATCGGACGCACTTTCATGACGGTTTCAATTCCGGCGAGCGCGCGCAAAGTTTCTTCGCTGACGCGTCCGTCAACGTCGATGATATTGTAGGCGATGTTGCCGCGGTTTTGGTTTGTCATGCCAGCGATGTTCAACTTCGCGTCACCCAAAACCGTCGTGAATTTCGCGATGATTCCAGCAGTGTTTTCGTGCGAAATGCAAATGCGAGTTCCGCCTTTCGGCACGGGATTTTCAGAGGTGCATTTCGGAAAGTTCACGGAATTCGTGATGTTTCCTTTTTCCAAAAATTCGCGCAATTCTGCCACTGCCATCTTCGCGCAATTGTCTTCGGCTTCGGGAGTGGACGCGCCCAAATGCGGAAAGCAAATCACGTTTTCTTTTCCGATGAATTCTTCGCATGCGAAATCAGTGACAAGGCATTTTACTTTTCCAGAATCAATCGCGCGCAAAATGTCGCCATTGTTCACAAGTCCGCCGCGCGCGATGTTCACGATTACGACACCGTCCTTCATGTTCTTCAAAGTCTTTTCGTTAATCAAGCCTTTCGTGTCTTCGGTCTGCGGAACATGAATCGTGATGTAGTCAGATTTGGACAAAAGCACGTCGAGCGTTTCCGCATGCTTGACATGATTGTCGAGCCGCCACGCCGCCGCGATGGACATGAACGGATCGTAGCCGATGACTTCCATTCCAAGCTGGACGGCGGCGTTCGCCACGAGCGCGCCGATTGCGCCAAGTCCTATCACGCCGAGCTTTTTTCCTTTGAGTTCAGGACCGACGAATTGGCTTTTTCCCTTTTCGGCAAGCTCGGGAATCTGCTCGCCCTGCCCCGCCAGCGTCTTCACCCATTCGCTCGCGCGAAAAACAGGGCGGCTCGAAATGAAAAGCGAAAGCAACACGAGTTCCTTCACCGCGTTGGCATTCGCGCCGGGCGTATTGAAAACCACGATTCCTTTTTTCGTAAACTCGTCAATCGGAATGTTGTTCACGCCCGCGCCCGCCCGCGCCACGGCCTTTACCGTGCCGGAAAGTTCCATCTTGTGCATGTCCGCCGAGCGCACCAAAATCGCGTCGGGATTGTTCAGGCTGGACGCCGTCTCGTAATCATCGCGTGGAAAATCTTCCAGCCCGACCGCAGAAATCTTGTTCAATGTTTGAATCTTGTACATTTTTTCTCCCATAAAAAGTCAAGAGCGAAATTGTCAGCAATCCGAAATCATTGCGACTTTCGCAATGATTTTTTATGCCGCTTCGCAATGAAATGAAAAGCGGCTGTTGATATGCAAGTCTAGTAAGTCGCAACGCGACTGTAGAAACGTGACATGAAAAAAGCCGCGCTATTTTAGCGGCGTTTTTATCATATCGCCTTGCGCGGAGGCAGAATTTGCCGAGCCTCTCGCGACATTTAATTCTCCGCCGCGAATTTTTCCATGAACGCAATCAAAGCCTTCACACCTTCAATCGGCATCGCGTTGTAGATGCTCGCGCGCATTCCGCCGACGAGCCTGTGCCCCGCAAGGTTCACGAGGCCGGCCTCCGCCGCCTGCGCCACGAATTTCTTGTTGATTTCGTTTTCCTTTGCGACGCTCGCATCGTCCTTCGCGCCCGCAGAATATTTCGTGAGGAAAGGAACGTTCATAAGCGAACGGCTTCCGACTTCCGCAGTCGCGTGATAGAAATCGCTCGCATCCAAATAGTCGTAGAGCAGTTTCGCCTTTTCTGCATTGCGCTTTTGCATTCCCGCAGCTCCTCCATTGCGCTCAATCCAGTCGAGGACCTTTCCCAAAACGTAAATCGTATAGCAGGGCGGAGTATTGTACATCGAATCAGAATCCGCGTGGGTTTTGTAGGAAAGCATCGTCGGCGTGCCGGGAAGCGTTTTTTCCGAAATCAAATCCTCGCGAATGATGACAAGCGTCACTCCGGCAGGAGCTAAGTTTTTTTGCGCGCCCGCGAACAAAAGCCCGAACTTCGAGACATCGAGTTCTTCGCTCAAAACGCAGGACGAAATGTCGGCGACGAGCGGAATATTTCCCGTTTCGGGAATGTATTCAAAATGCGTTCCCATAATCGTGTTGTTGAAGCAAATGTACGCGTAATCATAGTCGCCCGAGATTTTTTCCACGCGCGGAATGTACGAATAATTTTTGTCCTCGCTCGAAGCGATGATGTCCACTTGCACGCCGAGCTTTTTCGCCTCCGCCGCCGCCTTTTTCGCCCAAACGCCGGTCTGAATGTAAGCCGCCTTTCCCGAATGAATCGCAAGGTTTTGCGCGACCATCGCGAACTGCGTCGAGCCGCCGCCCTGCAAAAAAAGCACTTTGTAATTTTCGGGAACGTTCATCAGCTTGCGCACTTGAGATTCCGCGTGTTCGATAATCGGCGTGAAAACCTTTGAGCGATGGCTCATTTCCATCACGCTTTGCCCGCTTCCGCCAAAATCCAACATTTCCGCGGCGCATTCTTTCAGCACTTCTTCGGGAAGGCAAGACGGACCCGCCGAAAAATTAAAAACTCTAGACATAAAATTCTCCTTGATAAATTAAGGACATTCTCCCAATCGCATTGAGAAAGTCAAAAATCGCAATGCTCCGCATTGCTTACGAGTTTCCGCTACGCGAAAACTCGCGTCATTGCTTTTCCATAAAAAATCGAAATTTTGGGATTATAAAATTTTCCCACAAAAAAATCACTTCATCCTCGCGCAAATATTGTCCAACGCCAAAACCGGCGAGACGTTTTCCACAAAAACGTTTTCGTTTTCCGCGATTGTCCAGTCCGTAAAATTCACGATTCCGTGAACGCCGCTTTTTATGAGCCGCTCCGCCATCGCCCGCGCGTATTCGTTTTCAATCGCCAAAATCGCGAATTCGATTTCCATCTGCGCGACCACATCTTCCATTTTCGTCGCGGGAAAAAGCGGAAAATCCGCGCTCAAAACTTCGGTGCGGTTCACGCGAAAATCAAAGCCCGCCACAATCCTACAATTCGTCCCGTCAAAAATGCCGCATCGCATTATCGCCTCGCCGAGCCTTCCCAAGCCCGCGATGCAACAACGCCTTTGCGCCCGCGAAAGCCCGAGTTCCTCTCGAATCGCGCCGAGCAATTTTTTCGTCTCGTAGCCATTGGAAAATCCGCCGCCAAAGCCCAAGCGCGAAAAATCCTTTCTGACGACGTCGCTTGAAAAGCCAGTCGCCTCCTGAATCTTTTTTGAAGTAATCCGCGCGTCTTCGCAACGCGACAAAAAATTCGCCAAAAATACCAACCGTCTGCGCGAAGGAGCAGAAATTTTTTCCATCAAAAAATCCCCAAAATCCCACATTGTGAAACCATTCACAAAAAATGCCATTTATTTTCAGAAAATGCAATTTCTGTGAAACAATTCACAAAACAACAATTTAATTTTAGCATTTCTGTGAAAAAAAGTCAAGCATTTTTAAGGTTTTGGACAAAATTTCCCCTTGAAAAAAAGAAAATTTGCAAAAAACGCGATTTTATCGTGAAATTTTTCACATTAAAAAACTTTCTCCCAAAAAAAACAGGCTTGCCATCGACTTCAGCCAATGACAAGCCCGCATCGTTTTATGTCCGAAGACTAGCGCGCCACGACTGGCACGATTCGCTGGCTGCTTTTTTCGAGCGGCCGCAAAACTTCTTCTGAAAAAGCGTTTTCCAAATTGGCGCGATAACTCGCGATGCGCCCCACATAGCGCAAAGTAGAAGAAGGCGTCTTGTTGTTGCGAACGCGCGAAAGCCCGGCATTGTACATCGCAAGCGCGAGCGTTTCGTCGCCCGCCACATTCATGCAAAAGCGTAAATGCTGCAAGCCATATTTCGCGCTGGTTTCAGGCGAGAAAAAGTCGTCGTCGCCCAAGCGCGGAAAACTGCGGTCGTTCAGCTGGAAAAGCCCCCTGTCAATCGAGCCGTTCGCGTTTACATTGCGCGCATAGGAATTGTAGCGGCTTTCGGTATAGCAAAGCGCGAACGCGAGCGAAAGCGGAACGTCCTCGCGGTTGGCCGCCTCCAAAATCGCCATAGTGACGTCTCGCCGTCCCGTAATCCGCAGATAAAACCATTCCACGGCGGCACGCGTCGCAGGATTCCGGTACAGTTCCAAACCTTTGTCCACAGTAGAATCTTTCGCGTTCCAATCCTGAATTCTTATCGTGTCGAACGAGTCCTTTTCCACCCAAGAAACGTTTTCGGCGTATGCCACATCATCTTCCGCGAAAATGTTTTCCTCCGCCTGAGGCTCTTCAATCAAAACCATCTCGCGCACTTGTGCAACTTCACTGCGGGGAGAAAAATATATGACACAAAGCGCCGCCGCCACGAACAGCGCGCAAACCACAATCGCGACGAAAAAAGTTTTGAAAAAGTCCGAATGTTTTTTTACGTTTGTCATCATACTTAAAATGATGACGAATTTTTCAAAAAAAGGCAAGCACTTTTTTGAAAAATTTGCAAAAAATCAGCGTTTTTTTAAAGTTTTTTGCAAATTTCAGGCATTTTTCGCAAATGTCGCAAACATTGCGTTGCCTTAAAAAATAATGCGTTTTGCCAACATATAATTCAGTTTATATGAACATTTCGCAAACATTCACATTCTTTGACATTTTTCGCAAAAAAAAGCTTCATTTATAAAAAACGTAATTCGGATGTTTTTCCGCCAATTCACTGGCAAAATGTTCTTCCAAATCCGCCGCGCGCTCCAAAGCGGAAAACGCGCCCGGAATCTCGAAGCCCGCGACATTCCCGCAATCCTTGATTCGGCGCGCGCAGTGCTTGAACGCCGCGGTCATTTCAAGGGCATCGTCCGTCGAAGAAAGCGGCTTTTCCGCCGCCGGCGCAATCACAAAACGCGCGCCATCCGCCGCCTTCAACCTTTCGCGCAAAGACGCGAGAAAAGACTCATTGTACTTTTCCGCGCCGAACGAAACGTCCGAAAGCGCGACGGAAAGCCGATAATGTGCGCCATTTTCGATTTCGCCAGAAAACCGCGCCTCCGCTCCGTCCATGCAGGTCGCCGCGATTTCGACAAAATTCTCATCCTCCAAAGATTTGATTTCCACAATTCATTTCCCCTCACACTCATTTAAAACACCGAAAGCCTCCGCCAAATCGTTTTTTCTCAAAACCATTCAGCAAAGGCGCGTTTTGGCAGAAAACAATTTTCCCCTACTCCGTGAGTATTCTTATTACTTCGTCCTTGTCCTGCGTTTCAAGAATTTGCTGGCGTTTGTCCGCGCTCTTGAACAAAAGGCTCACTTCAGCCAAAAACTGCAAGTGAGGTCCCGTCTTGTTTACAGGAGAAAGCGTCATGATAAAAATGCGGCACGGATCCTGATCCAGCGAATCGAAGTCCACAGGATTGTCGGAAATGCCGATGCATGCCACAAGGTCAGAAACGGTGTCCGTCTTGCCATGCGGAATCGCGATGCCGTGTTTCATGCCGGTGGACATCTTGCGCTCGCGCTCAAGCACGCATTCCCTGGCGGCCGCTTTATCCCTAACCTTTCCAGCGGTTACGAGGATTCCAAGCATCTCGTCGATAATCTCTTCTTTTGTCGTCCCCTTCAAGTGAAGGCTCACCGTATCAGGTGTCAGTACAGTCTTTAAGTCCATATCAATAGTGTAATTTTACTTTGCCGAAAAGTCAAGTTAAAAATGCGCGTTTTTTGAAATTTTTTTTCGCGCTTTGGGGGGAATTGCGCGAGGGAATTTTCCGTCAATTCAATGAAAATTTTTCACCGGTCATACGAGGACTTGATGTCCAATTGCGCGCGATATTTTGCGACGGTGCGCCGCGCGAGTTTTATGCCGCGCTCCAAAAGGATGTCGGCGATTTTTTGGTCGCTCAAAGATTTTTCGCCGGCGCGTTCTTGCAAGATTTTTTGGATTTCGAATTTCACGCTTTCTTTTGAAATGGATTCAGGCGAAGGATGTGCATTGTGCAAAGGCGAATTTTCCTGCGAAATGTCTTTTGCATTTTCGTCTGATTCCGGGGAAACGGAAAGCGCGTTCGTGAAAAAATATTTCACCGGAAAGATTCCCCATTCGCACTGAATGAATTTTGAAAGAGCCATCCGCGAAATCGTGCTTTCATGAACGCCGATCGCCCGCGCCACATCCTGCTGGCGAAGCGGCGAAAGATGCCCCGGGCCGTGCTTGAAAAAATCCAGCTGGCGTTGAACGATTGCCATGGCCGTATTCGCGAGAGTCGTCGTGCGAAATTCCAGCCCATCCAAAAAAACGCTCGCCGCATTCACCGCCCCTTTCGCGAAATCGGAATCTTTTTGCGCGGAAATGAATTCAGGAGAAATCTTCACGCGCGGAATCAATTTGTCGGAAATTGTTATTTTAAAAGAAAAATTTTTTTCAGCGGGAATTTCGTGTTTTTTAAAATCAATGTCTTCGGCGGAAGCGGGAATTTTTTCCACGAAGATGTCGGGCACAATGTAATTCGCATTGTCAGAAGAAAAATTCCTCGCGGGAAAAGGGTCGAGCGTTTTTATGAAATCAATCGCCTCTTGCGCGTCGGACAGAGAAAATTTTTTTGCAAAAGAAAAGTCCTCGCCGCCGAAAAGCGATTTTTGAGACTTCACGAAATCCTGGATTTTTTTCAAGACTTTTTGCGCTTGCGGCGGATCCAAAAATTCCAAATGGCCGTCGAGCAAAAAAAAGGCGGCTTCGTTCGCGCCGCCTTTTTGCCTCGCCTGAAGCAAAAGGCTTTCCCGCGCATTCGCCACGCAGATTCCGCTCGGCTCGAAATTGCGCACGACGGAAAGGCATTTTTCCAAAAGCTCACCAGTCTCGCCGCGAGAGGAGTCCAGCAACGTATCCGGCGCGAGAATGAACAAGCCGCGCTCGTCGAGATTGCCGATGAGCTTTTTGCAAAGCGCGTATTCCTCGCCCGAAACATCGGCGACGGAAAGCTGCTCCATCAGATGCTCGTACAAAGTGCGCCGCTCGTCGGGGCAGCTTTCCAAAACTTCTTGGAACGCGCGGGACTTTTCTTCGCCAGACGCGCTCGCATTTCCCACGCGCACATAGTCGGAAGCGAGCGAATTTTTTATATGGACATTTTTCACGCCGCTCTCAAAATCATCGTCGACAATTTCAAGCGCGGGATTTTTTTCCGCCTGCGCGTAGATTTCCTCGCGCAAATCCTCCGCGCCCATCGCAAGCAAATTGAGCGACTGAATTTGACGCTGCCCCATGCGCTGGGCTTGCGTTTGAGAAATCCGCTGTCGCTGCGACAAAACGTGCATGAGAATATTATAGCATTGGAAGGCGAATTTTTCAAGGAAAGAATTTTGATTTCAGTTTTCGCGCTTTGAACGCGCGTTGAAATTCCCTCTGCAATTCGCATTCATCAAATTCTCCCAACCGCCAATATAAAAGCAATCTTAAAAGTTGTATTTTTGAAAATAATATGCTTTAAATACAATAAAAGCAAGAGAATTGTTTGCTTTTTTTATAAAAAGCAATTTTTGGCATTGTGTGATTGCGCGAAAATGAATTTTATAATTTGCAAGATGAATGTAAACGGAGCAAATTTGCGTCGCTTTCGCAAAAACCACAAATTCACACAAGAAAAACTCGCGGAACTTGTCGGAATCACTCCGCAACATTTGGGCGTAATCGAGCGCGGAGACGCTTTCGTTTCGGCGGAACTTTTGGAAAAATTTTCGCAAGTCTTGGACGTTCCGCTTTCGACATTCTTTTATTCGGAAACAGAAAATTCAGGCGGCGATTCTTTTTTGCAAAAAGTTGATTCCGTCATAGAAAAAGAACTTTCCGCCCTCGCCGCGCGTATAAAAAACGAGATACGAAATTAGAAATTAAAAGTCGCGTTTTTTTCTATTGCAATTCGCGCGAGAAAAGATTATAATAGAAACAACTTTTGAAAATCGAAGAATGTAAAAAGTCGCGCGAAAATGTGCGTCGATTTTTGACATTGGGTTTTATCCAAAACTCATTCATCGCAGGAGAAACTATGTGCGGAATTGTCGGATATGTCGGAAACGAGCTTGCCACGCCGATTTTGATTGACTCGCTGAAAAAGCTTGAGTATCGCGGTTACGATTCGGCGGGAATCGCGGTGCTCGACGGCGAGAACATCATCGTGCGCAAGGCGAAAGGCGCGCTCAAAGTCTTGCAAGAGCGAATCGCGAACGAGACGATAAAAGGCTCGATTGGAATCGGGCACACCAGGTGGGCGACTCACGGCGAGCCGAGCGACTTGAACGCGCATCCGCAGACGAATGTTTCGGGAACCATCGCCGTCGTCCACAACGGAATCATCGAAAATTATTTGCAGCTAAAGCAATGGCTTCAAAGCCAGGGCGACGTTTTCAAAAGCCAGACCGACACTGAAGTCGTGGCGCACCTCATCAATTTTTTCTACACACAAAGCGGCGACATTTTTTCCGCCGTGATGGGCGCGCTCGCGAAAGTCGAAGGCTCTTACGCTCTCGTCGTCTTGTGCAAGGATTTTCCCGACAGAATCATCGCCGCTCGAAAGGAAAGCCCGCTCGTGGTGGGCTTGGGCACGGGCGAAAATTTCATAGCGAGCGACGTTCCGGCATTGCTCTCGCACACGCGCGAAGTTTTTTTCTTGGAGGAAAAGGAAATCGCAGTCGTATATGCCGACCACGTTGACCTTTTTTCCACTGAAGGCGAACGCCACATCCGCGAACCTTACCATGTGGAATGGGACGCTTCGTCCGCAGAAAAAGAAGGCTACGCGCATTTTATGCTGAAGGAAATTCATGAGCAGCCAAAGGCGATTTTGGATACGATGCGGCCACGGCTCGTAAAGGATGGCGAAAAGACGGTCGGCATACGCTTCGAGGAATTGGAAAAAACTGGCGGCGTTTGCGGCGCGGAACAGGGCAAACTGGATTGGAAGAACGCTGGAAGAGTCGTAATCACCGCATGCGGAACGGCTTCCTACGCCGGTCAAGTGGCGAAATACGCATTCGAGAAATTCGCGCGGCTTTCCACCGAAGTCGACATCGCATCCGAATACCGCTACCGCAATCCGATTATGAACGCGAACGACATTTTCATCGTAATAAGCCAGTCGGGAGAAACCGCCGACACGCTCGCGGCTTTGCGACTTGCGAAAAAGGCCGGCGCGAAAATCATCGCCATCACGAACTGCGTCGGCTCTTCGGTTTCGCGCGAAGCGGACTATGTGATATACACTTGGGCGGGCGCGGAAATTTCCGTGGCTTCCACAAAGGCGTACACGGCACAATTGGTTTGCCTTTACCTGCTCGCGCTGAAGGCGGGCGCGGAGCGAAATACAATTTCGCAAAGCGAATACGAAAGCGCGCTTTTGGAATTTGAAACTGTTCCGCAAAAAATCGAGGAAATCCTCAAGAACGAAAGCATCGTGCAAAAACTCGCCTCGCAGAATTTCAACAAGGCGAGCGTGTTCTACATCGGGCGCAGGTTCGACAGCGCGTCGTGCCTTGAAGCCGCGCTCAAATTGAAGGAAGTGAGCTATATGCACAGCGAGGCTTTCGCGGCAGGCGAACTAAAGCACGGGCCGATCGCGCTCATCGACAAAAGTTCGCTCGTAGCAGCCATCGCGTCCGATGCCGAACTTTACGAAAAAATCCGCTCGAACATCGAGCAGGTAAAATCACGCGGGGCGCAGGCTCTCGTGATTACGCAGGACGATTCGGGATTTTTCTCCGACGCGGCGGACGACACAATAGCGATTCCGAAAATAGACGCGGCGTTCGCGCCGCTTCTCACGGTGATTCCAGCGCAACTTTTCGCGTACTATTGCGCGGTGCTTCGCGGAAACGATCCCGACAAGCCGCGCAATTTGGCGAAGTCCGTCACGGTAGAATGAGTCGTACGGATTGCGCTCAATTTTGTGAAAGTGATTCGACACGCTCAATACGTCGCTTCGCGCCGTTTTGCGAGTGGAAATTTATTTTACATCATCGCTCGCGCGATGAGCACAATCACCACAAGTTGTAAATATAAAGATTACAACAAATCATCGGAGGGAATATGTCGTACACAAAAAGCGAAGTTTTGCAATATGTTTCGGAAAACGGCGTAAAATTCATCAAGCTGTTTTTTTCCGATGTGTTCGGAAATATGAAAAGCATTTCGATTCAGCCGCGCGAGCTTGAGCGCGCGTTTGAAAGCGGTATCTCGTTCGACGCGAGCGCGGTCGCAGGATTTTTGAATGTCAGCACGAGCGACTTGTTTTTGATTCCGGACGCGAGCACGCTTTCCGTTTTGCCGTGGCGACCGCAACAAGGAAAAGTGGTCCGCCTTTTTTGCACGATTCGCTATCCTGACGGACGACCGTTCGAAGGCGACATGCGGACGCTTTTGGGCGGAATCGACGACGAAGCGAGAAAATCCGGCTATGAAATCAGGGCGGGCATCGAAAGCGAATTCTATCTTTTCAAATTGGACGCGGACGGAAACCCCACGAAAATTCCGCTCGACGATGCGGGCTATTGCGACCTCGCGCCGAAAGACAAGGGCGAAAACGTTCGACGGCAAATTTGCCTTTACCTCGAGCAGATGGGAATCCAACCCGAGATGTCGCACCACGAAGCAGGACCTGGGCAACAGGAAGTCGTGTTCCGCTACAGCCGCGTCCTCGCCGCCGCCGACAATCTCGCCACATACAAGACAATCGTGCGGACGGTGGCCGCCGCAAACGGACTTTACGCTTCGTTCGCGCCGAAGCCGCTCGAAGGCTGGCACGGAAACGGACTTCATTTGAGCGTTTCGATTTTGAAAGACGGAAAGAACATTTTTTGCGGAGAGGAACTGTGCGAGGAAGCGAAAAATTTCATCGCGGGAATTTTGGCGCGCGCGGCGGAAATCACGCTTTTTACCAATCCGCTGAAATCCTCGTACAAACGACTCGGCGAATTCGAAGCGCCTGAATACATTTCATGGAGCCGACAAAACCGAAGCCAGCTCATTCGACTGCCCGCCGCCGCAACCGACGAACTGTGCCGAATCGAACTGCGCTCGCCCGATTCGAGCTGCAACCAATATCTCGCGCTCGCACTCGCAGTCAAGGCGGGATTTGACGGCATCAAAAAAAGGCTGCCGCTCCAGCCCGACGTGAATTACGACTTGTACAATGCCGACCGCGAGGAAACGAAAGGCTTGAAAAAGTTGCCGAAAAATTTTGACGAGGCGAAGAAATCCGCGCTGCAAAGCAAATTCATAAAGTCAATTTTGCCGAATGTGACGCTCGAAGCGTTCGAGAATTTCGAAGGCGATTCAGAAGAAATTTAAATTTCATGGAAAGCGTTCTCATAGTTTCAAACACAAGTTCGACTCTTCAAATAATTTCAGGACTGCTTAGCTCGCAGAAATTCTCGCGCGTCTCTACAATCCAAAACGGAGCGCAGGCAAGACGCGATTTGCTCGACGCACAGTACGACCTCATCATCATAGACACGCCCCTCCCCGACGAACTCGGCGACGATCTCGCCTTGCACGCCGCTGAATCCACCGACGCGGGAATAATTTTAATCGTGAACGGCGACATTCTCGACGACGTGAACGCGAACGTCGAGGACGCAGGGGTCTTCGTTCTGCCAAAACCAATCAGCCCGGAATTTTTTTACCAAGCCGCGAAACTTCTCACCGCCAGCCGAAAGCGCGTGATGCGCCTTGAGGACGAGAACAAAAAATTGCAGCAAAAAATTTCCGAAGTGCGAATCGTCGACCGCGCGAAATGCATTTTGATTCAGCGTTTGGAAATGACGGAGCAACAGGCGCACCACTACATCGAAAAGCAGTCGATGGATTTGCGTCAAAGCCGAATTGTCACGGCGCAAAACATTTTGAAGACCTACGATTTGTAAGGCGCAATGCGGAACTTGAGTTGAGCCGAAACCGCCGCACTAGTCTGGCATCGCGATGTGATTTCGACACGCTCAATATGTCGCTTCGCGCCGTTTTGCGAGTCGAAATTTATTCTCTGTCATAGCTTGCGCGATGGGCGCAATCAGCACGCGCGCCGCAAACATTTCGCCTTGAACTTCATGGAATTTTCACGCGACGATTTTTATGGCATAAATTTCAAACGCATGATTTTCTTGTACAAAAACCGTGCGACAATTTCGTGCTGCGCTTCGCTCGGATGGGCAAGCGCGCCGCTTTCCGCCGAATCCATTTCCGGCAAAAGAACAAAATGCGCGTCCTTGTCGCCGCTTTGTCTTTTGTAAAAGTCAAGCGCGCTTTTTATGTTTTTTGCGAGCAAGCGTCCCATCATTCCGTAGCACCAAAAAATTTTCGCGTCAGGATTTTTCGCGCGAAGAAGCTTTAAGAATTCCACGACGCCATTTTCCAAAAAATCCGCGCTGGCTTTTTCCGGCGTTCCGTCCGCGCGAAGTTTCATTTTGAAATTTGTTTTCTCAAAAGGCGGACTCATAAACGCACCTTGATCGTTCGTTCCCAAATTCACGATTATCAAGTCGGGTTGCCACAAATAAAAATTCCATTCATTTTGCGCGCCGAGTTTTTCGTTCGCCGCGCCGCGCAATAAGCCGCATGTTTTTTTGTAATAAGGCGGAATCGCATGTGAAGTGTCGTTGTCGTATCCTGTCACAGTTCCCCAGCCGCTTTGCGAAATGACGCTAAAATCCGCGTCGAACATTTGCGCCAACTTGAACGCATATGTTTTCGTCGCGCCGAAAAATGCGGAAATCCAATCGCGCTCGATTTTCGCTCCGACCGCTCCCTCGCCGCTCGTGATGCTGTCGCCAATGAATTCGATTTTCAGCTTCGCATTTTTCACGGGCAAAAAAATTCCGTCCGTGCGAAAATCTTTCAAAAGCATTTTGTGTCGCTCGTCGCATTCCATCGCCTGCGTTTCTTTGTAAATGCGGACATTCTTTGCGATATCAGGATTCATATTTCGGAAAACGCAAATTTCGTTCAAACCTTTATTCAGCATAAGCCTGGCAGTCTGCGCGCCGTCCACGAAAACTGCAATCCAAACTTCATGCGTGGAAAAATCCGAATCGATTCGTGCCCACAGTTCGCTCGCGCGGACGTTCAGCTCGATGCCGCTCGCGCTCCAAAAAAACGCGATTGAATTTTTTAAAATTCCCGCGCGTCCAAGAATCTTTTTGTTTTGAATTTTATTTGTACTGTATAAATTAAGTCCGCAGGAAATATCAATTTCCGAGGAACTTAATTTCGCCCGAGTCAGCAACTTGTTGCGTCGCGGGCAAATTGAATAAGCGAGTTTTTGAAAAAAACTTGAGTTAAAATGAGCGGCAACATTTTTGACGCTCATTTTAAACGTTGAAAAAATTCTCATAAACCAATCATAACATTTTGCCGAAAATTTGTATATGAAAAGAAGAATTTATTTTATCGTGGCATGCGCTTTTTTCACGGCGTTTTTTTCATGCAAGACGAGCCAGCAGGAAACGGCGGAAATTCTTGCAGACGAAAATTCACAAGGCGTGAAAACCCATGTGAATACCGGCGTAAACAACGCGACGGGGAACATTTCCACCGTGCTCGTTTTCAACAAGATAATTGAAGTGACGGGAATCCATCCGACGAGCCGAGAGCGTTTTACCTTGAGCGAAAAAAATTACAGCTACGATTCGGACACGACGGAATTGAAAATCACGATGCCGAGCGACGTTCCTTACTCCGTTCGCGACTTGACATTTCACATTGTGGGCTTTGCGGCAGACCCTGGAATTTTCGTGCTCACAGGAATAGATGCAAAGCGCGATGAAATCAGCGTCGCCATCTCAGGAAAAAAGGCGACGGAAGGAATCGACTTCGCCTACGACAAATCGTCGCGCCGCATAACGAGCCTCGTTCCGCTAAACGTGGATGCGGATTCGTTCCAGATTCTGTGGGCGACGAAAAACGGCAGCGTGAATTTTTCGAACGACACGCACAAATTCCGCGAGCAATATAAAAAGATTTACGCGGAATGGGCGAAATCCGTGCGGATGTAGAAGGGCATTTAAAATCAGCAACTAAAATGGTAGCAAGTTTCGCGACTTGCTGCCGAGTTTTTCGCTTTGTTTTTTTGTGAAAAACTCATGTCGCTGATTTTAATCCGATTTTTTTTTCAAAAACTCGGATTTTTCAATGCGCACATTTGAGTGAAACAGAACACCGCCACGCCTTGCAAACACCTTACGCTTCGCCTTGCAGCTTTTCCAAAAGCGCGCGGCAGCCCAAGTCGATGTCGTCGTAAGTCTGGTCGAAATTTCCAGTGTACCACGGATCGGCGATGTCGCGCGAAAGCCCCGCGTATTCTAAAAGCAAATGGATTTTTTCGTGCGCTTCGGGCTTTAGAATGCGGCGCATGTAATACACGTTTTCGCCATCCATCGCCAAAATCAAATCGTAGCGTTCGCCGTCCGCGGCGGTGAGTTTCCGCGCGATGTGCTCGTCAAAAGGAATTCCCATTTGCGAAAGTTTCGCGCGTGTTCCGCGATGCATTCCGTTTCCGATTTCGTCGTTGTTGGCGGCAGCGGAATCCACTTGGATTTGTTTTTCCAAGCCAGCCTTTCTGACGAGATGTTTCATTACGAATTCCGCCATCGGCGAACGGCAAATGTTTCCGTGGCAGACAAAAAGAATTCTTTTCATAAATATATCTTCTCGAACATCGAAGCCTCGATGGGCTTCGAAAAATAATAACCTTGGAACAAGTCGCAGCCATAAGTATCCAAAAGTTCCACCTGCTCCTTTCGCTCGATTCCTTTGGCGACAATTTTCATTCCCAAACCGTGCGCGATTTCCACAAGCTGCTTCATAATTATATGCGCGTTTCGCGAAAAGTTCGTGTCCACCAAAAAGCCGATGTCAAGCTTTAGGATTTCGATATTACATTCGCGCAAAATTTTCAGCGAAGAATAGTCTGTGCCAAAATCCCCGATCTCAATCACGAAGCCCAAGTCGCGCAATTGCTCGATGAATTTTATCTGCCTGTCCAAATCCATCATCATGACGGATTCGGTAATTTCGATGTGAAAATTTTTCGGATTGACTTTAAACTCGCTCAACAAGCCGCCGAGTTCCTGCTGAATGTCCATCAAATAAAAATCTTTGGCAGAAACATTGACAGAAATATAGAAGTCTTCGCGTCCGGCGTTTTTCCATTCGGCAAGTTTTTTGAATGCCAGTCGCCAGACATAGCAGTCTATTTTTGTAATCATTCCGTTCTTTTCAAAAAGCGGAATAAATTCGGCGGGCGAGATAACGCCTTCGTCGGGATGTTCCCAGCGAACGAGAGCCTCCGCGCCGACCACCTTTCCGTCGGCCAATGACTGCGACTGCAAATAAATTTTTATTTGTTCGGCGGCAAGCGCGTCCGAAAGCTGATACACCAATTCCTGTTCGCGCAAAACATTGTCGCGCAGGGCGGCGTCATACCAAGCCACTTGCTTTCCCAGCTGCCCCTTTATCGTGTTGATGGCGACGAACGCCCTGTCGCACATAAAAGACACGCGCGCGTCCCTCTCTTCGATTTCATAAACGCCGAAATAGCAAACCGTCATCATCGTCAAATCCAAAGAGTATTTGAAAATGTCGTCCGTGACATCGATGAGGGTTTGAATGTTCAGCCTGTCTTTGGGAACAAGCATCGCAAAACGGTCATTGTCGATTCTGCCGTACACTTCCCCGGGCACCGCCTTTTCACGCAGATTAAGCGCGATGAGCTTGAGGATTTTGTCGCCGATTGCGATTCCATAAATTTCGTTTATCAATTTAAAATTTCCGATGTCCGAGCAAATGATGCAATACTTTTTGTCCGGATTCGCCTCAAGAGTTTCGGCGACTTTGTTGCAAAAAAATTCTTTGTTGTAAAGCCCTGTGAGCTGGTCGTGATTGTTGCGAAACTGTTCCTGCTTTTCGCGGTTGCGTTCTTCGCTGACATCTATCAGCAAAAAATAGCTTCCAAGAAATTTTCCGTCTTTCGATTCGATTCTGGAAAAAGCCACCCTATAATAAACCGTCTTTTCTTTGACCTTCAGACAACGAATTTCTTCGTAAGGCTCGCGCTCGGAAAAAGTCCGCGCATTCGCAAACTTGTTTACGAACGGCCGTATCGCAATCTCGGGATCTTGACTCGCGCTTATTTCGCAAAGCCTTCGAATGTGGTCGTTTATGAAAATACAGCGATCATCGATGTCGAAAATCAAAATGCCGCTGTCCATATCTTCAATGACGCAGGCTATGGATTTTCGCTGCAAATATTTCGGAATGTAGTTGAACGAAAAATAATAAATCGAAACGCAGACAAGTCCGTAAAAAATCACGGAGAAATCCACCGGCAGCTCAAACACAACGTAGAAAGAATTTATTATCACCACGATGGAAATCAAAATCAAGAAGTCCCAATATTTTATCCTGTAAAGGCTCGGCGAAAGAATCGTCTTTTGCACAAGACAGACGAGAGTCATCAGAACCAAAATGTATGAAAGCGAAAGATGAACGTCATAGGGAAAGTGCGAGACAATCCTGTAATAAATGTCAGGCGCGAAAAATCCGCCCTCCGAATAAAACGATTCCACCGAAAAAACCGCATGCGAAGAAATGTTCAGCGCGAACTGCGCGATGTCCGCCACAATCAGCAAAAACAGCACGAGCATCATTTTTTCAAACAATGTCGTCCGCTGCTTTTTCCTGCCGAAAAACGCCGCCACATCATAACGAAAAAAAATGTAGAAAGCCTCGTACCACCTGCGCGAGGCGGACGCACTCGGAAAGGCGTATTCCACGCTGAAATACAAAAGCAAAAACAAAAGTATGTCGATGAAACAAAAATACCAAGAAAAGAAAATCGTCGCCATGAATTCGGACGTGAGATGCGAGATGAAAATGTTCGGAAAGACCGTGAAAAATCCCACAATCAGCAAGTCGAGAATTTTTTTCGAAAGCGCGGGATTTCCATTCTTCACATAAAAGACCCTGAAAATCGTAAGAGCAATCAAAATTTCCGTGAAAATCAGAATCAATGTGTAGCAAAGTTTCATCGAAACAGTATATCACGGATTTCGAATTTTTGCAACCACGAATTGTCTGGGGAAGCGACAACCGTCGTGAAACTTCGTTTCACTTACCAAGTTTTGCTTAAGCAAAACTTGCGATAGTTTGCAGAACGCGCAACAACTATTCAATCAATTTGCACGAAATTTCTTTTACTTGTCGCAACTGTTTGTCATTCGTCAAAAACAAAACACAATTTGAATTTATCGCAGTGGCAAGCTGGATGGCATCCATGCTTTTTATTCCGTCGTATTTCACACGCAACGAAGCGGAAAATTTCGCGATTTCTTCAGAAAGCGGAATCACTTTCGTTTCGGAAACTTTCAAGAAATTTTCAAAGTCGCTAATTTTATTGAGGTCTCCACTTCTATAAGGACCGACACAAAATTCTACAAAAGTCAATGTTGAGGTAAAAAACTGGCATCCCGAAACAAACATATCGTTTATTATTTTCCGTGTTTTAGAAGAAAACGGTTCGTGATTTTCGAGAAGGTATATGAACGGCGCAGTATCTATAAAAATTCTAGAAGCGTTCATTTCGCAGTTCCGATATAAATTCTTGTGGCTCATCCCAAATTTTAGAATTTGTATTGTAAATCGAAAAATCAATTTCTTTGCGCTTCGAGATATCAAGCGTTTTCTGAGGCATTTTTGAAATCAAAAAATCAAGATATAAATCCAAACTATTTTGCAGTTCGCAAGAAAGAGAATTGTATTTTTTTTCCAATGTCGCAATGCTCAATTTCGCCTCCGTACTCAATTTTCATCATACAATATTTTCAAAAAACGCGCAACAACATTTCTGTCACCGCAAGCGCAAAAATTCCTTCCCATCATTTGACTTAAATGCGATTATCCTATATAATAGAATAATGGACATTCTATTCGGGACGTCGATTTCTTCCGGCATCGGAAGCGGCAAGGCGTTCGTCATTCCAGAGCCGACGCAGCGCATAATTCCTCAGACGCCGATAACAATCGAGCAGCTCGAATCAGAATGGATGCGCTACACGTGCGCGCGCGACACTGTTTCCGCGCAGATAAAAATCCAGCTTGAGCAAATCAATTTGCGGGACAAAGACGCGGACAAAGTTCAAAAAGAAATTTTCGAAACTTACGCGCTGATGCTTTCCGATCCGGTTTTCAACAAAGAAGTGGAAGACCTTTTAAAGCAAGAGCTTTTCAATGTCGAGCACATTCTAAAACTGAAAATCGAAGAATATTCGAACCGCCTGCGCGACAGCGGCAACGACTATCTGGCGGAACGCGGGCAGGACATCACAGACATTTTCACCCGCGTCATAAACGAAATGCTGGGCATCCATCCGTTCAGCATCGAAAAAATTCCTGAACGCTGTGTGCTTGTGGCTCACTCATTAAGTCCGGGCGACCTTTCGATTCTCTCGGAAAAAAAAATCATCGCCATCGCGCTCACTCAAGGCGGCACGTCAAGCCATGTCGCGATTCTCGCGCGAAACTATTCGATTCCGGCTGTTTCCGCCATTCCGAAAATCACGAAGAAAATTAAAACCGGCGAGACAGTGATAATCGACGCGGACAAATCCGAAATCATAATCGAGCCTGACAGCGCGACCGTCGACAATTACATCAATAAAATAAAAAAGCAGTCCGAACACAAGCATGCGCTTTTGCAATTCCGTTCGCTTCCCGCAAAGACGAAGGACGGAACGAAGTTCAATCTCTACGCGAACATCGGCACATTGCAAGAAGCGGAACTCGCCTTGCAAGAAGGCGCGGAAGGCATCGGACTTTTCAGGACAGAATTCCTTTTCATGAGCGAACTGAACGCCGCGGACGAAGGCTCGATCAGAACGGTTACAGAAGAAATACAGTTCAAAACATACAAGCGCGTTCTCGAAATCATGCAAGGCAAGCCCGTAACGATTCGCACGCTGGATGTGGGAGGGGACAAACTTTTGAGGCTTGCGGACGCGCCGAACATCGAAGAAAAAAATCCGCTGATGGGACTTCGCGCGATACGACTGAGCCTGCATTATCCGCAGCTTTTCCGCACGCAGCTTCGCGCCCTGTACCACGCGAGTGTTTTCGGCGACCTGCGCATAATGCTTCCCCTCATCACGGACGCGAGCCAAATAAGCCAGACGAAGACAATCATAAAGCAAGTGTGCGACGAACTCGAATCCGAAAAAATTCCGTTCAACAAAAACACGCCTCTCGGCATAATGATTGAAACGGCGGCGGCCGGAATCTGCGCCGCGTCGCTCGCAAAGCATGCGGACTTTTTTTCCATCGGCACGAACGACCTCACGCAATACACAATCGGAGTGGATCGCGAGAACACAAACGTTTCGCCGCTCTACGATGAATTCCATCCCGCAGTACTTTTTTTGATAAAGCGCACTGTGGACGCGGCGAAAAGCGAGGGCATCCCCATTTCTGTATGCGGAGAAATGGCAGGGCAGGAGCAAAGCCTCCGCGCGTTAGCCGGAATCGGAATCCGCAATTTGAGCATGAGCGCGAATTTGATTTCGCCGGTAAAAGAAAAACTTTCGCAAACTACGATTTCGGAAATGGAAAGCGAAGCGAAAAAATATTGGAAAGACCTATGAAAAAATTTGAAAATGAAGTCGGCGCGCAAAATGCGGACGAACAGAAAATAAAATTTGACTCAAGCAAAAGCTATGTGAACCTTCCGCTCGTAGTAATCGCAGGCCGCCCGAACGTGGGAAAGTCCACGCTCTTCAACCGATTCATGCACAAGCGAATCGCCATCACTGACCCCACTCCAGGCGTCACCCGCGACCCCATCGAAGGCACTGCGTTCATCGCGGGCATGCCGGTTCATCTCATGGACACGGGCGGCTTCAAACTTACGCGAGACGAGCGCGAAGGAAAAAGCCAGGGCGCGAGCCAACGGCGAGTCCACAAAATCAGCACGAACGAACTTGATGACCTTGTGGTGGCGAAGACCGTCGAAATGCTTCGAAAGGCGGACTTGATCCTTTTGCTTTTGGACGCGGAGGAAAGCACGCCTGAAGACGAGGAATTCGTCGCGCTCTTGAGGCCTTATTGGCACAAAGTAATCGCCGCAGTGAACAAGACCGAAGGCGGACGCAACGAGGCGGCGGCGTGGAATTACGCGCAGTTTGGCTTCGACGACTTGGTTTTGATTTCGGCGGAGCACGGCGACAACATCACGCCATTGGCGCAGAAAATCGTTTCGCGCCTTGATTTCTCGAAAGTAAGGGAAGGGGAAGAAGATTTATCTCCAATCCGAATCGCCGTTCTCGGAAAACCGAACACCGGCAAATCCACTTTGACGAACCGTCTCACCCACACAGAGTCTTCAATCGTAAGCGACTATGCCGGAACGACGCGCGACGTGGTGGAAGGCACGTTCCGTTATAACGGGCACGACTGCATTATTTTGGACACGGCGGGAATCAGGCGCAAGACAAAGGTAAAAGAAAACGTGGAATATTATTCGGTGAACCGCGCGATAAAAACGCTCGACGAGTGCGACGTGGTGTTTTTGCTGATTGACGCGCAGGAAGGGCTTGCCGAACAGGACAAAAAAATCTGCGCGCTCGCATATGAGCGCGGCCGCCCGATAATTTTCATCTTGAACAAATGGGACACGCAAGAAAAAGGCAGAGCCGCCGCGCGCAATGCCGAAGAAAACATCCGCATAATGTTCGGGCAAATGAACTTCGCGCCGATTGTGGAAACTTCCGCGCTGAACGGCGACGGAATGAAACGCCTCATGGACACCGCGCTTGAACTGTACGGACAGGCGAACCGCAGAATCGAGACTTCCGCGCTGAACAACGCGCTCCGCGACTGGCTTCAAAAATATCCGCCGCCAGCGAGCCGCACGATGCATTTTAAAATCCGCTACATGACGCAGACGGGAACAAGCCCGGTTTCGTTCGTGATTTTCGCGACGCGCCCCGAGTCTGTGCCGCAGACTTACATCACGTTTTTGAAAAACCGAATCCGAGAAGATTTGGGGCTAGACAAAATCCCTGTTCAGCTGGAAATCAAGGCGAGCCGCAAAAAATGGGAAGATTTTAAAATGAATGGCTGAAATCGCGAGTTTTCTTGCGAAAACTCGGACTATAATAAGGAAGCGAGAATGACGTATTCAATCGGAGAAGTCGAGGAAATTACGGGAGTGAAGCCGCATGTCCTGCGATATTGGGAAGAAGTGATTCCGGGATTCGCGCCGCAAAAAAATTTGAGCGGAAGGCGGACTTATTCCCAAAGCGACATCGAAAAAATCTTGCGGATGAAATACCTGATTTACCAAAAGAAATTCACGATTGAAGGCGCGCGAAATCAAATCATAAGCGAGGCGGATTATCTTTCTGACGGAAAGTCCGCGCTTTCACAAATCCAAAAAGCCCGGGCGGAACTTTTGGATTCGTTTTTCGCGATAAGAAAATATCGAGAAGGCTTGCAAGAAAAATCATCGGAAAGCCAAAAACAATAAAATCCAAATTCGGAAAAACAAAATGAGCCAGACAATCCAAAAACTTTTTGACACGAAAAACATTCCGCAAGACGCGCTTAAATTGCTCGAAAATTTCGACAGGATAGTCCAAGACATACTTCCCGCGAATTCGAGGCAGGAAAGCGCGCTTCCAAAGCAAATCCGAGACTTGAGCCACCAGATGACCGACGAGCGCGAGAGGCGCAGGCTCGGCTACATGAACGAAAAGAGCGCGCTCGTCGCTTATGCGCGATATTTTATGTGGTGGAATTTGGTGCGGCTGACGCGGCTTTTTTCAAACCTTGACTTTTCGTTTTTGCGCGGCGGCGATGTCTGCATCGACATCGGAAGCGGGCCGCTGACGGTGATTTGTGCGCTGTGGCTTTCACAGCCATCACTCCGCGAAAAAAATCTCACTTGGTATGCGATGGACATTTCCCAGCAAGCGTTGAATTTGGGAGAAGAAATTTTCCTTTCGATTGCGGCGAAAACTGCTGGCGAAAATCCCGCCGATGAAAGCGAAAACGAAAACAGTGCGACGGAAATTCTTCCGTGGAAAATAATCCGCGTAAAGGATTCGCTCGGCGCGAACATCAGGCAAAAGGCGGCGTTCCTCACATGCGCGAATGTCTTCAACGAAATCCTGCAAGGCGAATCCGCGCCGCCCGATTCGCTCGCAAAAAAATATTCCAAGTCGCTATTCCCCTATTTGCAGGAAAACGCATCCGTACTTCTCATCGAGCCGGGCGTTCCTTCATCGGCGCGATTCATCTCGCTCATGCGCGACGCTTTTTTGCGGAAGGGATTTCTCATTTCTGCGCCCTGCCCTCACCAAGGAACTTGTCCGATGGACGGACGCAGATCCGCAAAAAACGGCGCGAGCGGAAAATGGTGCAATTTCGCGTTTGAAACTCAAGGCGCGCCAAAAAGGCTTTTGTCGCTTTCCGAAAAAGCGGGGCTTCCAAAAGAGCGCGCCGTGCTTTCTTTCGTGCTCGCGCGAAAAAACGAAAACGAGAAAAAGCTTCCCGAAAAAGACGAATGCATCCGAATCGTCTCCGACACGATTTGGCTTCCGCAAAAAAGGCGCGGCCACTACGCCTGCGCGCGGCAAGGATTTTCGCTTGCGATTTGCTCGCCAAACACGAAAGTCGTATCAGGCGACTTGATTTCGGGCGCAAAGAAAAAAGACGAGCGCGACGAAAAGACTTCCGCGCTCGTCTTTGAAATCTAGGAAAGTCAGCGAGAAGTTTTAACATCCCAGTTTTTTGTTGATGTGTTCGATGAGCTTTTCGACATCGGCTTCACTCATCGAGCCGAAACTTCTCAAAGAGCGCAACGGCATGCTTTTTATCATTCCCAAAATCATCTCGTCGCTTACGGCGGCCTTTGAACTTTCGCCGCGATCCGAGCCTCCCGTCATGCCTTTGGTGGCGGCGGCAATAATAGGCTTGGCGACTTCATACGCGCCCTCGAGTTCCATCAGTTCTTCAAAGACGGTGTTCGGTCCGACTTTGAGCGGAAGCCTTTGCGTGGAAAACACATTCACTTTCTGAGAAAGTCGAATGTCGCGCGAAGAAGCCGCAGCGAGGATTTCGTATTCGCCGCTCGGAACGAACCAATCGCCAAGCGCGACGCTCCACATCGCGAACGCGCGTTTTGCCAAAGTCATCTTCACGGTCTTCGTCTCGCCGGGCTTCAAGGAAACTTTCGAAAAAGCCTTCAGCTCTTTTGCGGCACGTACTTCGCGGAACGGAGTTTTCGGCGCGACATAAATCTGCACGATTTCCTTTCCCTCGCGGCGGCCGACATTCGTCACCTTCAGACTCACTTCCAAAGTTTCCGCGTCGGTGATTTTTTTCGCGCTCAACTTCAAGTCCGAATATTCGAACTTCGTGTACGAAAGACCGTGCCCGAACGGAAACAGCACTTGCATGTTTTTCTTGTCGTAATATCGGTAGCCCACGAAAATTCCCTCGGCATAATTCACGTCGTTTCCGTTGCCCGGGAAATTCAAGTACGAAGGATTGTCCTCGAGCTTGAGCGGAAAAGTTTCCGCGAGTTTTCCAGAAGGATTGGCATCGCCGAAAAGCAAGTTGAACTGCGCAGTTCCAACGCCCCCCCCCGCGAGATAGCTTTCCAAAATCGCCTTGACTTTGTTTGCCCACGGCATTTCCACAGGCGAGCCATTGTGCAAGACCACGGCGACATTTTTCTGCACCTTCGCGATTTCATCAATGAGCACATCCTGATTCTGCGGCATCTTCATGTGCTCGCGGTCGTAGCCCTCGGATTCATAGCAGTCGGGAAGCCCCGCAAAAATCACGACGACCTTCGCATTCTTCGCCGCCTCGACCGCTTCCTGCAAGAGAGCCTTGTCCTTTGCCTTGCTTTCGTTGATGTCGTAGCCTGCGAGCCATTTGACGGAAACGCCCGCCTCCTTCGCCGCGTCCAAAAACGAATCGACTTTCCAAGCATTGATATGTGAAGAGCCGCCTCCTTCATAGCGAGGAGTCTTCGCGAACGCGCCGACAAAAAGGATGTCGTCCGCCTTCTTTTTGCTCAAGGGCAAAAGATTTGAATCGTTCTTCAAAAGCACCATCGATTCCTGCGCGATTTTCGCGGCCGCCGCCTGATGCGCCTTTTTGTCGAAATTCCCTTCTTGTCGTGAATCCGTGAATTTGAAAACAATGCGCAAGATTCGCTCGACCGCCTTGTCAAGGACGCTTTCTGAAAGCTTGCCGCTTTTCACCGCCTGAACAATCTGCTTGTCCGTGTCGCCGCCTGAAGCGGGCATCTCCAAATCAAGCCCCGCCTTGAGACCCGCAACGCGCTCGTTCACCGCGCCCCAGTCCGAAACGACGAAGCCCTTGAAGCCCCATTCTTTTCTGAGCAAATCCGTCAAAAGCCATTTGCTTTCCACAGCGAAAACTCCGTTCACCCTGTTGTATGAAGCCATAATCGTGTCGGGATTTCCTTCCTTTACCGTTTCCTCAAAAGCCGGCAGATAGATTTCCCGCAAGGCGCGCTCGTCGATGTTGCTTGAGCAGGACAGCCTGCGGAATTCCTGATTGTTCGCCGCGAAATGCTTTACGCTCGTGCCGATGTTCTTGGACTGAACGCCCTTGACATAAGCCGCGCCCAAAGTGCCTGCAAGCAAAGGATCTTCGGAAAGATATTCAAAGTTGCGCCCGCAAAGAGGAGAACGCTTAATGTTGATGGCGGGGCCAAGAATGACGGCGACATCTTCCGCCTGGCATTCGTCGCCAAGAATCTCGCCCACATTTCGCATAAGATCCGCATCGAACGAACATGCGGTAAGGCATCCGCTCGGAAAGCACACCGCCTTGATGCTGTCGTTCACGCCAAGATGGTCGCCCGCCATATCCTGCTTCCGCAATCCGCTCGGACCGTCGCTCACCATCACGGACGGAACGCCAAGACGAGAAACCGGCTTCGTGTGCCAAAAGTCAAGACCAGAGCAAAGCCCCGCCTTCTCTTCCAGCGTCATCTTTCCAACCAACTCTTTGAAATTACGCTTCATAAAAACAGCCTCCTAAACTGATAGTTTTTGTTTATAGGAAAATGCAAAATTTGTCAAGCGAAAAAGTGGGAAATTCTTGTAATTATTTTCATTACAACGAAAAGTTGTTTCGACCCTTCAACGCAAAAACAAGCAAGCTATTCCAAACTCTTGACGGCAGCAAACTTCATTCCCACAGGGGCGATACTTTCCAGCATCCGTTCTTGTCTGCGCCGACACGCTCAATCAAGTTGTTTTCTTCAAGGATGCGCAGGTTCGCCCTGACCGTTTCCCGTGTTTTTCCAAGTTTTTCGGCTAGTTCATCGTAAGTGCAACGATTATTTTCAAGCAAAAGCTTCAAAATTGCCCTTTGGGTTTTGTTTACAGGCAGAATTTTGTCCGATTTTTCTGCCGTTTCCGCATTTACAGGCAGATTTTTTGCCTTGACATGGCAAAGCCTGTTTTTCAGTTCGTTGTGTTCTCCCATAAGAAGGTTGCGGAAAAACTTTTCAAGGAATTCAGGGGATTCTTCGATTCCCGCCTTGAGATTCGTGTAATTCGCGCGGACAAGGGCGTTTCTAAAATACCACGCATTTTCAGCGAAAATATCGTTATCAACAGCAAAGCCGAGAGAACGAAGGTTTAAAATCAGCGGTTAAAATAGCACCGCTGATTTTAACTACAGTTTGCGTTGCAAACTGTCTTATTCACTGTCGTTTCTCATTTCATTGCGAAACAACTTTTGTGGCATCACAGGAAACTGAAGTTTCCTATGATGCCACAAATTAAGGACGATATTTGATAGTAAAAACTGCCGTTGTCCTTGTGTTTCCCTCTCCGAACGCATGAATCTGCCAAAGCCTTGAAACAAAAAAAGCGATATGCTTTACAGTTTCTTCCATGCGCAAGTTTTTGTAGCTGAACTTTCGCTCCTGCTCAAAGTCATAGTCCAGCGCCGACTTCAACTCAAACGCCGCGCCATATATAACGGACTCACCGTCCAAAACCCATTCGCGCTTTGAAATGTCGTAATCGCGGATTTTTCCAGCGCACTCAAAAATCCCTTCAAAAAGACGGCCGTGAATCGCAATCAGATGGGAGGGAGAAAAATTAAAAGACTTTTCGCTTAAAATTTGGGCGATTCTTGCAGAAACTTTGTCGGCTTCTTCAGTCCGCTCTTCCGAATCGTCGGCGCATTCCGTCTTTGATTCATAATACGCATCGATAAGCGACTTTGCCTCCGCAATGGTGATCTCGCCGTCGATGCTGCGCCTTGCCGTGTCAAAAAGATATTTCGACGGAGTGAGGCCGTCCACCTGTTGCAGCCCAATCGCCGTTGACCATGCATACGACTTCTCTTTTTTCGCCGGCTCGGCATTGCAAATATATTGCTCAAAATCCAGTTCGTAAGGGTGTTTGTTTTGCATAGGGGGAATCCTTATATGGTGTTATCATCAAAGACTTTTTGCTCGATTTCATTAAGAAAATCATATATCCCTTCATGATACAATCCCTTGCTTTTCCGTTCTTCGATAAGATGACGCAAAAGCTTTTTTACAAGCCAAAAATTGTGTCTTGAAACCGTTTGCATAATGCCAATTTTTGCATATTCAGTTAGATATTGTCTTCGGTCATTATCTTTTTTCAACGAATATTTAAATAACTGACAATATTTCAATACTAAACGAAATGTTTTTCTTGATTTGCCGAATAATGGAGTATAGAAAGCAAGATTGGTATCAAAATTTGCCCCATTCAGAAATTCATCTATTGTCTTTATTATGGCTTTGGCATATCCTAGTTTCGCAAGATATATCCTAACATTATATTCTTCAATCTTATTCTTTAACAAAGTAATGATTCGATTTTTTTGTTCATTACTTGCTACTTTGCAAAAATATTCCAGTATCGTTTTGCGACAATAATTCACATCATCAGAACTGTATTTTGTAAAATCTATGTATGAATAAATCCTGTCTATAAAATTTTCATCAGTTTCCCTCCAAAAAGAAGAAAGCGCACCGCCGTTCATAATCGATTTACTTTCATGCTCTTTATAATCCTTTTGTATCTCAACAATCGTTTTTTCGATAATAGCATCTAACATTTGTTGCTTGTATGCAGATTCTGATTTCACTTTTTCAACAAAGGCAGTGATAATCTGAGATTGGGATTGGTCAGATTCTAATTGAGGAAGCAAGTCCAATGCATATTTGATAATTCTATCTTCATCAATTCCAGAGACTTTTTCTATCCAGTCAAAAACGGAATCCCATTCTTTCCACTTAAACTCTCCATTGATATGACCTTCAAAACCTGTAGAAAGCTGCCATGCGGGAAATGCAATAAAATTCAGAATTTTTTTCTTGTCCATCCAATCTGGCAGATTGTTATTATAAAAACGTCCTATATAGTGGACAAAAGGAACAACCCAATAACGATTTCCACCGTCATCATATGCTTCTATTTCATCATTTGTCAAAAAGTAAGAAACATCTTTTTCCATTGAGCTTTTTATTCTTTCAACTAATTCAGCATAGTTTTCTAAAAATTTATCTGTTTCTTCCTTCTTATAGCGACAAATGAACAACCAAAAGAAATATCGCCAAAAGTATTTTTCATCAGAAAACCAAGTTTCAATATTTTTTATTGCTTGCTCACGGTTCAAACTTTTATCATCCTCTGTGCAATTAAATAGATAGTTAATGACAAAATTAGAAAAAAGAGGTGGTTTCAAATAATTTCCTTCATAATTATATTGAATCTTGTTCCCGATATAGTCTGCCTGTAACTCTATCAGTTTTCCCCTGTCACTATCCTCTTCTGGAAAATTTTCATCTTTATCTAAATATTCAAAAACACGATGCATTTCATCAATCAGTTTTTCTTTGTTTGAAATAATGTCGATTTCTTTATCAAGCATTGCCGCTTTCTCACTTTCAAAGCGAGAAATGCATTCTGTATGATACCTTTCTTTTTCTACCTGTTCTGGAAACAAGCGCGGATATTCGTCAACAGCAATATCATACAATGGATGTTCAGTTAGTTTTGCCTTATATATTGTTGCAATGCAGTTGCGATATACACCGTCAACCTCTTTTAGTTTTTCAAAAAGCAGGTGAGACTCTTTTTTATCAGAAATATCTAAAATCGAAATTATAGGACGACATAACATCCATAACTTCTGCCAATCTTCTTTTTGCTTTAAGTCAGTCAATAATAAAGAAAACAATTTCTCTTTTTGATTATCGTTTAATAAATTTATATACAATACAAAATCTGAAAGATAAATTCCTGAATTCGTATCAATGTAGATGATAAAAAGTTTATAAAATTCAATTATTTCACTTTCATTGATAGACGGAAGTTTCTTTTCAAACATTGCTGAAATTTCTTTATATAGTTCTTCTGATTGAAATGGAATACCATACTGAATATATTTTGCAGAATATACTTGCATAATATGCAATAAATTAGAAAGAGATATATCATAATTTTCTAAAATACTTGTAAAATAGGAAATGTCATTATCAGAATGCGACATTGATGTCGTAATATTGTCATCAAGTATATATGGAACAGTACATGCTACAATGTTATCGTCATCCTCATCATTTAATATTCTTATTGCAAGAGGAACAAGGAGTTTCCTTATATAATTATTTTTATGAAAATGTATAAACAGTTTTAATTTTAAACGAAACTCTGCTTCAGAAGCACAATGATAAAAATCAGCAGTTTCAATATCTGCTATTTCTTTTACAAAGGATCTCCATTCATTCTCGCCCCAATTATTTGTCCAATTGTAATCCACATACCAGTTAAATATACTATCTTCAGAAAGCAGTCCTTTCATTCTTTCAGCAAGTTCATTTTCCCTGAAGAATCTTATAAGAGGAATTGAGACTTCTTCTAATAATGATTGTTGATTTACTTTCCAAAATTTATCATAAACACCCAACAAAATAACAGCATTTTCGAAAGTCGTTATTTCATTATATGAAGGGTTTTCTATAAAACTTAAAACGATGTCATGGTGCATCTTTATTGCGTCATCGTAAAATTCTTCTGGTAGAAGTTTATGCATTGAATCTGACAGAGAGTCTATGTTTTTTAGTAAATCATGTGAATGCCTGAATGACGCATAGTAAAAAATTTTTCCAGCAACATTAAATTCCTCAATTATTCTTTTATAAAAGTCAAATCTTATTTGTGGAGACAAGAGAGTGTAATCGGTCAATAAAATATATGCTGATGTTTCACGGCTCAATTGTTGGGTAAGTTTCTTATATAACCTTGTCGCATTTGAAATTGAGTTTAATAACATCGCAATGATGTTGACATTTTGAACAATAACTCTGCCAGTTGAAAGAAACAATTCTTTTCGAGCCAATAAATAGCACTTGCCTAAATAATATGTTGCCACAAAATATTCAAAATAAATATTTGAAAAGAAACTTATATTTTCTTCATTTTTATAATCAAATAGACAAGAATTTAAGAGATAAAAAATTTCCTTGTTATCAAAATATTCTTTTAGCTTACTTTTTGAAAAAATTCTCTTCTTAGAATTGAAAAGGTTATAGGTGAACTCTGCCAATTTGTTTTGAATTTTATTTAAGTCTATTCCATCATCAATTGATGATACAGCATTCTCGCTTCTGTCGAATCTTCGTTTGTCTTCTTCTAGACGAGATGTTATTAAAGCATTGATAAATTCTTTATAAGTATTTATATTCCTAAAATCCTGCGAGCAAAGAAATGTCCTGTAAAATGGAATCCCGACAAAAGGTTCAAAAAGAGTTCCTTTAAATTTATACATTAAATTCTGCAAATCAGTGTCAATAGAGTATGAAAGCCTGACATCAATATGCTTTAGGGAATTTATCTCAGAAGGAAACGAAGCGTCTCTGCCAGAAATAATAAATCGAACAGATGGGTTTAGAGATGTCAGATTTGACAAGTCTCTTACAAAAGAGTGTAATTCTGAATGTGGAATCTCATCCATTCCGTCAAGGAACAATACAGGACTTTCTTTCTCAGTAATTTTAAAACAATTTGACTGATAATTCTTTAATTCATAAAAATATGGTATGGGCAAGAAATGAAATTCACTGTAGCAATCTTTTTGAGAACATTTATCTATAAGGTTCTGATAAGCAATCTTCATTTCTGTAGATTTTCCAATACCTGCTACGCCTCTGATAAAGATGTGCGAAAAAGTTTGCAGGTCGTTGTTCTTGAATTGATCAATTATAAATTGACTCAAAATATTTTTGCCTGACAAGACCTGTTGCGAGTTCCCTACATACAAAGAAGAGGGAAATATGTTACCTATCGATAGCCGTTCAATTGAATTTTTAATTCTTTCTATTTTTTTATAATATTCATTCGTGTCGCTGCAAAAAAAGTATTGTGTAACATCGAAATTTTTAATTGTCACAAAATCTGATTCAAAGAAACTTTTTGTTTTCCACTCTATCTTAAATCCATTTGCAGAAGCAAAATTTTCTATATCGCTTTGTGCCCTCGTCCTCAAATCATTTGAAGCAGAATAGGTAGTCCAATCTTGGTTTGAATAAAAATAAAGTACTGTCAGCTCGGGACACTTTGATTTTATATCCTGTATGAGTTTCAATATTTCATTTTTGCGTTCGGAAAGCTTCACTGTATAAAATTTTGCCTGAAATCCAATGATGGCATCATCAATATGTATTGGTTCGGTTTCTAAACACGGCTGATTGTCAAACCTAAAAAGTCCTTTATCTTTGTTGAATTCTCTGCAAAACAACAGATAGCACATCCATTCAAAATTTTTTTGTGGATTTTCAGAGAAATTTGATTTGAATTTATCCCAGTCAGGCTTTATTACCATACCTCCTCCTCTACTCCATCACCTTGACTTTGCTTTCTATGAATGCGATTTCCTCTTCACTCAAATTGTACTTCTTGTACAACTGGCGGTCGATGTCTGCGATGCTTTTGTTCCAGTCGATGTCGCTGTTTGCGGTGAAGTCTTGCAGGGGAACATTTTGCCATGTTTCACGAGGATTGTCCTGTGTTACTTTGAGTGTGCCGAGCATGGCGCGGGCGAATTTGGTCTTGATGTATTTCATACAATATTCAGCCTCTTCTTTTATGCTAAATTTACCAATGCTTAAAAATGTTGTCGTAGAGCCGACCATCGGCTCGCCGACCATCGGCTCGCCGACCATCGGGGTCGATAGGACTTCGCCTATCGACCCCGATCCATTTGCTTTAGGAATGAAAATTTTATAAAAAATAAAGTTATCTGGAATCTTTATGTAAGACCTTTTTATCCACTTTAAAATTCTATTGTTATTTTCACGACCATAGATTTGCGCATATTCATAATTATCATTCGGTTTTTCATCAAAGAAAAGTTCTGGAAATGTCTCAAATACATTTGAACCTATGTCATACCTGTGTCCTTTGCTCTGCCGATTTTCTGCCCAAGAGTTTTCTTCATATAATGCTTCTTCTAACCGATATAAATCTCGAGAATAAACAATATCAGAAAAACTCTTGAATCCTTTTAATTTCAACACTTTTTCCAAGACTGTACGAAGTGTCTTATGTGCCACAAAAGTTCCAATCTTTCCAAATGCTTTTTCTTTGTCATAGAAAGTAACAGCGACCCCGCCTTTTATATCAACAGTTGGGAACACTTCAGAACTATTTGCCCAATAACGCACTACTTTAAAATGCTCGTCATTAAGCATTTTTTCATTCCACTCTTTCGGAGTTTTCCCAGCGTTGAACAAAAATCTAGCAGGATGAACAAAACTTACCTTTTCTCCCAACTTGCAGGCAGCATCTATAAACAAATGATAAATCGGGTCTGAACCGTTTGCCTCTCCTGTTGCCATAATCTGATACGGCGGGTTTCCTACAACTGCGTCAAATTTCATATCTTCGTTTCCGTCCTTGTTTTTTAGTTTCCAATAGTTTGTTTTGCTCACTTTTTCTATAAAGTTTTCGCGCTTATTTTTGAGTTGATTCACCAAGTCTTCAAAATAATGTGCGTTCACTTTCGTGCCGCTGAATCCCGCCAAAGTTCGTTGCGCAATCTTTTTTGCCATGGGCGTTTTGCAGATGAGAAAGATGTTTTCCGCAAGCACGCTGTTCCACAGGTCTTTTTGCATTTCACGCGTGGGATTTGGTCCGATTTCCAGTTTTGCTCGTGTTCGGTACACGCTGTAGGCGCACCAAAGGGCGTATAGTCCGCTTTTTGCGTTGATTTCAAGGATGTGAGAGTTCCTTTTGAACACTTCGTCAGTCACTTTTTCCTGCTTTACCAGTTCAGGGGTCGGCAGAGGCTCTTTAAAATCCTTGTCGTAGAACCGCCAGCCTCCGAGACTTTCCGCAAGGTGTATGTTCACCACTCGCCACGGGGTGAGCACGGTTTCTTTGTCAGGATTTCGGAATGTGGCAAAAATCGTGCTTATGCGCTCAATTCTTTCTTCAATGTTCAGTCGGTCAGCCGCCCTCGCCATTTCACGGATTCGCACACCGCTTTCGCGGAACACATCTGCATCGTAGTATTTTTTGAACTGGCTGAAAAGTTCTTTTGTAACGCCTTTGGGCATAAATTCTTTCCATGAAACATCGTCCACAAGGGCGGCAAAATTGTCAAGCGACATCGCTTCTTCTGTTCCGTCCTGTTTTTTCTGTAAATCGGTACCGTATATCAAAAGAGGCATTCTGATTGAAATCCCCCTCAGAATGGAAATGGCGGCATCACGGTTTTTCCTGATTTCCTTTTCCCGCTCCAGCGCTTCCTGCTGTTCCGTGGAGAGTTCTTTTGGCGGCTTCTGACGGATTTCTGCTTGAGCCAACAGTTCATGCTGTTCATCTGTCAAACCTTGCGCATTTATGTTGATGTCGCTTGTTTTGCCCTGCGCCTTAGTCGAGCCGATTATTTCTTTAAGCTCGCTGAACGCTTCAAGTTCAAGTTTGTTCATGCGGAGAAGTTCATCATTGTACAGGTAATTGTCCTCAAAGCCGTTCTTGATGACGCGCTCCACATAGGCTTTTTTGAGCTGACCAAGCATTTTTTCGGTGTCGTAGGGTTTCATCTTGCTGCCTTCAAAGCCGATTATCGGGCAGAAGTTCAGGAATTTTCCTAAAATATCTCGGTCGCTCTGCGTGGTTTTTCCCGCCTTGCCGCTTATTTTGGCGGTTTCGGCAATCACTTTGAGCGTGCGGTCAGGCGCAAAGTCAAACACAAAGCATTCTTCTTTCTGTCTGCCGCCGATGATTGCCGGGGTCTGCACACGGAAAATCGTCTGCATATATGCACTCGCAGATGTGTTGAAGCTGCCTGAAAGCATAAGGCACGCCGTCCACGGTTTTACGCTTACTCCCGTCGTGAGCCGTCCGCAGGAGAGTGTAATGGAATAGGTTTCTTCGGGATTTTTGCCGATTGCTTTTTCTACCAGTTTGAGCGCGTCAGCAGAAGCAACTTCTTCATCTCCGTCTCCTGCGACATTTGCAATTTCAAACTGTCCGAACACAGGATGCTGGCGCAGAAGGCTGCTCAACGCCTTTGCCTCTTTTACGCCAGGAATCATCCACAGCGAATGGCGGAAGTTTTGCCGATATGTTTCTTTGGAGTATGGATAGCAAGAGTCGGCATCTTCTTTTGAAAGCAAGTCCAAGAACTGCTTGACGGCAGCCTTGTGAATGAATGCACCCGTCTCATCGACACGAAAGAATTCTCGGAAGTTAAAGGCAATGTCCTCGTCAGCATATTCGGGATAGAGTTTTCCAAGGTCATAGGTAAAGATGTTGAGCTTTGGAAGCACAGCATATGGATTTGGATCTCCTTGATGAACGGCATCCCAATCAGCCTTTGCCTGCTGTTCCATGATATAATCCCAAGTATAGATTTCTTCTTCCTTGAAGTTATCCATAAGGTTGAACGGCGTACCAGAAAGATGAAGAATGTTCGTGTTTTCTTTTTGACAGGAGGCAAGCACATTTTTTCCCAGTTCCGTTTGCGTTCCTTCGTGCGCCTCGTCGATGATAATTAAATCCCAGTTGACAGAAAAGATTTCTTCGTTCTTGGCAAACTTTCCGCCGACTATCTCCGAACCGCGCATATCTTGAATAGACGCAAAATAGATAAAATGAAAGTCGGTCAAGCCGTTTTTGTCGGTCGCATGAATCATTTCGTGGAATGTTTTTTCTTCCGCCGGGTCACCTCCGTTCTTTTTTGAAAAGTAATCAAAGTCTGGACGGTCATAAAAAATTTTCTTGTAATCTTCAAACCATCCGCTGTCAACGACAGGGCGATGCGTCAAAATAAGCGTGCGGCAAAAATTCATTCGCTTTATGACTTCCAGCGCGGAAAGCGTTTTTCCGAATCTCATTTTTGCATTCCACAGCATTCTGTGGCTTCCGTTTGCTTTGCCGAACCGCTTCACCGTTTTTTCAATTGCTTCGGTCTGTTCGGGACGGAATTGCACTGGGCTTTTGTCTTTTGAAATTTCGCTTGCATTGAGAGACGAGCGTCCTTCTTTTACGGCGGCAATGGCTTTTTTTGCAGTTTCCAAATCCGTGTAGAACCACTCGTTCGCGTTATGCTCCATGTCAAACACTTTGCGTTGTATGCCTGAACGCGAAAGGAGTAAATGCACATTTTTGTCATGGAAGCCTTCAATTTTTCCGTCTTTTTTATATGCCGCTGTTTCTGTGTAAAGAAGTTCAAACGCGATTCCTGCCGTCTGTGTCTGTTGACGAATGCGTCCTTTTGCAGCTTCGTTTAGTTCTGTGCAACACGGCGGAAGGTCGGCATAAGTTAAATTCGTATCACAGGAAGCCTCGCCGATTTTGAGGATTCCTTCATGCTCTTTATCGTTTATTCGGTACACATAAATCAGTTTCTGCTTTAATGCTTGATTGAATATAATTGCCATTGTTAATCCTCTCTCTCTACCATATCTATGAAGCGGACGGTCTCGCCTGTTTCCCAGTCCTTTATGACGCAGTATGTGCCGTTGTGACTTCGAGCATTGCCGTTCTTGCAGCCCGCGCATTCTTTTGAAACGCTGATTGTCTCGAAAAGCGTTTCTTCCGTCTTTGTCTCCGTGTGGCAGGAATTCGGCACGACAAATTTCAAGCCGTCCATCTGCCAGATGTTCCATGCGATGACTTTTGCAAATCTGACAAAATCCTGAGCGGCGGGCATCTCATGGAATATGTGTTTGCAATGCTCCGCGACGGTAAAAAGGATGTTCTCTCGGGCAAGAAGCACATTGTCGCCCTGCCAGTCGAATCCGTATATGCTTTGCACCGCCGTGTACGCCCACGAAAGCCATTCTTCGCGGCTTGCGGTGTTTTCACCTACTATGCGCAGTTTTCTGTCAAGCAAGCCGATTCTGTCTGGCACATCGATGTAATCTCCCGTCACGGCATCATAGCGGCTCGTAAGATACGGGGCTTCTCCGCAGGCAATCTCCAGTCGCTTTGCCAAAACATAGTCGCGCCATGTCTTTCCGTTTTCTGCGGGAAAATGGATTTTTTCCCGTGCAGCGAAAACATCTGCGCGTCCAAACCATGCGTCATCGACAAGGTTGTTCTGCATATTGCAAATCCAGCTAGGCGTAAAGACTTCAGCCTTCTGCCTCACGCGCCGTTGTTGTTCCGCCTTTGACTTTTCTGTGCGCGGCTTTATGATGCCTTCGTTTTTGCCTGTGATGAGTTCGGCGGATATTTGTCTGTCGGCGAAATATTGTTCGCCGTGCTTCGCATAGTTGTCCGTCGCCCAAATGAGATTCCTTCCAGTCGTCTTGTCTTGCAAAAGAATCTCCAGCAGGCCTGCGTCAATTTTGAGAAGTCCGTTTTCTTTTATGTCGATGTGCGCTCGTGCAGTCATAGCTTTTATGAAAAATTCCTCACTATATTATATCATAAATCACGCGAAAAGTGTACCGCCTATTTGGAAAATCCGTCATAATCATAATCAAAAACTCAAGCAGCCCCAACATAACAGGGGGGGGCCGAAGACCAAGTTTCCCCAAAATCCAAACTTTCTGCGAACTTAATTTTGATCCACTCCCAATTCCTTTTGCACGAAATCCCAAACCGTTTACGCGTCACGGAGCGCAAGGCGCATATCGCTTTCCTCAACTTCAATCGCAAACGGATATCGGGACTAGGCGGCATAATCAGTAAGTCTTGAGCATTCACGCGAAATAGTCCTGAAATTAGATGAAACATGAGAACGTTTAAAATGA
>JAAGKN010000754.1_pt1 | contig 77047 bp, 71 predicted proteins | sample 6206371 | NCBI WGS metagenome assembly JAAGKN01 (sample SAMN11533720, study PRJNA540317) | gut metagenome | isolation source: fecal pellets from male and female animal of same cohort | host: Peromyscus leucopus | place: USA:CA | collected 2017 | reverse complement strand
TGTCATTTCTGTCACTTTAAGAACATTTTTCCTTTATTAAGATAGCTTTCCTCGGTTTTAAATGTATGTCATTTCTCTCACTTTAAGAACTCTATTTGATACAGAAATATAGAAATATAAGTTTTAAATGTATGATTTCTGTCATTTTAAGAACAATAAAAATAAAGTGTATGTAAGTACGTCAGTTTTAAATGTATGGCATTGTTATTACTTTAGGAACTCTATATTTTTTCAAATACATAACAGGTATGTTTTAAATGCATGGCATTTTTATTACTTTAGGAACACTATTTTTTCAACAAATGCTAAGCTAATTGTTTTAAATGTATGGCATTTCTGCTACTTTTGGAACACTACAAGAGTAATAAATATTATTGAGATAGTTTTAAAGGGATGACATTTCTATTACTTTAAGAATTTCTTTTCATCTAAATTAAGTGCTAATTTAGTTTTACATGTATGGCAATTCTGTTGTTTTAAGAACATCACTAGGTTAATTGGTCTTACGCATTTTAAACGTATGGCATTTTTCTTGCTTTAGGAACTTATTTTTAATGATATTTATTTAATGATTGGTTTTAAATGGGGGCCATTTCTTTTACTGTAAGAACAATTTTTTTAAAAAGAAGAGAGGTATTTTATTAATTTTCCCTCTTCTTTTTTTGTTGAATTAATATTGTTTAGGAAAGTTTAGAACTTAATATTTCACTTATTTTCTTTTTCTAATCATTAGTATGACAGCTTGTTGCAAATAAATTATTAAAGAAAACCTTGACCATTATCAAATATGATTTTCTTTTTTGATAAACTCTAATTAGTGACTAAAGGAGTTGACGATAATGAAAAATTCAATTAAAAAAGATACTAATTACATTTTAGGAATTAATGTTGGCACCAGTTCTACGGGCTATGCAGTAATGGATGAGCGTAATAACTTATTAAAACCTGTTCATAATAAGGTCGGTATTGGAGCCAGATTATTTTCCGTACAAAATTCTAAACAAGATCGCAGAGGTTTTAGAGCATCTAGAAGAAATACGGCACGCACTCAATATCGCTTACGCTATTTTGATGATTTTATGCGGCCGGAAATTAATAAGATTGATAAAAATTTTTTTACCAGGAAAAAGCAATCAGGGTTTTCTGTTTTAGATGAGAATAAGAAGTTCAAAACTATCATCTTCCCTACTCTTGAGCAAGAGCAAAACTTCTACAAAAAATATCCAACCGTCTATCATCTCCAGTTAGCATTAATGACTCAAGATAAAAAGTTTGATTTGAGAGAAATTTACCTAGCTCTGCACGCTTTAATTAAGCGTAGAGGGCATTTTTTGCTAGATACGCCTATTTCATCTTTCGCCCAAGAAAAAGAGTCTACAAGCAATATTTTAAGTGCTTTAAACGACTTATTTGAATCTAGTGAGATTAATGACTTCCGTTTTGATCTGTCAAAAGCTGATGAAGTTGAAGATATTCTGCATAACTTATCCCTTTATAAAAAAGATAAGCTAAAGGCCTTAAAAAAGGCTTTGAAGGTAAGCGATTCTGATAAGGCAATTAATAAAAGAAATGGCGATATTGTGATTCAGATTGCTAATGCACTAGTTGGCTACAAGGTTAACTTTAAAAAACTATTGCAAGCGCAAGCAGAATTGGATGAAAGTTTTGCTTTAGATGACGGAGAAATAGACGATAAAATAGCAGAATTAGGTACCAAAATTGATACCAATCAAATGAAAATTGTTGAAAAATTAATTAGCTGGGCTAATAGTATTAGATTGGCTAATATTCTTGGAGATGCTCCAACAATTGCGCAGGCTATGGTTAATAGCTATAACCAACATGCATGCGATAAAGAGCTTTTAAAGCAATATTTTAAAGAAATTGATGATAAAGAAGTTGAAATCGAATTAAGAGATTACTATACAGCTTATTTAAATATTCATACCAGCAGTTTAGGCAAAGCAGAAATACGCGATCGTGTAAAAAAGGCTACTGGTCAAAAGGCACTAGATAGACAAGCTTTCTATGATGCGGTTAAAAAGGTAATCGGCAAAAACCCAGAAACAGAGTCAGGTAAGAGAATAATTGCTGAAATCGAACTTAATAAGTTTATGCCCAAACAACGCGGCAAAGAGAATTCTGTAATACCATACCAACTTAATGCTCTTGAACTGAATAAGATTATTGAAAATCAAGGAAAATATTACCCATTTTTATTAACACTAAATCCATCTTCCAATAAGGCTGATCGAAAGAATTCTAGATACGCTTTAACAAAATTACTAACTTTTAAAATACCCTACTATGTTGGTCCAATGAAGACTCATGAAGACCAAATAAAAGATGGCATTTCTAAAAAGAGTCAATTCGCCTGGATGGTTCGTAAACAAGATGGTGCAATTACGCCCTGGAACTTTTACAATAAGGTAGATATTGTTAAGACAGCCGATGTGTTTATAAAAAATGCAATTGGTACTGATACCTATCTATTTAATGTGCCGGTAATGCCAGATAGTTCTCTTATTTATCAGAGATATAAGGTTTTGAACGAATTAAACAAGATTAAAATTAACGGCAACCCACTTACTATTTCTGAAAAGCAAGATATCTATAACAATTTGTTCTTAAAATACAAAACTGTTTCTGTCAAAAAATTAAAGAAGTACTTTAAAAAGCGAGGAAAAGATGTTATTAAAGTTGAAGGTTTATCTGATTCACAAAAATTCAATAATAGCCTAGCCACTTACCACGATTTAGTTAAAATTTTTGGTGACAAAGCTAATGACAAAAAGCTTTACCCAGATTTTGAGAAAATAATTGAATGGTCTACAGTTTTTGAAGATAAGAATATCTATTTCACTAAACTTCAAGAAATTGGTTGGTTAAGTGATGATGAAAGAAAACAGTTGCTGAAATTGCGTTACAGTGGATGGGGTAAGCTATCCAAGAAACTGTTAATTGATGTAAAAGACGGCAATGGCCACAATATCATGTCCACTTTATGGAACACTAACAGAAACTTAATGGAGATCATTACTCGTCCCGCCTTTAAAAAGACTATTGAAGCAATTAATGGCAGAACGGCACAAGAAATCAATCCTACTGAACTAATTAATAATTACTATACTTCACCAGACGTTAAAAAAGGCCTCTTAGAAGCATTGAGTGTAGTTGACGATATAGTTAATAAATATCAGGGAAAAGCTCCTAAAATGCTAGCTTTACGTTACAATCGCTCCAAACAAAATGAAAGCCTATTACAATTAAATAGACAGAGACAACTAATTAAGCAATATTCTGCAATTAAAGATAAACTAATTGATAAAGATATCAAGGCTGAACTTAAACAAGCAGCTAACAAAAGAACTTTATCAGACAAAGAGTTACTTTACTTCAAACAAGCAGGAAGAGATGCTTTTACTGGAGAGCGTATAAGTTTGGATGACTTAGATAATACAGTTGTTAGTCATATTCTTCCCCCATCCTATATATCTGACGATTCTATGGACAACTTAGCTTTAGTGATGCGTGATACGTACTTGTATCGGAGCAATCAGTTTGTTGTTAATAAGTTTGCTAACAGACAAATATCTGACTTGCGTATCAGTTCTAGAAGTTACTGGGATAAGCTGCATAATATAGGGCTTCTGTCCAAAAGAAAGCTATTCAACCTAATTACCGATCCTACAACAGTTAATGATTTTGAAAAGCTTTGTAATTCTCAAAGACAGCTAAACACTAACAACACAGTTATCAAGCTACTAGCAACAATTATAAACAATAAATATCCAGATACAGATATTATTTTTGTCAAAAATAGCTATATTGCTGATTTAAGACGTGAATTCAATTTATACAAGATTAAAGATCTTAATAATTACTATCATGGAATGGATGCTTATCTCAGTGCTATAACTGCTAATTACATTAATCAAATGTATCCTAGCCTAAAAAGACTATATGTTTTTGGCGAATATTTATCTAATAATCAAGATAATGATGAAAATAACAAGCTTGATTTATCTAAACTTAAACACTTCAATTTCCTCTGGCAGCTATTATATGGAAAAGATGATGATATTTGTCGTTATGGTAGAAATATTCCACTATTTAACAGGGATGTAATTGCTAAGCAATTAAAGCAAGCATATAACTTTAAGCTGCAAAATATTTCTAGAGAAACTTATATCAATGGTGGAGCGCTATTTAAGGCAACTGTATTCCCTGCTAATGAAAATTCCACAGTTAAACGTTCCACTCTCATGCCAATTAAAAAAGGCAAAGATACAGCTATTTACGGTGGCTATTCCAATAGATCAGATGCTTATATGAGTATTGTAAAAATTACTAGTACAAAGAAAGTTGAATATAAGGTATACGGCATCCCTTCTAGGTTTAAAAATGCAATTGACAATAGTAAAGCTCCAGAAAAACAACTATACCAAGTGTTGCTAGATACCTACTTTAAGGGGAAAGAACCGAAAAACAAGAAGATTGAGATTGTAGCAAGAAAGCTACCGGTTCAACAGGTTATTTATGACGGAAGTAAAAAATTCATGATGAATTCTTATAAATATGGCTATAATATCAAAGAGCTAGTATTATCAGAGCGTTCGATGAAGATATTGATGGATTATGTCTATGACCCACAATTCAGGGTACATAAAAAAGAAGGACAAATACTTAGTGATCCGGCTGAAATTGGAACTCAGTTAAAGAGTGTATATCAAGAAATCTTATATATTATTAAATCAACTAATTCCGAGGTCTTTGATGTTAACCGTAGCTTGGAAAAAATCATCAAAGGAATTGATAGCTTTGAGGATCAAAAGCTTGAGGATCAAATTAGTATTCTTAAAGAACTACTAATTACATTTAAACCAAACTCTTCCGTAGGCAAAGGAGCTTTAAGCAAAGTAGGAATTAGATCTCTTAGTTTTCAAAAGCAGATTGTGCTTTCTCCAAATGCTAAGATTGTTGAATATGAATCTCCTACTGGATTAACCAAGAAACTTAAAAAATTAAGTGATTTGTAACAAAAAGACCAATAACTCAAATGAGTTATTGGTCTTTTTAAGTAAGATAACGCGCAAATATAAGACAAGCCTAGTTTTGCCTCCACTAACTTCTGCAAAGCTAACATAGACCCAATATAATGTATCAGCACTTATCAATAGCCACCATCATCGTTGAGGAATGCATCAACTTTTTCAGGAGTGTCAATTCTTTCTTTTGGAAGCTCATAACTCGCTTTAATTAATTTTGCTTTAGCAAGCTTTTTATCAGTAACTTTCATCAATATTATGATGTTTTAATCCAATCATTTTTGTAGTCGATGACTGTAAGCGTATTTTTTGGAATTTTATAGTTAAATTTATTCCAACGTTTATTTTTTGTATATAGAGTAATATAAGCAGATTTAGGCTTATTTATATCACTTATTACAGTTTTAGAATCAACGTTCTCACCATCTATAGTTAACTCTTTTCCATTTTCTAATTTCACAACATAGCTTCCATCAATTTTTGTTCGATATTTGATAACCTTTTTTTGTGTAGCTGTATACATATGACTTTCACCACCTATATACCCTTCTTCTATCCATCTATCAAATCCTAGAATTAGTAACACGCTTGCAAATGCTATTAATTCAATTCTAAATCCAACTTTTTTATCGCTTTTAGATGTTGATTCCAAGAAGCCAAGTCCCACAATAGCTGCCATGCCAAATAATGTGACTAGAGGAACTAGCAACCAAGGTGAGGTAAATAAATTATATAATTTAGCAAACATTTCTATTTACTCCCTTATTAATTAGTCTTTACCCATTCTAATTTATATTTAGTTATTTCTAATTTAGGTTTAGGTATGTCTAAATTAAAATCTTTCCAACATTTGTTTTTATAATACTTAGTTACAACAGCGGTTTGATTACTATTCTTATTACTAATCTTCGTTTTGAATTTAACATTTTCATTATCAATTGTTACTTTACTACCATTTGCTAGTTCTGCAATATAGTGTTCTTTATTTGTTTTTTTATATTTGATAACACGTAATTGTTGTACAGAATACATATGACTTTCACCGCCGATATATCCTTTCTCAACCCATAGCAAAAACACTATAACTAATATTGCAGGAGTGAGCATGATTAGGCCTGTTTTAATTGCTTTTCTTCGGTGTCTTTTTGATGATTCTTTAAACAACATCATGTCTCCCCATTCCGTATATTCAGAAAAAGTAGGAGCAAAGTATTCCCGTCTGTTTTCGTCTATTTTAAGATCTTTTAGATCATAAAATATTCTGTGTTCTTGAATATATTGTCGTAAGCGTGAATTGATATAAAAATTATAAGAATTAAAAAAGGGGAACATCCATAGCAAAACAAGACCGATATATACCAGTAATGGAATATAAAACCAAGGTGAATTAATAATATTGTATAGTGTAGCTATCCATTTCAATTGATATCTTTTCCTTTCTTATATTCGATGATTTGCAATCTATACCTGGGTTTAGGTTCCAGAAACTTAGTTAGTAAATTTCGATTTTTTGTTTTCTTAGTATAGAAGTAAGTCATAACTGTTTTGTCAGAACTGCCAAATCTAGTTAATCTTTTTACATCAAAGTATTTTATGTATGCTTTTTTTCCATTTTTAGTTATTACATGATAATTGGTAACCTTTTTGTAAGGACTCCAGCTCCAAATTCCTTCCTGGACTGACTTGTTTTCCGTATAATATCTGATAACTTTTTTGCTTTTCACTTCCCCAGTTTTATAGCCTGACTCAATTAATGGCTGGCGAAGAAATAAATGTGACAATACGAGTACTATAACTGGTACGAAAGCTATAAAGGTGATAATACTGCTTCGCATCATAGCTGTATTAAAATCGTTTTTTCTTGTATACACATAAAGTAAAACAGCAAATATAAAAAAGATAAAAATAATATAAAAGAAGGAAATAAAACCTAAAGTTGTTATAAATTGTCCCATTTACTTACTCTCCCATAAGATCATCCAAAGTAACAGCTGTCCTTGGCCAGGGCCGCTCATTTTTGTTTCTAAATTTTCCATTACCCAAGATTCCTGTCACTTGAGAATTAGTGATGTGAAGCGATTGCTTCAAAGTATCAGAAATTTTAGATTTATATTTTGAATATTTTTGATTTTGTTGAAAGTCAACTTTCATTGTTTGGTCCTTAGTTGCTTTTCCCGTCCGATAATCAAAAATAAAACTTGGTTGGACATTAAAAACATAGACATTAAAATCTAGTGTCCTATCCGTTGAAATAGCTTGCAAGTTTATACCTCGCGCCATTAACTCTTTTCCCCTAAAAATTGGTGTAGCCTGATATATTACTTTGCATCCCCTATATAATGCTTCCCTTACCTTGCTTTCATAGATTGTCTGTAACTCTTGATTAGCAACTGCTGTTTGTGTAAACAAATTTTTAGGATTGTTTTGATCTCCAGTTTGATTATTTGTTGAGTATTTCCCCATTTTATTGATGCCAGCTGAAAGACTATAGGCAATTAAGTGTCCGCGATTATAAACTTCTTGATTAGGACGATTGTTATGCCACCCAGTCGGTTTAATATATTGACGAGTTCTATACTGGCTTTTAGCTAAATTATTTTTATCTAAAAAAGCAGTTGTCGATGAGCTTGTTCTATTTAAGCTGTCTAGGTTTTGGTAGTAAATATGTCTTCTTTGCCAAGCATTCGTGTCCAAAGTAGATTTTCCATGATTGACTTGAATAATTGGGTTCTGTCCACTTTTAAAATTCAGAGAAGCTAATTCAAGATATTGACTTTTACTTAAGCCATTAAAGTTGGATCTAGTGATTTTAAGTTGTCCTTGATTACTATAATTAGCATTACTCTCAATTTTATTGCAGCCAAAAGTTAAAAAACTAATTAGTGACAGTAAACCTATTAAGCTTCCAATTTTTATTTTTTTATACATAAAATTCCTTTTTTCTATCTGTAATAGTAGTAATAATAGTAATAATATTGTTGACCCTGGTTTGGTGTATTTCTTTGGGCTTGAGAATTAGCATTTTGAGTGCTACCATTTGCTCTTTGTTGCGGTTGTAGAGTGTTTTGTCTCTGACTAGGTATAGTTTGTTTGGGAGACATTGATTTTGACTGAGAGGCTTTTTTAGATTCAGAAACTGATGAATCATCCTTTTCTGCTGGAGCATGGTTTTGTAAATATAGTTCTTTTTTGCCATTGACATATCTTTCAACGACTGACGAGGGTTTATTCCAATCTTCGCTTGTTTTATCTTGCATTAAATACATCATCATTTGTTTATATAATTGCTGACTAGTTGTTTGTCCAATTGTATTTAATGTACCTTGAGATAGATGATCAAAGCCTGTCCATACACTGACAACGTAATTCTTCGTGTATCCAACAAACCACGAATCTTTTGGTGTGTTTCGATATGCCGGATATTTAGCTAGTTCATATTGAGAATACTTAACCGTACCAGTTTTTCCTGCCTGATAAACTCCACTTATTTTTGCACTAGTTCCTGACCCTGAATTAATAACTCCCTTTAGCATGTCCGTCATCATATAAGCCGTAGATCTTTTCATCACATGCGTACCGGAAGAATTTGAGTAAATAGTTGTTCCGTCCGGCTTGTCAATTTTACGGACAAATTTGGGTACATGATATACCCCATTATTGGCAAATGCTCCATATGCTCCAGCTAATTGAGTTGTAGAAGCATTTGCACCTATCCCAACTGATAAGCCGCTATTTTTGGGTATATTAATTCCTAGAGTTTTCGAAAATTTGGAAGCTTCTTTTATTCCAACTGTATCAAGTGTCTTTACTGCAGGAACGTTTCGTGATTGTTCAAGAGCTACCCGCATTGTCATTTTTCCTAAGTATTGATTATCCCAATCAAATAGTTGAATATTGGTTCCTCGATAAAAGTAAGGATTATCTTCAACAGATTGAGCAGTAGACCATCCTTTATATTCAAGTGCAGGGGCATAGTCTAATATTGGTTTAATAGCTGAACCTGTTGATCTGTCTATTTGCATAGCGCGATTTAGCCCTAACTGTACATCGGGTAATTTTCTTCCACCAATAATGGCAACTACTCCACCTGTATTAGGATCCAAAACTGTGGTAGCAACTTGCTGTTTAGTGCTTTCAAATTTAATTTTATTATTAGCCAGATCATATAATTTATTTTGTGCATCCTGATCCATGTTGGTTGTAATCTTTAACCTATCTTTATATGGATCAAACCCCATAGTGTAGCACTCGCTAATGACTTCTTTAATGTATGGATCATCAATTTTACGTCGCTGACTATTTTTACTGCTTTTAAGTTTAATTAATCCGTTTTGTATGTTTTCACTTTTGGCCTTTAAATATTCAGCTTGGGTAATTTTTTTATTATCTAGCATCGCCTTTAAAACTAAATTGCGTCTATATGTTGCTTGTTCAGGATATACATATGGATCATAACTAACTGGTGCATTTGGCATCCCTGCTAATAATGCTGTTTGAGCTAAATCTAATTCCTTTAAGTTTTTACCGTAAAACTCCTGCGCAGCTGTTCCTAACCCATAAATGTTATAGTTCATATACACTTTATTAATATAGAATTCTAAAATTTGATCTTTGGAAAACTGACCACTAATTTTCATGGCTAGCCATGCTTCCTGAGCTTTTCTTTTTAAAGTTCTATCTGATTGAGATGTTGAAAATGCTGAAAGTTTAACTAATTGCTGAGTAATTGTTGATCCACCTGCAGCTATTTCATGTCCCTTTACATTCATGATTGTTGATTTAAAAATTCTAATTGGATCTAAGCCCAACTTCTCAGAATAAAAGCGTTTATCTTCAATAGATATTACGGCATCTCTTGTAGTTTGAGGGATGTCTACTAGGTGAACATACTTAGCTTTATCATTGCCTAGCGTTAATAGATATTTTCCATCTTTTGAATATAATTTAGACGAACCTGCGCTTTGCATTTGTAACTTTGAAATTGAAGGTGAATCTTTTACATAATAAGCAAACAGACCTATTCCTGCTAAAACTATTAAGCAGGATATCCAACCTAGAGTTTTTAAAAAGCCTTTCAATATGTTACTAACTATTGACTGCTGATCTTGAATATATTCATATTCCTCCATAAGCTACTCTCTTTCTCTAGCGTTCGAAATAAATATACACAAAAAAAGAATGTAGCTTTTTATTGCTAATTTCTTTAAAAAATATTTCGATAGAAAAACGAAAGCATAATAAAAAAGACCGTGTTTTCAATAGACACGGTCTTTTTTATTATGTTTGTTAACTTTTAAAATTATTTTCTATACTTCTTCGCTATAACTAGGATGTTTGCTCGCGCCAAATTGTTTTTTTATCTCCCCATAAATATATCCTTTGATAACATCTCGATTTTCATCATTAATACTAATTTCTCGAACATTATACATTTTATCAGCAATTGTATTATGCGTTTGTCGGAATACCTTTCCTTCTTCTTCTAGTTTCTGATGCAAAGCAATCTCTTTCTCCAATAATAGAGTTTCCATCGTGGCCAAGTCCGTTAAGTCGTTAATCATCAACTTGCCTTTATTATTTAGTTTCTCATAAATATCAATAATATTTTTAACACTGCTTACAGAATAATGCCGAAGAGAAACTAGATCAGGTCGATCAAACATAGTTCTTTTTGTGCGTTCAGTTGATTCGATGAAGTATGTATTGGGATGTTTCTTTTTGTATAGCTCCTCAGTCGTACCAAGTTTTCTGCCTAGGTATCTATCGATGGCTCTAAACTTCTGTTTTGGCTTTTCGGATAATTGTTTGTTTGATTGGATGTAATAGAGAGCTATTGTTTTTTCTAGTACTTTGCTAACATTTAAATCCTTCTGGTCAGGGGGTTCTGGCTTCCACGTAAATAAATAGTAGTCTAATTTCCTGCCTTTGAACCCAATCTGATACTTTTTATGTATCGTAAATCCATAAAAAACAGCTGACAGCTCCTCTTGAATTGGATTTAAAATTCTCTGATTAATATTTCCTGGAGAGTATCCTTTTGGAATAAAAAGTGCCTCTCTTAGTTCTTCAACAGTGAACTTAAGTCTACCCTTAGTACGCCATTGTTTTATTCGACGATAGAGGCGTTTGGAGTACATGGAGTGCAACTTCGTGTACTGCAGTAGCGAGAACCTGGTCCAACTTCCCAGTCTGTTGAAAAACACTTCAAACCCATCATCTAATTGAATCACACATTCGAGTGTAGCGGTGTTAACTAATGATTTTCTAAACAGACTAGATCTGGCTAAATAGGTAGTATTAGTATCAGGATCTGTTAATTCGAACGAACCCTGCATTTTTAGAAATTTCTTGAATGTATGATCTAGCTTCTGCGCAAACTGTAATTGAGATTCGTGTTTGGTATATCCAATTATATTTCTTACCTTCTCAGAAGAAAACTTGAGAATATTGGTTTGATGATCATAAAATTGAGCAATACAGGCAAAGAACACATTGTTCTCGAATTCTGAAAAATGATCCACTTCATTAAAAATACCTGAGTCGTTCAGCTTTGAACTAAATTTAACTAGTGGCATTAAATTCTGAATATCAATAATTTCAATTTTTCGTTTTTGACCAGAATTTTTACTAATTTCCAAATTTGACATGCCCTTTGCCCCCTTTATTCAATAAGCAGTTAGATTATAACATATTTATGAGTAAGTTACTTTCTCTATTTCAATTTAAAATGGCCTTTTTCCCAATCACTCAATTTTTTAATTTCCCCTCACGTTACTCTTTAATATCCTAATTGCAGTGCACATTTCAAATATTCTCTAATTTATAGGTAGCAACAATAAGAAAAATATACTACATTTTTCTCAATCTCCCCTCACGTTACTTTCTATTTACCTCTTTGTTAACAGTATCTTAGGGTGATGTTTGCCTATATTAGAAAATAACGTAAAGGGATGTTTTAGTATTAAATAATGCAAATAGTTCCCTTTACGTTACTTTCTACCGAAGTCTTGATATATAGCCATTTTATAGACACAAATACTCAGTTTTAGATAGTAACGTAAGGGGAATATTTAAAATGATCTATTTCCCATTTAAAAAAACCAAAAATTAACTCAAAATACTCAAGAAATTATCCACATCCCCTCACGTTATGTCTAACTTACTTTTTGATAGTTGCACAGTTATCCACATCCCTTCACGTTGTCCAAAATCTCCCCTCACGTTGCTTAATAAATCCCCTCACGTTGCTCATAAAACGCTTACATCTCCCCTCACGTTGCTCATAAAACGCTTACATCTCCCCTCACGTTGCTAACCTACCTTAACGAACCCTTATGTATCAAGGGTTTTAGACTTTCCTATAGGTCTTATTATAGGTCTTATTATAGGTATTATATATAAAGGTTATTATAGGTAATAGTCTCTAAAAAATGAACTCTCTTTTTAATTCTATTTCTCTTTTTTCATTTTTGTTTTTTAAAAATAGTCAAAAATTAGCAAATTAATTAACTAGTCTTTTTTATTTTAAATTATTGCTATAGATAAATATAAGGAGCAGTTTCTATGGCTAACATTAAAACAGTAATCATAAAAAACAAAATCTATTCTTTAAGAGAATTTGCTGAAAAATTTGATTTATCTTATACAACCGTTAGACGCTATTATAAACAGGGATACAGAAATCAGAGCTTATTATCCGTTGTGAGCCAAAAAAAGCGCACTTCAGTCGTTTTAAATGGAGTTGAGTATGATAATGCCTTTCAGGCGTCAAAACGTCTGAAAATCCCAAAATCTACTTTTTATAGACATTTAAATAATAATAAAGCACTCCAAACTTCAAATTAAGATTTGATTTGCAAGTTTAATAAATATGAGCAATGCCCTTTCTAATTCCATTCTGACTTTATGATTAAAGAGAAAATCAAATTGATAAGTTAGAAAGGTTTATTTAACTATGAATAAGAAAATCATATATTCATTATGCGCTGTATCATTAATGTCATTGGTAGGAGGTGCTATTGGACCCTCAATTAGCATTCATGCAGATGCCCAACCTGTGACAACCAAACCAACTGATGAATCTAAAGATAAGGAGTCTACTACAACCCCATCTTCAAAATCAGACGACAAAGCCACTACTACAGAAACTGGTAAAACAAATAAAGAAGATGATACTTCAAAGTCATCTTCATCTGCAACTACAGATAAAGATGAAGAGAACAATAAATTTGCAGGAACAGTAGATCTAGTTGATGCTGATGGTAAAGTCCTGGGTCAGACTTCAACTTTAAGTGGTAAATACGGTGATCATGTTTCCATTACGTTACCTACTGGTTATGTCTCAGCAATCAACGGAGCAACTACAGTTGATTACATTTTAAATAAAGACAAAACTCCAATTAAAATTAAAAAAGCATCTGAACAGGAAATGGTTAGAACTATTAAGATTCATAAACCGGACGGTTCTGTTCAAACCATTAATCAAACAGCAAAAAAAGATGGCAAGTTTATTGTATACAAGATTCCAGAAATTAAGTACTACAAAGCAAGTACCAACGAAATCCCAGCAGCAAAAGCAACAGAAGATAACGGTAAAACTATAGACGTAAGCTACAAAAAGATCCTACCTGACTGGACAGTTGGGGTAAAAGGCTATACTGTGTTACAAGCTGGAACACTTACTAGAACTATTAGATTTGTAGATGAGTCTGGTAAAGAAGTTGCTCCAGCTAAAGTTGAATCAGTGCAAAGAGAAGTATTAGTCAAAAACTCTGGTCTCAAAAATATTTATCCCAAGACTAAAGAGAATGAAACTGCTGCTAGCGCCGAACCTGCTAAAACTGTAGATAAAGCATCACTAAGTACAGCAATTAATCAAAAAGATGAAACTAAACAAGAAACTAAAGATGCTGACGAATACCTGGTATTAACCATCTCAGGTAAAAATGCTATTATTTCAAGCCCTACCTACCGTTTAACTGATGTAAATGCCCCTAAGGTTAAGGGAATGAAGTTAAAAGATGAAAAAATGAGTCAAATTACTGGCCAATATTTATGGCTAGGTGACCCTAACACATTATCCTCTAACCCAACGTTAGAAAATGGATTCAAAAAATACCTAGACAGCAATGAAACCATTGATATCACTTACGTAAAAGATGACAAGGCAGCTGCTAATGGTGAAAAAGACCAAAATAACAAAGATAAGAATGGTACAACAGCAACTAATCAAGGCGGGGAAAAAGATACTAACAATTCCGATAAAGCAAATGCTAAATCAGCAACTCAACCTGTTGGAGTCGGACTTAGTTCAAGCACTGCAGGTGGAGCTGTGCTGCCACAAACTGGAAATCGACCAACTAACTGGCTATTACTAACAATTGGTTCAGCTCTTGCAGCGCTAGGATTTACTTTTGCTGACAAAATTAAGCAGCGTAAATAATATATATTTACAATTATAGTAATTATATATTTTTAGTAAGATATATAATTACTATTATAATAAATATATATTCAATATATATTTATTATATATTGAATATATATAAAGGGGACAAGTTCAATGCTTGTCCCCTTTTTACTTTAGAAGTATTTTTTCGTACTTTTTATTTAGTAGTTTTTCAAAATTTCTCAACTCGCTTAGTAATTCGGCAACTCTAGCTAAATTATATACTGTGTTCCATTGAGCATTGGCTAACTTTGCAGGATTTTTTCTATAACGCCCAAGGGTACTGTTTGTAATTCCAACGTAGTTAGCCAGTTTATTTAAATTAATTGTTTTGGATGCAAGAGCTTTTTTAGCTAATGATAAGTCTTTAGTATTAGAGATTTTTCTAACTAATTCCTGTATTTCTTTATTTTGTAAATTTGAGTTGATAATACTAGTGATCAATTCAATATGTATCATTAAAGCGGCTAATCTATTGACATTTTTCCAGGCAGCCTTCTCAAGATGTCCCCTGTATTTATATTTTTTTAGTGTAGAAACTTTAATTTCGGAAAGCTCTCCAATTTGCGTTAAAGTTAACTGATATTTAGTATTACTTTTTAAAATATTATTTGCATAGTCAATTTCTAGCATATATCTTCCTCAACGGGATGATCATGGATTAAATACTCAATATGACGATTTAGTATTTCCTGAAAAGGCTTTTCATCAACTAATGCTGACCATTTTTTCACAAAATATTTGAGATATTTTTTATTAAAAGCACCATCGTTTTTGCTGCGAGTTTCGAATATTGTATCTTTAATTTTCTTTAGTTGGGTTTCATCTGGCGGATTTAAGAAAAAGTATTTACCTACGGCTTCAACAATCCCATAATATTCTATAGGATACTCTAGTTCAATATTTTCTGCATATTGTAAAACATAATATTTGCTTTGAACATGATTTAAATCTCTATACATTGCTTAAAATTCCTTTTTATTTTTTATTATTAACATTTATTATAGTATATTATACAATATTAAATGTAATAATAAAGTAGCTAGAAAGGATAAAAATGGGGAGAAAAAAAGATGGGTCAACTGTTTACATAGGACAAATTGTCCATGAAGTAGCAGATTCAACGTATATTAGTCAGGTTAAAGCCAACAAAGTTATTCAAGAGTTCCTTGATACTATACAAGATCATGTAGCTCTTAACGATACGGTTACTATCAAAAACTTCGGCACCTTTGAAAATCTAGAAAATAATTATCCCAGTAATTTAACTAATGAAAATGGCGATAATATTAAAAATAAAAAGAAGGCAAAATATAGACGAGTAGCCTTTAGAAGCGCAAGGTTTTTCAAAGATAAAATAAATAGAGTAGCTCGGATTAACAGGTTTTAACAAAAAAGGGTTGATATTTTATCAACCCTTTTCTATTTCTTCATTTTTCCATTCTTTGTTTACTTTTTGCCTTTGAATATTTGAAGCATAGAACATTGGAACCTTAACTACTCCCCATATTTTTTTCTTCGGAACAAAACCAAAACTGCGGCAATCATGTGATACTTCTCGATTGTCACCTAAACAAAAATAATGGTCTTTCGGTACTATTAATGTATTTTTATTCTTAGGCCAGTGGTAAAGCTTAGCTAAACTTTTTAAATTCCAGTCCCCAGTCCCTAATGTACGCTGTCGTTGACTAATGTATCTTTGGTTTAAAATTTGGCCATTAATATATATTTTTCCATTTCTACTAACTACCCTATCGCCTGGTAATCCAACTACTCTTTTAATATATTCTTTATCGTTGTCAACAGATGGATCAACTCCGTTTGCGTTAAAGACAATAACAGAACCTCTTTTTATTTTAGCTTTTTTAAAGCATAGAGCTTTCTGGCTGTTATTAAGAGTTGGCGCCATTGATGGACCGGATATTGTTATAGTTGTAACAAAAATTGATTTTATTATAAATACGAAAATGGCTGCAAATACAAACGTGCAGAAGTAGCTCCTAATTGTTGAATGCCTTTTTGAATATTTCATAAAAAAACTCCTATTTTGATTCTTTTTCTCTCATGATAAGTAAAAGGAATTGTTTTCATAAAAAAGCTTAAAAAGACTTAAATATGTTTTTTAAAAGTCTTTAAATTTTGAAAAACCTAAGAATAATCCTCAAATTCAGAACTTTTTACAAAAGAATAATACTAAATTTCTTATCATTTTGGCTTTTAACATAATTAAGTCGTTTTCATTTACTCTTAAAGCATGAAAGGAATTTAAAAATGTCAAAAGATCCATTGATTTACATAAGACCAGTTGATGTAGAGGATAACTCAACAGATCTAGATGAGCCTATAGAGATATATTGTGAACAGACAGATCTTGATCAGCCATATAGAATAGATGATCTTGTTCATATAAATGCTACTGACTACACTGGGCTACATAATCTTTCACAACGTTTGAAAATTAAAACAAATAGATTAAATTTTAAAAAGATTGGTGACTATACAATACCTGTATCGGTTATCGACGAAGCTGGTAATTTAGCAATTAGTTACTTCGTTATCCATGTAGTTCCAGCAACAGTTAGTGAAGTTTCTAGAGAGACTAGGCAAAAGAAAAAAATAAATCTAAATTTTTTTGATAAAGATGATATGAGGCTTTTGTCATGGGGAATATGTGCTTTATTTGTCGCTTGCTTAATTTATTATTTTGCTGAAATGTTTATTTAGGTGGACAAATGATAATACTGAAATTTATACATAATCACCAACTTGAATATGGTTTTACAATCCTATTTTCACTGATAATCCCTATAGTTTTCCCACAAGCTTTTCATTCTTATACGGAACTGCAAAGAAAGAATACGTTTGTAGAGAAGTTTAAAGATATAGCAAAAATTACAATTGGTTCTGTATTAGTAGTTACGGCTTTAATTCTTACTTTTACCCTAATAAGGGGAAGTAACTCAGCTATGTTTGGAGTTATATTAAGCATTATTATTTGGGCGCTAATTAAAATAAAGTATGCCAATCGAAAATAAAGCTGAAATTAAGCACTATTTTTTATATTTTTGAACTTATAAAACAATCTTGATAGAAAGCGAATAAGAATATGTTTAATCTTTTTAAAGATAAAAATAAAGAAGAAGTAGTAGTTAGTAAAAAGCAAAACAAACCTAATAAACATAATAATTATGGAAAAACTGCTGAGCCAATAATTTTCAGATTTAAAAGTCAAGGAAAGAAAATTGCTGATGATTTTGTTTATAGTAGTAATATTGGGGATGCATTTGATATAAATAGCCTTCCCGTTATTAGGGGCTATAAGCTTAGTCAAGAATGCAAGAAGAACTATATTATATCTAATAAAGTTCAAAAGATAGATTTGAATTTTGAAAAAACGAGAAGGCAAGTAAGACTATTACCCGTTAATGACAGATTGGAAAAAATTCCTAATACCCAAGAATATTTTTTTGAAGGAAATGTTAACGACTCCATCCCTTTCGAAGAGTATCCAAAAGTAGCAGGTTACAGAGCATTTAAAAATCGTCACTATAAGGTCACAGAGGATACAGAAGAAGTTCAAATAACATACGAAGCATTAACATTTCAAATCAAAATAATTTGTAAGACAAATGCTGGAGTGATTCTACGTTCAGATACAATAAAGGGAAAAACGAACGAGAAATATGATGTTGACCCCTCCCAATATACCTTCTATGGTTATGAATTAGTTAGCCTTCCTAATAACTTAAAAGGTAAATTTACTGATAAAAGTCATAATATTGTTCTTACATATGGCGCAAAACAAGTAGATCTAACAGTGTATTTTGTAGATGAAAATGGTAATTCAATTCATCGACCGTTGACCTACTCTGGTAAATATCAGGATAATTATGAAATTAATATTCCTATTATTGATGGTTATGCTCTACAATCTAATTCTGGCAATGCTACATTAAAAGGTGTATATCAACAAGAAAAAGAAAAACGTAGTCTCAAATTCAAAAAAGATTATTTACATTTTAAGGTCAACTATTGGCTTGATGAGAAGAAAACCAAGCGGGCTTTGGAATCAGATATAGTAAAAGGCTTTATTAATAATAATTACTGGGTTGAAGTACCTAAAATTCAAGGCTATAAGCCCTCATCTGATCAAGTGTATGGAACATTTCATTTCGTCAACAGGGATGTAGATATAATATATAAGCCAATAGAATGTAAAGCAGAAGTATATTTATGCGATACAGCAGGACGTGAAGTCAATTCTAAAGTCATTGTAAAAACTGGGTTGTGGGGAAATAAATATTCAATAGACATTCCTCAAATCGAAGGATACATGCCAAATCAGACTCACGTTGATGGGACCTTTAATAAAAAGCGAATAAAAGAATACATTATGTATGTTCCCCAAAAAGTTAGAGCCAATGTGAAATACATTAATGTACAAACTAATTTATCAATTAAAAATTATTCTAATGATTTAGTTGTCGGATCTAATTATGCAATTAATCCATTACTGATTGATGGCTTTGAGATTGTGAAAAGCCCAAACAATGCGTCTGGCGTAGTTCCGTCACAGGACTTTGATGTAATCTTTTATGTGAAGCCGAAAAGTGCTAGTATCTTAGTTCATTATTATGATACTTCGTATAATCAAATCAGAGAAGTGGAAGAATTGAAAGGCCTGTATCAAATGCCATATACGATTGAACCACGACAGATAGAAGGATTTAAATATAGTGAATCTAGTGCAGATTTAAGTGGGGAGTTTAACAAGGCGAAAGATGAAGTTGAGCTGATATATACTCCAAATGAGATCAATTTCGAAATAAATCCAGTGAATCAATTTGGCGAAATCATTGATACTAAATTTATAAAAAGAGTAAAAGGCTTTGTTGGACAGACGTTCTCAATAGAAATGCCACATATACAGGGCTATTCACTAGATGAAACCGTAATCAACGGCAAAATCAAGGCCGATTATCAAAATAAAACTTTTGCGATTAAATATCAGCCTATTGAGCAGTCAGTTAGAATTATTTTTCAAATTGCTGGAGGAAACAGAGACGGTCAGGAACCTTTAAAAACCATCGAACTAGACGGATTAACTGGTGAATCATATAAGTATCAGGTTCAAGAACTAAAGGGATATGAAGCTGATACTAAAGTTGTTTCAGGAATATTCAATAATGAAAATGATGAGATACTAGTTAATTATAGAGTCAAAAAAGAGCGATATATTATACAATTTTTCGATGACTCTAGAATGATTGGTGGGTTGCCAGAGAATGAAGGGTTCTACGGACAGCGGTTATTAATTAATGATTATGTTCCCAAGGGATTTCGCCTAAAAAACGGGGAAGATAATGGTTCAGTAATTCTTAATGGTACGCATGTTTATCAAGTCTTAGTCGAGCCAGTACCAATTATTGTTAATTTAATTCCTAAACTTAAAGATGGCACAGAATTGAGTAATTACCGGCGTCAGGTATTGGGGCAATTTCATCAAAAGCAAGTGGTGAATTTACCACAGATAACAGGGTATGTCCCAGAAAATGGATCAAATATGGAATTGGATTTTGATCTTGAAAAAACTGATTTCACAATTATGTACAAACCAGAAATTAGACGTATCACGGTTCGTTACATCTCGACAACAGGCTATAATATTAGCAAACCTGACGTAATTAAAGGAGAATATAATTCTCAATATAAAGTTACTGCTAAGCCAATAGATGGTTATTTTGTTGTAGATAGTGCAGAAAAAATTGGAACTTACACTGATTCTAATTCAGAAATAGCGTTCATATATAGAGCAGGGAGCGATGAATTTAGTCCAGCAATTGCTAATTTTGATGAAATTATTAGTCAAAAACGGAGAGAAAAAGAAAAAAATAGAGGAAACCATCAAGCAAGAAACTTAATAGACGATATATAAAAAGAGGGTAGCCACCCTCTTTTTATATATCACGTATAATATTTTTTATATATTTTGTATTATATTAAATATATATAGTGCTGAAGTGAAGCTTACTTTTGATGATTTTATGGTTCTTAAATGCTGCTCATCGATAAAATGCTTATAACACATGCTATTTGGTTGCTATATAAAATATATATTTAATGTAATATATAATATATATTTTATATAATATGCAATATATATTGCGAAAAATCAACTTGTATAATTGAAAAATGTATAAAAAAAGACTCACTAAGTGAGCCGTTTACAAATTGAATATAACCTTTTAGATGAACAGTAGTTTTGTATTCAATTTGTTTAATTCTTCCTACTTATATTGTAAAGATTTGATTGAAAAAATCAACTAATATTAGCAATGTAACAGTATTTTGAAATCATAAATTAGACTCATTAAACATAAGGTAGGAGTTTATTATATGATTTTAAAAAAGTATGTAAAAAGGCTTTTAATATTCTTAGGCCCTATAGTTCTTATTTCTGTGCTAGTAGTAATTATTGGTGGAGCAATTGATAGTATTGGTGGAGGTAATTGCGGAACAGGATTGGATAATAGCACTTATTCTGCTACTGCAAATAATTCGGGAGGAAACGACTCTTGGAAAACCAAAGGCTCTCCAAGATATAGAACTGCGCAAACGATTTTTAGCCATTTAACAAAAGATGTAGGACTAAGTGGTGCTGCAGCTAGTGGGATCATGGGAAATATTGCTCACGAATCAGGCTTTAATACAGCGGCAGTGAACTCAAGTGATGGAGGAAAAGGTCTAATTCAATGGACTTTTGGTCGTGAGGCTCAATTAAGAGCCCTCGCAAATAAAGAGGGTAAATCATGGTCTGACCTGGGAGTTCAGTTGAAAATGTTAGATATTGATTTGAATAATCAAGCCCTGTGGGTTTCAGCTGCTTATCCAGGCCAAACGCTTTCTACCTTTGCGCAATTAAGCGACCCGGGTGCGGCTGCATTGCATTTCTACATATCGGGAATGGAAGCAGGAGGAGGTAACAAGTCAGACCCTGATGGAACAGGACCTAAACGTGTTGCCAATGCACAAGAAATTTATAAATTATTTAATGGTGCAAGCATTAAAGCTGACAAGAGTAAGTTTAGTGGAAAAAGTGGTTCGTCATCTAATGGCGACGTAGCAAACAGTGATAATTCATTAGACTGTGACTCGGATGGATCCGCAGAAGGAGGAGATTGGGGATGGCCGTTTAAGTCAATAAAGGGTAGTCCTCAAATCTCTGGAGCTCAATTATTTGGTAATGTTGGTGGCGGACGTGTCAATGGGTTCCACGATGGGGTGGACTTTGGAACAGTTCCTTACAATAATCAATCAATTTTAGCCGTACATGGTGGAAAGGTAATCAGGATTGCTCATCAAGGGTACACTCAAAATGATCTAGGATGGTACGTTGTTGTGAAAGGTGAAGATTATACAACTATCTATCAAGAGTTTGCCTTTTCAGAATCAGATAGGAGCGCAATATCAGTTAAGGTTGGTGATACAGTAAAAACCGGAGATAAGATTGGAAAGCTATCTTCATCGTATGGTAATGTGACCCACGTTCATATCGGTGCAACAAAGAAAAATATTGATACAGCTCTCGCTCATTCGTTTAATAATGATGGCACGTGGACAGATTGGACAAAATTAGTAGGTAAAAAATCATAGGTAATAAAATGAAAATCGAAAATGAAAACTCTATTGAACGGTTAGTCAGAATAACATTAATTTGTGCAGTAGTTATACTTGGCTTAATTTGCTGCCTGAATATACCAGAAAAAAAAGATATTAATGGAATTAAAAATGAAATTGTTAAAACAGATCAACAAATTAGATCTATGAAAGAAAAGGTAAGAACAAACTCACCGATAAGACAAGACAATTCGTTCAATTTAATAGAGAGTGAAACGAATTGTCAAAAGAAAATCAAACATGGACTAGAATTGACATTTGGTGGATTAAAAAACAAGGATGACTTTACTAAATTGAAGCCAGAAGTTGTAGATACTATGGGGAAAAAGTTTGCTAATTTTTATTGTATCTATAATGATGGAACAAAATATTTAAAAAATGATTTTGTAGATGTATATTTTTCGGATATTGATAATATACATGCTGCTGAAGTCTTTGCTTTTACGCAATATCAAGTTCGTGCTATGGGAAAGAACATCCCGATATCTATTGGATTTTTAATAGATTATGACTTAGAAAAACAAAAAGTTAATAACTATAAGTCAATTACTATGAAGACAAATGATGTAATTAATTATGAAGGTAGCAATTTATGATGCAAAGAAGTAAAAGTAGAATGTTGATCTTAGTTTTAGCCGTTATTGTAGTATTAGAAATTATATTTCTTTTTATAAGCCGTAATATTTCTGATAAAAATAGCAGAACCTATTTAAATGCACAAAACGTTTTAACTACAAAACAAAAAGAGTTGAGAAATCTAGAAAAGCAGGAATCTAAAAAAATAATTCAAGATGGTATTAATAGCGAAAATAGTAAAACTAATGCTTCAGCAAAAGAAATAGTACTTGACGAAAATATAACATCAAGAGTAACCCAATTAGCTAATGTTTTATTTAATTATAAAGATTCAAATGAATTTCTAAATAGAGAAAAAAAGTTAAATCAACTAGTAAGTACGACAGCTTTTTACAATCATGAATTGTTTCCAACAGGAAAAACAAATGTTGAGCAGTTAAAATCTCAAAATATTAAGAGTCAGTTGAAATCAGTGAATATGTATAGTGGTGTTATTAACAAAACTAATACCACAGATAAAACAAAAGTTTTAATGGTTGTTCATTATCAAATGTATCTTGATGATCGAAAAACACTGGCTCCAACTGATGTGTATGAATTAGAATTTGAAAAAGATACTAACAAGTTTACGTCGATTAAAAAAATAGGTGGGATTAGTACTAGTGATAAAGAGTTCTGATGATAGTGGATTTCTTAGGCTTTGAGCTATGCAACTAACAACTCGACTTTTAAATTAAAATCACTTCTAGCTTTTGTTTAGAGGTGATTTTTTTGATTCAATCAATTGTTCATACTGTTTTTGCAACAATCTTTGCAATATCAATTCCGACTTTTCTTGTTTTGGGCTTAACGTTTCTAAATAGGAATACGAAAAAAATTCTTGTTCAAAAATATGGATTTAACTCTCAAATTTATTTGGGTTTTTTTGGCATCATGATTCATGAGATTAGCCATTTTATTTTTGCCTTGGTATTCTTTCACCAAATTCAAGATTTTAAATTCATAGTACTACCGCATAATGTTCGAAAAGATAATGCGTTAGGTTATGTTAAGCATAGTTGGAATTCGAACTCATTTTGGCAAAATATTGGTAATTTGTTTATTGGTACAGCCCCTATATATGGATGTACAGCAGTTATTTATTTAGTTATTAAATACTTAATACCTGAGTTTTATCAGAATCTGTTGGAATTATCGCAAAATTTAAAACATTTTTCTATAACTAATTTTTTCAGTATATTTAGTGGATTAGATTTTACTTTTAGTTTCAAAGGTATATTATTGGGCATTTTAGCTTTAATTATTATTCTAAATATAACGATTGGTGGGTTTGACCTATCTAACGCAGATTTGATGAATTCAAAAAGTGCATTTTTTGTAGCAGTTTTCATTATTTTGAGTATAGCGGTTGCTGCAACTTGTATTGGGTTGTCTAACACTGTGATTAGTTGTTTATTGAAATTTGCGATGATTTTTGTTGAGATTATGTCGATCTCATTGATTTTGTCATTTATTACTAATTTATTAATTCGAATGCTTAAAATTTGGCATTGATTTGCATTTAAACTAAAACTTCGAAACATACAATAAACTTAAAATGCAGCCTCAATATAGGCTATTACTAAAGAAAGAGAGATTTTATAATGGCAATTTCAAGAGAAATGCAAATTGCTGGCGGTATTTTAGCTGCCACTGGAGCAGGGGTTGCAACAACCTTAATAGCTCCTCAACAGTCTGTTATCGCACATGCAGATACTAATTATGATGATGCTGGACATACACAGGACACTGATAAAACACCTTCAGCCGGAGATAATTCTACAGGAGAAAGCAAAGTAATCACTGAAGCTGATGCTTATAAAAATATTGAAGGTGATACCGCTCATGATACTAATGATGCAACGCAGCATTCTTCAAAAGCATTTGAGTATATGACTCCGCAAGAGGGAGCTGATTCTTGGCATCATAAAGAAGATTGGGAAAAAGAGCCAGGAACTGATAATACTCAAACTGATTGGAATATTGCAATGGGTACGAATGGAAAGACTGCGTCTGATTCTTCTTCAGATGTATATGGTGATTCGTCTGAAGCAAGATTTAATCCAGCTGATGCTGATAATGGCAAAATGTCAAGCATGGGTTGGGTTGACAAAGACGGAGATGGAGATGGGGAAGCAGACGATGTAGAAGGCCCAAATTATAATGCCCATCCTTCTAATTATGTTGATTACAGTTCAGGTGATACAGGTTACACAGATCTGATTATTGATAACAATAATAACAACAATAATAATGGATCTAACAACAACTCTAATAATGATAACAATGGCAATAATTTGCTTAATAGCTTAGCTGAATCAAGAGCAGCCACTAACCATAGTGGTGCAGGAAGTGAAAATAATACTAAAGTAGGGCAAGATCAAAAAAACAGTGCTAAGAAAATGACACAACAAAATCCAACTGTTACTCAAATTGGTCAAAATATAAAAGATAATGTTGTTGGAAACAATATTGGCAAACCTTTAGTAATCAATGGTGGTAATGCAAGTGGCTCAAATGCTGGTAACGGTACACATGTTTATAAACTAGCTGATGGAACACTAGTTGTTGATAATAACAACAATAACAATAATAACGGTTCAAATAATAATTCCAATAATGGAAATAATAATGGACAACTTTCTGCAAGCCAAAATAATTCAAAAGACCAAGCAATAAGGGATGATGATAAAAGTTCCGTTCCTATGATGAATAATGCCCAACAAAACAACAGCCCACAACCAGTAGCTACCAATAGTGATCAAAGTAATCTAACTAATCCAACGAATGCTTCCAATCTAACTGGCTCCAGTGTAAATTCTTCGCAGCCAGTAGGAGTTGGAACTGCTGTTGGAACAATGAGTTCAGGTATTGCAGGTTTACCACAAGCTGGCAATAATAATGCGCAACAAAATCATGCAGTTATGATTGGTGGACTTATTACATCTGCCATTGCAGCCATGGGAGTTAAAATTAAACATTAATATTATTTAAAGGTTAGTAATAAAAGCTAACCTTTTTAAATAACTCCATATTAGCGTAGCATGAGCCGTTTTCGTAATTTTAAGTTTAAATTTACTATTTACAATTTGACTACAGTTTAAAGTAATTTAATTTATAGATTTTTATTGAATGGAGAAATTGTCAATGAATAGTACGTTTTGGTTGTATGCAAGTTATTATTCCAATTGGGCTTGTGCAATAATGATTGGCTTAAATTTACTTTGGATGATAGAAATGTGTGTTAATGGTTGTATTCAAAGAAAGGAATTAAGCGAATATGTAGAGGGAAACTGGAAAGGAGATCTTGAATTTACATCATTTCTAAGTCTTCTCGGCATACTATTTATTTTCTTTCCAATATTGACTAATAAGGTCAGTATGGAAATGTACATATTTGCGTGTCTTGATTTTGGTATTCAGTGTTTAATGCTGGTTGACTATAGGAAAAAGCTTAAAAAATATATTAGCGAGAGTTGGTTCCTTAATTCAACATTAATTGGAATTTATGCTTCTGCTTTAGCTGTAGGGACAACTTTAATTTTTATGATTTGCCAAAAAGTTGTTTACGATATTGCTTAAGTTTAGATTCCAAGGCGAAAGGAACAGAAGATTATGAGAGGTATGACACCGCAACAAAGAGATGAGCTGTTTAATCAATATAAAAGCGATATTTATATTATGTTGATTTCATTAGAGATATCAAATCCTACAGCTACTGCAATGATGAAAAGATTTGAGATGCAGATAACTAATTGGTTTGGACCTATTAAAAGAGCACCGATTGTTACCGCTCAACAAGCCGCTAGGATTATGCTAAAAAGGTCAGCAGCTGGTATATATGAAAATGGTTCATTTGATAATGAAAGAAAAACATACTAATTGGTTGGGATGTTTATCAATAATCATTTATTTTTTTATTATTGTGGTTGCAATTTGTATCATGGTTAATTACTATCTTTTAAATCAGAATAGCCTAACTCAACCAACAAATGCCACAGACTTTAATTCGATTTTTAAATCTTTCTTTTCTAACTAAAAATATTTTTCCAATTTTTATTTTGAAACAAATTCTTTCTGAAGCTTTTAAATAAAAGAAATTTTTAATTTTATAAAAAATATCGGGGGACCTTTTTATAGATTTAGATAAATTAATGTCATACTAAATATGGCATCTGTGTTAAGAAAAGGATGAAAAAATGGAATCGAAAAAACTAATTAAGGTTAATGGTATTCAAGGTGTTGTGCATATGGAAGAAGCTGCTCTTCCTAAAAAACAAAAAAACATCAAAATAATTGAAGACGCTATAGAAGAAAGAAGTAATAGAAAAAGAGAAATACCGCTTTTTTAAAAATACCAATGATTATTAATGATTATTAACAAAGCTCCCTAATAGGGTGCTTTTTTTATTTAAAAGGAAAATGGGGTTTTTAATGTGATTGAAAACATAAAACTTAAATTCAAAAAAAGTGCAGCAAAGTATACGTCTATGCTTAATCAACTCTCATACAAAACTGCATTGCACACATTGGAACAAGTAAGAGTATTTATATGGATAGGTCAAACGGTATGTGCAATTATATGTGCATTACAAATTTTATTACCACTACCAAATTTAAATTTTCAAATTATTAATTTGATTTTATGGATAGCTGATTGTCTGTGTTTGATAGGGGCGTGTTATGTGAATTGGCTTTTAATTTTATTTACTACGAGACGTCATGACTTAGATCAAGAAGATCGAGTTGAGTTAATGTGGGATCAATTAGATATCATGTACTGGCAAATTTCATATTCAGTTGCGATAGGAGTTGCTATTCCATGTTGTTTGACAATTATTCCATATTTGCAATTCTTGCGAAACAATCCTGTCATAAAGGGTTGGACACCACAAATGACAGACAGCATTATTGGATCACCAATTTGGATTAGACTACTGATTTTTGGTATTCCTGTATTTGTTGGGCTGTTAATGCATGGCAGAATTAAGAAATATAGCCAAGATTATCATGATCAATTTGATACGTGGCTAAACTCATTTGAGTTCCAAGATTCAAAGTTACATGATGTATTAGCGAATAAAGTCAAAAAAGAAAATGATGAAGAGGTCCATGAACCAAGCTTGGTTTTGGGTAAATCTGTTCTGTCTGGAGATTACATTGTTCAAGATCCAGGAACTAGACGTAGAAACATGATTGCCACAGGACCGATTGGTGCGGGTAAAACTTCTGCTGTCTTCAGACCGCAAATTTTACAGGATATAAGCAGTTTTATTTATTACCTTAGGAATTATGCTAGGCTTTCACAAAGAGAGGACTGGGACAAGCCTTTCGGCATACAACAGAATCTTCTAAGTGGTTTCGCCGTCATTGAAACTACTAATGATTTATGTAGAACGGTGTACGAAGATGCAATAAGGAAAGGAATACCAAAAGAAAAAATTGTATGGTTTGATCCTGACAATCCAAATACTCCTAGTCTTAATATGATGAATGGTCCAGTAGAAAATGTAGCACAGAATCTGACTGACATTATGACTGGGTTAAAAAAATCAAACGATGACTTTTTCTCACAATCAGAGAGAATTCATTTAACCCAACATATATATTTGTTAAAAGAAGCTGCTATTATTGAAAATAAACCGGCTAGTTTCGGTGAACTGATTAGAATGTACAATGATGTTTATGTGGTGGTTGACAAAAGAGAAAAGCTGAGAACATACGTTGAAATTCTTTATAAAAAACTTGAAAAACTAAAAAACAAAAAAGAAAAAGTTGCTGCAGGAGAAATTGAGGGAGATTTAAATAGTGTTGAAGTTGAATATGATGAGCTTAAAAATAAATATGTTATTAATTCTGAGACATTAGGATGGTTCGACCGTAATATTGTGAGCCCACAATATAAGGATAGCGTTAAAGTGCAGCAGTCAGGACCACACAAGGGAGAACCAATTTATGAAGATGTTACTGCACCTGATATTAAAGGATTACAGAATCAATTAACTTTCTTGGCCAAAAGAGTTGGTGTTCGGCGTGTATTGTTTAAAGACGCAGGTAATTTTAACTTAGACGAATGGATGAAAAATGGAGGTATTATTCTTTGTAATACAGCACAAGATTCGTTAGGAACTCAGGTCTCTGAGATTCTTGGACAGATTTATAGCCTATCACTGCAAGGAGCAACCTTTAGAAGAACTCCTAATGTGGATCCGATGTTTCCTCTTTATCAAGACGAATTTCCAGCATATTTATCTCTAGGATTTACTAATTATGCAGCACAGGCAAGAAAGTACAATGTGCCTATAACTGTTGCAGCCCAGTCTCCAGCTCAGTTAACTATTAAATACGGTCCGGCATATCTGAGAACTATATATTCAGTGATGCTAACACGTATTACTTTTGGAGATATGGGTTACGATGACGCCGTTTTCTTAAGTTCTCAGTTTGGCAAACATAAGGAAGTTGTGGATTCTTTTAGCGAACAGGATATAGACTTGGCTGCTTCAACATCCCAAAATAGAAAAATGGTTCAGTCCCGAATAGAAGAAGTTCCTAATATCACTCCAGAGGAAATTATGGGGTTAGAGAACTTTACCATGGCAGTTAGAATACCTGGTGAACATAACAGTGATCTATTTGACAAAATGCGAGTATCAAGAATATCAGATGAAGATGTAGCAAATCAAAGTGATAATTTTGATCTTAATGATCCTAAAGATAAAAGTGCTTATGAAAAGATGCAGAAGCTATTAAAACACGATAATCCGGACTATGATTCAGTTGATAGAGCAATTATTGAAGAGATTAGAGAAGGCATAATTAAAATTGACGAGCCTAATCTAGAAACGGATGCAGAGAAAATAATCAAATTTGATAAATCTGATAAGATCAAAAAATTTAGTGCTAAAAAGCCTAAATCAAGAGCACAAAATGAAAAAGCCAATATATCATTAAAAGAACCTGATAATGATCCTTTTGATGATATTGGTGGATCTTTAACTGACGATTCAGTAAAGAGAGAACCTATAAATATTAAGGGTGCAACAGAATTAACACATGAAATGGCACGAAAAATAGCTGAAAGATCAGTTTTTAAGTCACCTAATGGTGGCAACGGTCGATTTGATAACAATTTAAAGCAAATTAATGATCGATCAGTTAAATATAAAGATCAAATAGTGAAAAGGGATGAATCAAAAGTTTCAGAGAAAAAAATAGATAGAATAGGCCTGAAAGACAAGACTAAAGTTAATAATTTAAAAACGACTAAAAAAGAAGCGTTAGTTAATTTTCAAAAAAATTATGAAAAAATAAGGAATGATTCTAACTTGTCTCAGAATGATAAGTTTATAGAACTAAATCATTTTGTAGACCAACAGAAAGTGATTTTAAAGCCACTTTTTAATGATAATCTTAATCAAATAATGGATAAAGTTTATAAATCACTAGATGAACTTAAAGAGTCTTCAAAGTCATTACCTACTGCCAATCAGCTTGGTGAAGTTAAGAGTAATAGTTCGAAGAATAATGACTTTGAAAACGATCTAAATTACTTAATGAGTGAATACGATGATAATATTCAACCTAATAACTCATCACACCCTGAACGTACTCATAATGATACTGATTATGGTAATACTTTCCAAAAAAACGAATATGATGATGACACTCCATTTAATGATCAAGATCCCTTTGATAATCAGCCAGGGATGAATGACAGTAATAACTACTAAAAAGAAAAGGAAAAACAAATGATTGAAAGACTAACTTTAACACCGCCCATTAGTGAGATGTGGTCAATGAATCCAATCTCTAGTTTTTTTATTAACAAGGAGGAAAGGTCAAAATTAATTGTACTTAATGACTATAATTTAAAGTACCTTAAAGAACCTGATGATAGTATAAATTTGATGAAACAAACTAGTAATGTAGAGTTGCTTTTATCTAGTGACTTATCTTCTATTTCTGAATTAAAAAAGCTTGTAACAACATATTTTTGCTTGGAAGAGATAAATAAATATAGCTTTAACAAAAATATATTACTTTTGTTTGTTAGAGCGTGGGTAATATCCTCTGATTATAAAGCAAAAAATATGCTTAAAAAACTTAAAGAGTGGTTTGAATTTAGTAATGACCAACTAGTAAATGAATTTGCAGGACTAAAAGATAGAATTAATGATGAACAAATAAAAAAGGCTGTGTCCGTCTTTAGCCAGAGTCCTGGTTTTACAAACTCTATTATCAAATTCTTATGGAGCGTACATGGACACCAGGCAATTAATTTGAAAAACTGCAAGTTTGTATCTATAGAAGATAATAAAGTAAGTGTTATACCAGTATCGTTATTAAAACAAAGCAGGAAATACTATTACTTAGTTTTAAGATTTGCTTTTTTGCACAAGATTAACGTGATTCTAGACTCTGATTTAGAATTAAAGTCATTTTTAAGCAAATTAAATTACTTTAATGCAACTATCTATCTATTTCGTTATTATAATTCGCCAAGTCAAGAGTTGAATTATCTAGCTTCCAATGCGAATGATGTGTGGAGTTGTAGTCAGAACACTGAGCAGTCAGTATTTTGTGCTTGGGTTGCGTCTAATTGCTCTTCTGCATTGAGAGATTTCTCTTTAGGTTTATTGAATAGGATTGCTTACGATACCCCGTATTTACAATTTACGGGTAGATATCTAATTGTACGCAATGAGACATTGTCATTAGCTAAGTTTGATGATCAGCAAAATGATTGGATTGCTGTACCTTTTGATGTGCGAAGAATTATTAAACAAACTGCTGATAAAAACAAATTAAGTTTGAATGATGTGGCTGATTCTATTAACTCTTTGAAAAAGATTATTGAAGAAACCTCAAATAAAGAAGATGAAAATAAAGAGAGTGATATAACTCTAACGGATATTTTGAACGTGTTAAAAAATTTAAAAGATAGAGTTGATCAGGTACTGGATAAAGAAGATGATAGTTTCATTAATAGTGATATTGGTAAGCAATTTGATAATGTGCTGTCAGAACAAAGCGAATTATCTGGAAGTTACCAGGACTTTGATTCATGATGTCTAGAGAATAAATAAGACCGTTAGAATAAATAGTCTAACGGTCTTATTTATTACTGAAATTCAGTTCAAAAATTTAAAAATTTAAAGTTGAAAAACATAACTAGTTTTGAACAATCGGCATATATTTAAGCCAAAACTCTGTATATTTATCAGTACTATTAATATTTACACTCATTACTTTTAATGATTCAACTAATTTAGTAAAGTTGATATTTTTATAATAAAAATTAAAACCAGCATTAATTGTCTCAGATTTATCTTCTGAAAACCAAGAACTTGGAGCAATACTAATATTTTTGCCATTTCTAAAAATAAAAATAATGAACTGATCTTTTCCAATTATTACTGAGCCTAACATGTTAAATAGAAGTGAATTAAAGGGAATATAAGATTCCTGTGAATCCTGACAATCATATACTGTAAGTCTTTTTATACTCAATTTCTGAAGATCACTTTTAAAAGCAAGATCCATTTCATGTGTTTTTAAAAGCCAATCCTTATCATTAGCTGCATTTCTTATTTGTTCATAAATTTGTGAATTTTGGTGTTCTGGAGCCTTTTTAGTTGTCATGCTACCAAGTACGTCATCAAGTAAATTAGCTTTATTACGAGGCTGAGGTGGCGGTGGTGTTTGAACGATGGTTTTATCGGTGTTTTGTTTTATTTGATGAGTTGATCTAATATGTTCAGAATGATTATTATCTATATTTGTAGGAATAGTTTCTGATTTACTATTTGTAGGTACAAACTGACTAGACTCATGAGTTTGCGTTTTATTCAACACCAGGTTAGGTCCCCCATAACTTTGAGAGCTTCTGTTAGAGCTTTCATTTTTGGGACTAACTTCAACATGATTGGTTGATTCAATCGAAGTTTGATTATCTGTTGACTGGGAAGCTGTTTGTTTAGTTTTAATACCAGTTGATGGAGCGACATTATTATCTTTAGTTGAATGTTTATTAACTTTAATGGGACGCACAATTAATCTATCATCATCTTTTTTGGGTGGCGTAATTTTATGAAAAATATCGTATAGAGGCTCTTTTTGATATTTTTCTATTCTTTGTTTTGTTAATAGTGTCATACTCTTACTTCTTTCTTTAATTTTGACTTCAGTTTAACAATGAAAGCTGATAAATTTTTCTTATCTTATATTTTCCTAATTTTTAACCATCTTTCTTCTATAATTTTTAAACAGAAAGGAAGAATTTATGTCTAATAACACTAATATAAAATTAAAAATAGCTCATGATGGTGGAAATGGATTTATGAAAGATCAGATAAATAAAGATAGGTTTATTTTTCCTTCTGTAATTTCACCTGTTTTACCAGGTTCCGAACCATCTGTGACTGAAGTCGAAGATACAGATAAAGTTCAAAAAATCATGAATGATTTTTTGGATCATATGGATATTACCGTTCAAAGTAAAGGTATTAACATTAATGGACGCTACCAAATCGGACGGAGTGCAAGCCATAGCATTTCTCCTATGACGTTCAATGTTAATAGTAACGAAGGCAAAGCTGATTCTGATATCAGTATTATTTGTTTATTAAGCTTAGCCTCTTATTACGCACTAAATAAGTACTTTAAGGAAAATAGTGATATCCCCTCAAACTTAATAGTAGATATCGAAAAGTTTATCACAGCACTTCCAATTGATGAGATTAAATTAAAAGGAGCCAAAGAAAGATTCATTGAAAGATTTACTTCTAATAATCATATAGTTATTATTAATAATTTCTCTAAACCAGTTTCAATAACTTTAAGCTTTAAAAAAGGCGAAGTTCAGCCAGAAGGCATAATTGCTGAGAATGGCTTAATTGCTGAACCAGAAAATAGTGAGCTATCTAGAAATGACGGAATTTTTGATGAGTTAAATAAAGACTATGATTTAGATATTAAAGGTCAAGATTTACTAAAAATGGGTAATGTATTAGGGATTGATATTGGTGAGGGAACAGTAGACTTTTCTGTTACCAACTCTGCGGCGCCAGTTCCAACTCTCAATTCCAGCATTTTACTTGGTATAGGCAATGCAACAGAAAATGCCATTAATGCACTACATCAAGATTATCCAGTTATTGGTAAAATAAATAGGCAAGCCTTCATTGAAATTGCTAATCGTGATAATTCAAAAGAAAGTCAAACTTATAAGCATTATTTAGATAGTCAATTAATAATTCTTGAACAGCAAATTACTGAACAAGTTAAATCTATTTATCGTACACTTAATTCCCAAGTTGGTTTAATTTTTATTTGTGGAGGGGGCGCAAGTGTACTAAAAAATCACTTTGAAAAGCGCTTTTCAAAAATAATTGATGAAGTAAGTCCATTTGACAGTGCACCCATTATGTGGGTTGATGAGAAGTTTGCGCAAAATCTTAATTTAGATGGTCTAGTATTTAGGCTAAATTGGATGAAGTAAAATGCCAAATAAACGAAGCAAAAATCGAAAAAGAATAATAATTACTTTAGATGATAATCGAAAAAGTGAAATCAATAACTATCTTGCTCGCCAACGCAATATTAAAGAATCTGTTCAATTAGCAATCTTACTTGCTGAAAAAAGTTTTGGAAATGCAGATTTAATTCAAGCTTATCAAGACTATACATTAGGTTTAGAAAGTAAGCCTTTGATAGATATGCAGAGCCAATCTCAGAAATCTCGTAGCCATAGCAAGAAAAAAGATGAGTCTTTAATAAAAAGTAAAAAGACAAGACATAAGAATGATAATTTAACGTATAGTGATCAGTTTAAAGTTTCACCAAAGCAAAAAGACAATCTAAAGGCTGAAGATATAAATAAAATGTTTTGGAATGGCGACTCAAATTTACTCTAAACTATTTTTCTAACTTTAAAATTATAAATATTAGTCCTCGATTTCAAATATAAAATGTACGTCACCTTAAAGTTGAAATTAATTAGGAAAAATTTTGACTTATCGATAAAAACTTTAAATTGTTAATGTAACAATGTTTTTATTTGTTTTTGAAAAAAAAGTGGGTAGGAAAAATAAAATAATAAAATAATTTGATATTATTAAATTGATTTCGAGATAAAAAGGAGTTAAAAAAATGAAAGAAAAAACTGTTATTAAAAAATTAACTGTCTCTGTAGCTGGAGCTGCATTCTTAACTGCTGGAGCTTTAATGAATACTCATGAAGTAAAGGCTGCTACTAACCGTAAACCAGTAAATGGGGTATTACATGTTAGATATAATGGCAAAGGTAAGGTTAGATTATTAGACGGTAACGGTCATTACCAAAACCGTTACTTAAATAAAAATACTGCATGGAAAGTATTTGAAAAAGCTACAATTAATGGTCAAACAATGTATCGTTTAGGTAGCGACAAGCAATGGATTCCTGAACATTATACTGATATGACTACTGCATCACATATTACTAGTTCAGCTTCAAAGGCTACTAATAGAAAGAGTCTAAGTGGAGTAATCTATGTAACTTACAATGGTAAGGGGAAAGTTAGATTATTAAATTCAGCTGGTCAATATCAAAACCAATATGTCTCCAGAAATAGTTCGTGGAAGGTGTTTGAACAAGCAACTATTAATGGCCAAACAATGTATCGCATTGGTAGTGATTCTCAATGGATTCCAGCTCACTTTGCAAGCTTTGCTGCAAATAGACCAGCAAGCAGTTCTTCAAATAATCATACTGTACATGCTCATTGGACCGACCTTAATGGCAATCCAATTAATAATCCAAATCAAAAACCAAATAATAATCACAATCAAGAATTAAGTGGTACTGGCAATTGGAGCCAAGCGCAAATTCAAGAAGCTAAACAAGAATTTGTAAATTATGTAAATAATTGGCGTCAAAGTAAAGGGCTAGCACCGTTTACTTGGGACACGAGTAGCTGGCTACAACAAGGTGCAGAAGTTCGTGCACAAGATAACCACCAAATGTTTATGCAAAGTGGTTCTATTAGTCATACAAGACCAAATGGCCAAGATTATGATGATGCTTTCCATTCAGAAGTAGGTAGTATTGGTGGAGAAAATATCGGTTACGTAGGTAATTCAAAAGGATATACTCCAAAACAAGCTGCAGACTTAATTGCACAAGGATTTATTGATGAAGGACCTACTGGTGGCCACTACCAAGTTTTAGCAATCCCAGGTGTGAAGCCAATGATTGGTGTAGGCTTCAGTGTTGCGCAAAGAAATGGTCAATATGTTTATATTTTGAATATGGAAACTGGAACGAATGTAAGACTAGTTTCAGATGTAAGTATTGATACAGGTAAAGATGACTATGAATGGGCACAAAAATGGATAGGAAAAGTTGTTCCAAATATTACTCATTATGCTCACCACGTAAACGGTAGAATTGTAGTACATAGATCTGAATTTGAAGACTCAATGGGATCAGGTCCTGATGTGAACTCTATTAAAGATAATGAGTTACCTGAATACTGGAATGAAATGTGTAATTACTTGAAGCAAAAATATAATGCAATTATTGACTAAGTTATAAAATAAACCCCAAAATTCTTTTCTTTGAATTTTGGGGTTTATTTTATACATGCTAAACTTGCTAAAATTTAATAGAATAGTTGAAGACTTTTTTGATAATACAAGAAAAGGTTATTATTTAGCAAGTTTAGACAAACATCGCCTTATAAAAGTAATTGGTACAGCAAGGAATTAATCTTAGCTGTTGACGCATATAAAATAAAAAAAGGAAATATATCTTTCTGATATGCAGAGAATCAGTATCCTTCTACATATTTCTATGTTTTATTATAGCAGTGAGAACGTCTGGATATCAGAAGCTAATTATCAGTATGATTCTAAACACTACCTGTTATTTTCAGAAACTCAGAAATTTATTTTCGATGTAGCTCGTTATCATACTTCACGTTAAAGAAAAGTCCTCTAGGACAAATTATTTGTTCTAGAGGACTTTTAATCGTATCTAAGATAGACCTGCATCATTTAAAAGGTCTGAGGTAATACCGTTATCACCCGACTGGTTATCAGTCACTATCTTATGCTTAGAAGAATCTGCATTGTTATTTTGCTTCTCAGAGTCGTGCTTGTGATCTTTAAGAGTTTCTTTAGTATTGGATTGTAGAGCTGACCTAGACCGTGAGTTTGAATTATTAGTTTTATCCGTAAGTGGGTTAATATTAAGATCCTGGTTGCTAGACTCAGAGGCCACTTTTAATGAAAGTTGAACTATGTCTTGGTACCCTAGCTGGTTAGCCGCAATTTTAATTAATTGTTGTATAGAAAGTGTTTTATTTTTTTGCTTCGATAACCACTTGTTTACTGAACCTGATTTGTCGTATTTAAATAAAAGAGTTTTACGTTGTCTATCAGCCATATTTCTCATCAGCCTATCTTATTAATTAAATCTTGCAGCCATAGCATTAACTAGTAAATCTAAGCCAATTTCGTTAAGTCTTTGGGCGTAGTCTTTTCCAACCCAAACAACAACTGCGTCCGATCTTTTTCTTCTTAAGTTTCTAGTTAAGTTATCCCTTAAATTGGTCATTTTAATCAAGGGAATTGATCCACCACCAAAAATATATACCACTTCAAGCTGAGTGTTTTTTGAAAGAATTGTGTTTAACTTTTGTTCAATATCGTTTACTAAAGAATCGACATTGTCTTCAACTGCTTGAAGTGCGGTTTGCTTATTTTCTTTCTTAATTGAACTAGTTGGATCTGAATTAAGAATATCAGTTAAAGCAACTACATCTGGTAGGTTATAACCGTTCTCCATGATAGGAATTTGGTCTAGAGCATTAGATAAAATGGTCCCATATCCTTGATTAATAGACGTAGATGTAAATGGATCTGCTTTTCCATTTGAAGTTAATGCTAAGTCGGTAGTTCCCTGTCCAATATCGATCCCTAAAACATTTTTCGAATCTTTGATAAGCGAATCCGCATCGTCAGCATAATCTGGAGAATATTTTTTGATATCAGCCTTTAATGCGCTTTCAAGTTCTTTAATATTTCCCTTCTTAATGGCAATAGCTGTAGCAATTTCGCCCTCTTTAAAGATTTGTACATCTTTAAAAGAAATAGTTACGGAAATAGGATCAGCAAAGTTATTTAGTATAACTATGTGCTTTTTTCCAGTGAATTTCTTAGTGTAACTTTCACGTTTAGCAGCTGCATTACGTCCAAATTCATTAATTGGTAGTGCAGTAGCCATAACTACGTCAGCTTTAAGAGGTTCAAAAATATCGTCGCCTGCTTCGTAAGCTTCTTGAACTTTTTTGGCGGCAATTAAACTGAGCGGAAGAATTAAGGATAATTCAGTCTCACTTTTGCCGAAGCCAGAATTAACGTCAAAAGCTTTTCTTGGCAGAGTAGAATTGCTTGCTGAAATTCCAACTAAGTATCGTTTATTATCGATAGTTACATCCATATTATCTAATAACGAACCAACAGTTTGCTTGATTTGAGATTCGGTTGGATCACTAATGGGATCTCCAGTTACCTGATGAATTTCAGCAACTACAGATGGTTGTTGGATATATTCATCATCAATATTGGCCTTAACTTCACCATAACCAAGATCGTTTGCTACGATCATATACTTTTTTTTGTTCATCTAAAAGGTCTCCTTTTATTAGTTATTTTACAATTATTATTTTAGCACTAGCCTAGGTAATCTACAATATGCAATATATATTTAATATATATTCAATATATTGGTAAATATATATTTAATATATTAGTAAATATATATAAATAGAATGAGCTTTAAAACAAATAAATTTATTTTTTGGCAAAAATTTGCAATTTATCTAATGACGGGAAGTTTCAATTAAACTCATAGTTGATGAGTAGAAATCTCGTCTTTTGCAATATTGGGGTTTTGCAAAAATTATATTAAGAAGGAGAAACTTTTGTATGAAAAAAGTAGAAAAAGTTGAAGACAATAGCGACTTAAAAGAACGCAAGGGTCTAAAACTTATGTCTGCACTAACTATGGCTCTACCAATGTTTTTAGGAACCGCATCTAAGGTTAGTGCTGATAGTACAGGGTATAAGTATCATGACACACTACCCACTCAAGTAGTTTATCCACAATATGAAAATGATACTAAGTCTTATGCTTCTTTTCAGTGTAAGTTGAATTATAAGGGGGGTCAAATTGTCAATGATCCTGGTATAGCTGCAATTTGGCAAGATGAGTATGGTGATCAGATGTATTGTACTGAGCCGTACATGAAAACACCCCATGGTACTCAGTCGCAAACATATAATAACTATCATCCAGAAATGGTATCAGTTCTTAGAAGTGGGTGGCCCGTAAAAAGTTCTCAAGAGCTTGGTTTAGGAAATGACTCTGTCGCTGCCTTTTATGCAACACAATTAGCTGTTTGGGTTACTGAAGCAGCAGCTACAGGACAAAGTACAGTAATTTTACCTGAAACAATCAAATGGACTAGTCCAAATGGATCTGCTACACAAGAAGAGTGTAATAAAGTAAAACAAGCTTATGAAAAGATTCTGGGAGATGCTGCAAAAATTCGTGATGAAAAACCGGCCTCGACAATTGAATTAGAAGATGTAACGCATCAGAATGATGATAAAGATGTTGAAACTCAAGGTAAATGGGCATCAAGAAAACTTTTCCACGTTACAACGAAAAACGAAAATAGACAATTACAACAAGTAACTGCTCAAATTAAGGTATCTGCTTCAAATGTGCCTGGAACTACTCAGATATACCAAGATGGTAAGTTGGTTGGTGAAGGAACGGCAGATGCAAGTGGTAATGTAACAATCACTGGTACAATTAAGACCAATGAAAATTTTACAATTCAAACTCCTACTCAAGACCACAATGCAACTGTAAATGTTGATGTATCAACTGATCAAGCATATGTATTAACAGGATTAGGTGTAGCCGGAAATTATTCGAAAGGTGAACAGTCTTCAGTTGGTTTAATCGCTTTAAAGAGTAAGCCAATATCTGCACATGATAGTTACCATATTGATATGCATCCAATTAAGTTCCATATTCAAAAAAATGATGATCGTGACCAAGATGGTACAGGTCAAGGTAATCCAATTGGCGGAGTAACTTTTAAAGTATATAAGGCAAATCCACAGCAAAAAAATTCTACCGGGCTGGGTGACTATGTTTCTTCTTTTACAACTGACGACAATGGTGAGTTCACAACCACGGGCTTAGATTATGGTTATTACGTATTAGTAGAAGATAAAGTTCCTAAAAATATTAAAATTGATAGAACACCGAAACCAGTAGATGCAACCTACAAATCATTAAAAGGAACTAATAACACTCTTTACGTTGATTACGGAAAGATTACTAACCAATATCAAGACGTTCATGTTACTTCAACAGCAACAAATCTAGAAGACAATTCTAAGTTTGCTCAACCAATTGCTGGTCCGGTTGTTATTGAGGAAAATCTTCACTTTAGCCATCTGCAAACTGTAGCTCCATATAAAGTTCACGCATGGCTAGTAGATAAAGCAACAGGCCAACCGATTACTATTGATGGCAAAAAAATTGAAGTTGAGAAGACCTTCGGATCTAAAACTCAAGACAATAATCCAGATGGGTTAGAACAAGACCTAGCAGTTGAGTTGAAGATTCCGAATGCTGCTAGTCTTGCTGGCAAAGATGTTGTTGTTTTTGCTGAAGGAGAAGAAACAGAAGCTACAACCGACGGTAAAAAATACAGTTTCAGTCACCAAGATCTTAATGACAAAGCTGAAACTATTCACTTCTCAAAACCAGAAGTTCATACTCAAGCAATTAATAAAGACCATGGTGGTAATGAATTACAGCCTACCGATCGTGAAACTATCACGGATACTATTAAATACAAAGAGCTGATTCCAGGTAAGACATACACAGTTAAAGGTATTGTCATGGATAAACAATCAGGAAAAGCTGTCATGAATAATGGTAAAAAGGTTGAGTTTTCAAAGACTTTCACTCCAGAAAATGCTAATGGCGAAGTTAAAGCAGAAGTAACTTTCGACGCACATCACTACTACGACCATGATTTAGTTGTATTTGAAACGGTTTACTACACTGGATATGAATTGGCTAAACACCGTGATATTAATGATGCAAGTCAAACTTTACATGTAACACATCCTCAAATGCATACTACTTTGTCTTACAACACTCAAAAGTTAGTTTATGCAAATGAAAAGAATATTGCTGAAGATGTTGTGCGATATACTGATCTAATTCCAGGCGTGCAATATACTTTAAGAGGTAAATTAATGGATCAAGTTACAGGTTTACCTGCAACTCAAAATGGAGTACCAATTGTAGCAACGGCTAGATTTACTCCAAACCGTAAAAATGGTACTGTTACCCTTACATTTAAGTTTAATGGTAAACCTTATGTTGGACATACTCTTGTTGCTTTTGAAACACTTTATGATAATGGTCATGTTTTGATTGATCATGCTGATTTGAATGATGCATCTCAATCAATTGTTATTGATCACTATAAGAGAAATGTGACTCCACCAATTCCAACTCCTCATGGAAATTCAGGACATGGTGGTACTGTTGTTGTTAATAACAACAATAACAATAATAACAACAATAATAATAGTGACAATAATTCCAACAACAATAATGCTAATAATGGATCAAACAACTCCAACCTTGGCGCAAATAATGGTAACAATGTAAACAACTCAAAGAGTAACAATACTGAGAATGCAAATAATTCAAAATCAGCAGCAAACAATGTAGCCAATAATCAAAAAGCTATCCCTCAAGCTATTAAAGCTACTCCATTGCCTACGGCAAATGTTTCTGCTAATACTCCTTCAGTAGGTGTTGTAACTGGCAGTTTGCCTCAAACCGGAAGTCAAAGTGATATGTTTGCACAAATTATTGGTGTTGGTTTTGTTACTTTAACTATTGGTGCTGCTGTTGAATATGTTCGTAGACATGACAGCGTTGGTGTTAAATAATAGATAAATAACTCTATAAAAATAAAAATAGATCTCACTATTTTAAAAGGGGAGATCTATTTTTTTGTGGATAAGAATAACTGTTAAATGTTTTAAGACCTGTACAAATTTTTTGCAAGATATATGTATTATCCAATCATCTATATTTTTCTAATAAAATAATTTCTAAATCTGAGAAATGGAGCAATGAAAAATGAATAGAAAAGAAAATAGTGCTAACTACATGTACATAGGTAATCTTAGAGAAACAGAATTTTTGATTAAAAAAATAACGCACAAACATCCAATTGAAATTAAAAAGACTGATGTATTAAAGAAAGTGTAGTTCTTAAGATATGAACATTGGCACTTTCAGATTACAAAAAGCATTAAAGTGAATGATGTAATAAATAATTGAAAGGTAACTAAAAATGGCAGATGAAAATGTACAAGCTTTGCGTGATTTAGTTAAAGCACAAGATAAAGCTGATGAAAGTCAATATCCGGAATTTTTAGCAAATGCAATTCCTGTTCCATACGAATTACAAAGCTATGTAGCTCAATATAAACGAGATATTAATCATGAATTGTCTACAGAAAATTTACTTTGGGCAATAGGAGATGAAGTAGCAACCTATGAAGTGAGAAAGGGTGTATATGAACAGGTTCTAAAAATGCACCTAGAATCTAATAATGCTCCAGTGTATGTATTTGCAAGCGAGGGGGGAGCTAATTATCGTAGGCTTTCAAAATTTATCGATGTAAGAAAAAAGATTGGTATCTTAACCATGCTTGAGACTGATAATTTTGATGAGGATGGAAATCGTGAGTTTATCGCATTAGGTTCAATTAAACAGGCTGAATTTGTTACTGGTGGATTATTATTCAGCGAATTTGAAAAAGATCCTGATGCAGTTAAAGAAGAAACCCGACAAGGAACAGTTACAGAAGTAGTAAGCACTCCTACTTTCTCTTTTATATCATTTGATTATGAGGGAATTGAGTTAGGGATGCTGGCAAGAGAATTTTATTATCAGACATGGACACGTCCTTTAACAAAGGCAGCCTATATTGGAATGCCAATAAAATTTAAAATTACTGATATTGAAAAAACTACTTATGACAGTCAAAAAGGAATTCAGGCAGCTAGTGAACGAGGTCAAGTAGTTCCAAAAGGTATCATGTATCAAATTAAAACTACTAGAATGCCATTTCTTGAAAAGCCTGATGACGATGTGATAAGTAAGTTCAAGCGAAAAGCTGAGTTTAAAGCATATATTGTAAGATATCATCCAGTAAATGGGATGATTGTTGAATTGGCGCCAGGATGGTGGATTAAGGGGGTTCTTCCTTCTAACTCTCAATACAAGCCAAGCATACGAGATGAGGAACAGCATACCCCTGTAATTGTCAAAATCCTAAATCTAGACACAAAATTGAGACAAGGTAGAGCTGAGATTTTACGGTTCCCACACGGTGTTGCGAGAACCCTAGATCCACATCAACAATAGAAGAAAGGTGGAAGCTATGGCAGATGAAGAAAAGATAGACTATAGATCTGTTGACCTGCAATCTAGTCAATTCATTGATGAAAAGACTGGTACAGCAATGCTACCTTCCTTAATAACCTCTGAAGATGAGCAAAATTTTAAGATAGATCGTGACTTTTATTTAAAGGGGTTTACTAATTTACGTGAATCAGTAAGACAAATAAGACGTTATGAAATTGCTGATCAATATAATAATGTATTAGATCAAATGGATGGGCAGACCGAGTACTGGCTTAAATTCATTGGCATGTTCAAAAGTGTACAAATGTTACAACTATATCGGAATGCGCATATGTTTCCTACTATTTTAGATGATTCACGCATCAAAAAAAGTCTTTATTTTTTAATGAAAAATGGTCTAATTGTGAAGTGGAAATATTATCATCCAATTAATGAGTCAGAGATCCCTGTCTATACATTATCGGGAAATGGTTATCGACTCTTAATGAATTTCTATAAAGACAATTATTTCCATCCACAGAATTTTTGGAATTTAGACGATCGTTACCATCTTAGGTTTTGGGAGACATTAGATGTTTACCAAATTTTAGTAAGTTTGCCAGCTTATCATGCAAGTTCTACTTTGTTTAAAGGAAAACCATTGCAGCAGCAACCATTAATGCCTTCACCGTTGCAGGTTAATTTAGAATTAATAAAAGGAAAACCTAAAAATTTAGTGATTTATCCTGCTCTTCATAATGACTATGAAAATTACTATAAAGACGCTGTAATGAAGTGGGCAAAATATATAGATGCTGAACAAAGTCTTGATTTTCAAATTAATAAGCTACCAAAAGCTCAGAATGTTCTAACGTTTTATACACCCACTCTTAAAAGAGCATATCAATTAGATGAGCTTTTGAAACTTAAAGATTTCAAGTTCCCGTGCCTTTTTCTAGTAGGTACATCCATTAGTAATGAAGGTATTGATAAAGCTTTCTTTGTGCCCAATCGGAGAGAGGAAGGATTAAGACAAGTACACTTTGAAAATATTCTAAAGGAAAATGAATTTGATAATGATAAATCGTAAATTAAAGCTGGTATTTTTGCTTGGATCAGTAAGCTTGCTTTTGACAGCTTGCTCTTCAAGACAGTCCGCCCCAACTGAGTCTCTTTCACAAAATGAAAACAAACAAAAGAAAAATAAGACAATCTCAATGGAATTGGCTCGAGGTAAAATTTCCCAGTCTGCTGGCATGATAACAGTTCCAGTTATTTTAAAAAACACTGGAACGAATTCTACTGTAATTAACTCCAACAATTTCACTTTAAAGATTAAGGATCAGAGTTTTAAACCTTTTACAATCAAAGGAGAAGCATCTGATTATCATTTAGACTTTTCTAATAATAATACTTTCAACAATACAATATCGTTTTATTTAGGCAGTGCTTTGACTCGCCAAGAACTTAAAGATGTTCAGCTATTTTATACCATGGATAATGGTAATAATATTAAAGCCCAAGTTAACAATAATGCGACTGATCAAAAGTATTTAACGACAAATATGACACAAAATATGAAGCACATTGGCGAATATTATTCGGATATTATTGACTACAAAAAACAGCTAAAACAAGCAGAAGAAAGTGACTCGGATAATTTGCCTGCCCTTAAAGACATGTTTCAAGACAATGAATATGATCATTTTAAAATGTGGGTTGTTTTGAGTAAAAGTGATCCCAACACTATTGTAATTAAAGTTTTGAATCAATCTAATACAGATGTTTCAATTCCCTTTGATAATTTAGAAGTTGTTGATAAGTCGAATGTTGAAACGAGAATTGCGCCATCTTATCGCAATTATTATTTGGTTGTTCCTTATGGAAAATATGCAATGGTTTCAGTTCCATTGCAAGATAAAGTAGATGTAAAATCTGAGCCTTTAACCACTAAAGTAAGAAAAGATAATAACTCTTCTGACTTTTTTGATACAAAAAAATCGATTTATCCTATTGAAACAGTGGTTTCAAGTAATAGTGGGGATATAAATGAATTGTTTACTTTGAATCCAAGCACGTATGAAAAAAGTCAAATTGATTGGTCTAACCCAGTGCTTGATATTCAGAAAAATGAGTTTAAATCAACAGTTGAAATTAGTGATTATTTTGCCCTAGTTTATAGTAAAAAGAAATTTAAATTGGTTGGATTAAATAAAGATTCGACTATTGGGGATATAGAAGTACCTAATAGCGTTACTCCATCAAGGGTTACAACATCTGATCCAACACAAATTGTTATGAAATTCAAGGATTTATCGTTATTAAAAAACTATCCGCATATAGTTTTAAAATATTCCAATAATACAATAATGAAAGTGAAGTAACTTAAATTCAGACATAATTTTGATTTGGCCTTGACTAACGAACTAATTTTTAAATATAATGCTTATGCGAAATAAACGTTATTTTAAGTATAAGCATTAGTTTATAAAAAACGATTATTTCTATATCTTTATTTTTTATATGTATTGGGAAAAACATTAATGAGGAGTAGGGGTATGAACAATGAGTCAAATTATTGAGCCATCAAGTAGTTTTTTAACCAACTTATACCAGACAGTTATCTTCAATGATCAAACGTATGAAGAACATAAAAAAATGTGTGAATTCGGATGTTCATATTGTAGTTTTCACAGAAAACGAGAACAACGAATTTTAAGTGATTATAATAAGTCAGTTGCTGGAGTAGCATTTCCCCAAGTACAGAGATATCGTCAAATGATTGAACGACATTCAATTAGACAATTTTGTCCTTCACAGGAGGATATCAGAGGACCACATGGTGAGCTTTTACGTTGGGTATATTTAGCTCTGCAATATGAAAGCTTTTCAGATCGGGAAATTCAGAGATATTTCCATATCAATAATCATGAATGGCAAAATTTTAAACGCAGAGAGTTTCCGAATTGGCTTGATACTAAAGAAGATATTCTTAATACTGAAGGTGCAGAAGCATATCAAAGATTAGTTCGTGAACAGAATTTCCACACACATGAGTCAGGAAAGCTCCGTAAGAAAAGTCAAAAATAAAACCAAAATAAGTCTGAAAAAGAGAGTTACTTTTATTAGTAGCTCTCTTTTTTGGTATTAGATATGAAACAAAGAAATATAACTAAGATTAAAGATCTATTCGCAAATCTTAAAAACAACGACTATATTAAAAAACATGGATTTACAAAAATTGCGCTTATCTATGACTGTCAAAAGTCAATCGCTAACTTAGATATTACGACTGATGGTAATAGTCTTAAAAGTGAGATAACTGACGATCTAATTAATGAGTTATCAATTAATTTTGAAAATCTTTTAACTCACTACCTTTATTTATTTAATTCAATGCATTTAAAATCAATCATATTAAATGCTAGCGTATCTTCCACAGGAATTGATATAAAGGGGATTAAAGGTGCATGTAGATTTGGAATTACTGAGAATAAAAGTACAATTGACGCGCTTTTTAAAAATCTTAATTTTGATGCAAATAAGGATATATTCTTAAAGCCTCAAATGCTAAATCTTTTTTTTAAAAGAAAAAGGCTTCGTGCAGTTCAATTAAATCTTGTAGATCAAGAAATTAAAGAAGATAAAGGTTTTAGCAGACCATGGCTTAATAAATTAAAGCAGATTATCAAAATATATGAAACAAGTAAATGCAAATCAGAATTAAGCCTAGATATCGATCTTCAAAAAAGACAAAAGATAGAAATTAAAGGCATAAGATGCATACCTGAAACTAAGTTGAAAATAAGTGATTCGTTATCATATCTAGGTTCATTAAATAGATTGCTAGATGAAGTTAATGACTTTTCTGAAATTTATCAAGCAATGCAATTAAAAACAGTTAGTTTGAATCAAAAATCCACTAATCTCTATGAAATTGAAACAGTTTTTAGACATGTGAATAGTAAATTGGCAGTTAACCCGTTTGATAATTCCTATCGTCAGATGTGGGAATGTTGTATAAGCAAGCTGTTAAGACAGCTACGGAGAACTAACTTAGAAAATGACTTTAGACAGAAAATCAAATTTAGTATAAATTATCATTTTGATCAATCAGATATACTTGAGCGAATAAAATTTAATTTATTAGGATATGATTTATTAGCTAAAAGAAAAAATATGACTAACGTTCATAGTAATTTATTGCTGAATAAAGTACAGAAAGATATATTAAGTGATTTAGAAGTCAATTACATTAATAATTTCACTATAAATGGTCAATATTCATTAAGTAAGAAGTATTGCAAACTAAAATTATCAGAATTTAGTTTTGATAAAGAAGAAGATAGTTACCAAAAATTGAGAATCAAACTAGTAACGCAACAGGAAAGTAGATCAAAGCAAGATGTAGTAAATTTCCACTTTAATACATATCATGCAAAAGCACATTATGTTTTTAAGCAAAATCAAAAGAAAATTTATCTTCAGCAACTGAAGTTTAAGGAAGGTGATAATGCATGAACTGGCAGTTATTAATGTCAATGAATGATGTTTTTGATGAAAGTACAAATAAAAATCCTAGTATGCAAAACATTCTGAGTGAGAAAGGTGGAAATGCTTTTCACTTTGTTAATCTTCCTGGCTTAGGTGCAGGCAACTCATTAAGTTTTTTAGGTCACGCAGTAAAATACTTTGATATTTTTGCTGCCTTAATGCTATTTATTGGAATTGCCTACATGATTTATTCAAATATTGGATCGAATGGTGAGACGCAGTGGCGTGGCGCACATATGCTAATTGGCATGTATTTGTTTGTTATATTTTTGCATATTGTCGTTACATTATTTGTATCGTATTCAAATTTAGCTGGTGGAAAGATTATGGGCTTTTTTGCTTTATTGGCAGGACAGCTAGTAGTATTTTCAGGGACAATCTTATCCTTCGCTTTAGGCTTTGTATATCAGCATGTTCATTTGATTTTAAACGACAATCGTTATGATATTAAAAGCAAAAAAGCATTTAGTATGGTTAACTGGGCATTATTTGGTGGATTGTTTATTAGCATTTTTTTAGGTTTTGTATAAATGAGAAATAAGCAAAGAAAATTTTTAAATGAAATATTGTATAGAGGTCTCCTGATGGTGGGAGCAGGTATTTGTGTTGGTTTTATTATGATATTAGTATTTACGTTTAAATGGATGTGGTAACGCATGAAGAGATTTTTACACGATAATTTAGTACGTGAGTTACTACATAGATATCAAATGATTGCTGTTGCTTTATTGGTAATCTCTATCATTGTCTTTTTTACAATTTGGGATTTCACACATACCTTTAGCGTAATTATTCTTGCAATTATTGCATCCCTATTAATATTTATTCTAGCAGTCGGATTAATTTGGCTTGTTGATGATTTCAACAGATTTGCAAAGACTTATAAGCAGGTTAATCTGGATAACGAAAATAAGAAGAAATCAAAGTAACTTTTAAGACAAAAGCCAAGATGATATAATAAAAATTGAAACAAGATTATTTGTTTTTTGATTTGATTGTATTAATTCGCTTACGTTAGGCGAGTTTGGGTTGTCGATGCTTTGTTTGCATTGTTTAAATGGTTTTTGTTATTTGTCTTTTAAGACAAATCACGTAATGATTGAATATTAAATATCGAAAGGCTTTAGGTATGTTCCTAAAGCCTTTTTTGTATAGAAAGGGTTAATAAAATGAACGTAAATACATATAGTAAGATTGAAGAAAAATTTGGTGGAAACTTTAGAGAAACGCGAATGAAAGACACTGACTATCAGAATATGAATGTCTATTGGCTTGAATTCAATGGTGCAACGTGTCCAATTTGTGGTCATAGTAATTGGTGTCTAGTGAATGTTACGGGGACCAAAGTTATTTGTCAACGAGTTCCTAATGAACATCCAATTTCAGCATTAAATGGATATCTATATTACTTGGATAAAAATCAGAGTGTTAATTTTGATATTAACAAGATTAAACAAGTTAAGACTTATCCTAAGGCTAAAGATAGAGTTTTAGATTTATTTTATCGATCAGTGCTTCTAGCATATCCGTTGGAAAATAAGCATCGCAAAGACTTATATGAGCGAGGTTTAACTGATGAAATGATCGAGAACCATGGAAGTAGAAGTTTTGGGAGCTATTACAGATTTTCCAAAGAAACTAATGCTTCTGGTTTGAAAAAGGAAAAATTTACTCAAGCAAAAATTGTATATGACGATAAAAACAATAAAGAAATAAAAAATGTTTGGCTTAATATGCTAAATAATTTAAAGCATAGTTTGCACTCTGACTACTATACTCAGAATCTCTGGCAAGGAGTTCCTGGATTTTTATTAAAAAGAGTCACTGTTCCTGGTACTGGCCAAGAATATGCTTCACCAATGTTTAAAGCACCCGTTGATGGACTGTTAGTACCTTACTTTAATGAGACCAATGAGTTGGTAGGCTTTCAGACACGTGTCGATCATGTTTTAGCAAAGCCTGTCATTACTCAACCACTACCTTATGGTGAAATGAAAGTTAATTATGATAGCTACAGTCGTCATTATGAAGTGACTTACAAGGTGGGTGAAAAAGGCGACTTTCATATAATTGCAGAAGGTATAGCAGAAAATAATGAAGTTACTGGCGAATATGGTGGTTTTGAATATAAGTTTAAGCTTGAAGCAGGGGGCAAGTATTTTTGGGTTTCTTCTTCAAAACTAGAAGGAGGAGCTGATGCGCGTGTACCTATTCAGGTTTCCTATAATCCGCAAATTGCAAAACTTGATCCAACAAAAAAAGATCAAGATAGTAATGAGCTAATCGAAAGGAAGAAAATTGTCAACTATAGCCAAAAACCAAAAGCTGTATGGTTAACAGAAGGTGGATTAAAGGCAATTGTTGCAACTAATTATTTATCCAAACGTTTTAGTCAAAGCGAATTAGATAAATATGGTCGAGATGTTCTTGCCGTAGCTGGAGTTAATTCATATCGTCACTTTTTGCCAATGCTCAAAAAGCTTAATGTAAAGAGCGTAACCACTGCATACGACATGGATTTTCTTGAAAATCAACAAGTTGCAGAAAGTTATAAGCAATTAATAAAAATGCTTAAGGAAAATGGTTATCCCATTTATGTAGCTAATTGGGATGCAAGTAAAGCAAAAGGTATTGATGATGCTTTGGTTGCAGGAGTTGAAATTGATTTTCAAAAGCTATAATCTTGTTTATTTTAAATAATTAAAAATATGTAAAGGATTGTTTAAACAAAGTTTTAAATAGTCCTTTTTGTTTGAAAGGAAAAAAATAAAATGAATTTTGATAAATTAAAATCTTTAACTTTAAAACTCATTCCCAGTGATAAATCAGAAAATGAGTACAAAGATAATAATGAAAAAGTCTCCTTAAATAATCAATTAGATTTTAAAGGGCATGTTAATACTCGGTGGATTAGTGATGTAATTGCAATTTGGCAATCTTTTGCGGATATCTTTGAGTCAACTGAGCTTGTTTTTGATTGGCAGGACATTAGTAGTCCTGGTCAAGATATTTTAAAATTAGGCCTTAGGTATAGTTCAATTATTTCATTAAGCCTGAAGCTGAATTTAACATTTTTAGTTGGAGAATTTAGTGACAATGAAGTAAAAAGCTACTCAGAGTTAGAACAGCGAGTTTTAAAAGAAGTAGCTGAACAAATAGTTATAAAAATTGATAACTTAGTTTCTCAAGAGAAAACGAGCTACAGCTTTTTTACTCGCTATGATTTAAATGGAAATGAGAGATTAAATGAATTTCACGTAGCTGAAAGCTATTTAATTCGATTTGCACAAGTTCTTCATATTATTTCAGTTGAGCCTGATTTTAGAAGACATATTAATAACTTCAATATTTTAGCTTCTATTAGTGTTGCTCACTTAAAAGATTTTCAGGAAAATATTCACGAAATAGTTAATAATAATAATTTAAATTTATTAAGTATAAAAGATCATTGGATTCAAAATTTAGACGGTTCTAAAGATTTAATTGCAATAAATGCTAGCTTTAGTCGTCTAAATGGTCAGCATATTTTAAAAATTACAATTTATGCAGATGATCTAAATAAATATCCAGCAAGGGAATTAATAAAGAAGCTTCTAATTGAACAAATAAATGCTTTTTCATTGAAGATGGATTTTTTGTCTAGCAAGGATTTTGCAGATGATGAATATCAACGTCTAATTGATGATCAAAAGTATTTTGATGCAATTAAAAGTCAGTTAAGAAAATAAAGGAAAAAGACAGTCTCAAATTGAGAACTGTCTTTTATTTTGAGGTAAAAATGAATACACAAATTAAACAATTAAATATATTTGACTTTGTTAATGATAATTTCGAGCAGAATCAGAATAAAGCCAAACAAGGAATCAGTACCATCGTAAAACCAAAAGAATTTATTAACAATGACTCTCAAGAAGAGCTTGCAAGATTAATGCAAAAAAAGTTTGGAATAAACAAGACAAGTCTTATTAGTCAATCAAGAAATGATGATTTATATAAGCTTTTTAAAAAACTTGCTAAATATATTTATACAAATGGCTTTTGGGCAATTACTAGCTATTTAGAAGCAGCAGATACATTGTTCCCAGTTTTAGGGTTTTTAGATAAATATGCTTTTACTAGTATTAAGCATCCAATATTAGATAATTATGTTAAGATCAGTGGCTTTGTTGATCATACAGAATGTGACAAGAGTGGTATTAAGGCAAACGAGAAATCGTCATATAGTTATACTTTAAAATTATCTACGTTTATCAATGACAAATATAGTAGATATATTGTTTTAAGTAATAGTAATAAAGACTTAGTAAATACTGGTACTCTGTACTATTTGAAGCGCGAGCCTGATAAAAATTTTACTTATATTTCTAAAGAGCTATTAATAGGTTATTCTAAGCTTTATTCAGATCTAAAGAAGTTTTATATGCGTACGCCTGTAGATAGCCGTCCAACTGAAGAAAGTTTTTATCGGCTATTAAGAGGACTGGTATCTGGAACCAAAAGTGAATATTATTATCTTCATTACAAGAAGGCTTATCAAACTTATATAGCAAGCAAAGATCCTGAAACACAAAAACGGGTAGAAGCATTTGCTAAGTTAATTCATCTATCAAGAAAATCATTTGATGATGATATGAAAGCTTTAGATTTTGTAGCTAATTATTTACATAAAACATTTAATATAATAATGATGCAACAAAAAGAAAGCGATTTGGAGAGTCTTAGTCATGCTAAAGCTTGGCAAACTAAGAAGAATCCGAATACTGGAAGTATTCATGCTTCTGCGACTTCAATTTTGAACAAATGGTTTGGAAAGATTGAAATTGACAATGACGTTGATTTAATCAAGTTTAGCGAATTTGAAAATAGTGTTAAAGATTCTATGGAGTATTTACCGAAGGCTGACATTAAGCCAACTTTACGTTTAAGAAAGATTGCGAATCATAAGGCAATAGGTTTGTATTTTCCGCAAGTAAATAATATTGTCGTTGATTTTCGTGATGCTAGACAGCGTGGTCACTTTAAAGGACGGTCAGGAATAAGTTCTTTTATACATGAGTATGGACATTATTTAGATTACAAATACAAAGTTAATTTGCGTGATAATATCAAATTACCATGGAGTATGCAGGAAAGCTTTAGACCAATTTTAAATAAGGTCAATGATAATTTGCGATTAATTGATACAAATTCTTATGTAGCTAATAAGTTGATGTATTATACAACTCCAACGGAGGTGTTTGCACGAAGTTTTGAACTATATATGCTAGAAAAAGGTCATGCATCTCAGCTTTTGATTAATCAGAATGATGTTGACACGTTAGATGAATATAAGATTATTCGTAATGGAAATATAGACAATATAGTCACATATTTCAATACATTATTTGCTAGTTAAAATATAAATGTTGAACTACTTTAATAAAAACTGCCCGGAAATCCATGGATTTTAATCCTTGGATAGGGCTTTTTTTGTTGCTTGTCATAACATATTGGATCCTAAACACTACTTTTTGCTCCCGGAAACACAGGAATGTATTCCCAATGTGGTCATTAATTTAAAGAGCGGAATAGCTTTTTGTTTACGTACCGACTTATGTACGTTATAATATTCATATAAACATGGAGGACGATCATTATGGATAATATTATTACACCAACAAATGCAAGGAAAAATTTATTTAACTTAATAAAAAAAGTTAATTTTGATCATGTTCCAGTCACAATTTCATCGGTAAAGAGTGATGACAGTGCAGTTCTTTTAAGCAAGGACGATTTTGATTCAATTATGGAAACTATGTATCTTGAAGAACATGGAGTGGGCCATGTGGTTCGTGAACGTGAAAAAGATAACAGTGGGTTCACAAATATAGATGATATTGATTGGGATAATTTGTAATTTAATATGTACAGCGTTCAGATTAAAAATTCGGCAAAACCAGATTTAAAAAAGATAAAGAGGAGTAATCTTAAGAACAGCTTTAACGATATTGTTAACCAATTGAAAAAAGATCCCTATAAGCCAAATCAAGGATTTGAAAAATTATTTCCTCCAATAGGAAAGAAATACTCAAGAAGGTTAAATGTTCAGCATCGAGTTGTTTATTCAATTGATGATGATACAAAAACTGTTTTTATTTTTTCTGCTTGGTCACATTATGAATAATAATTAAGCATCCTATGGAGTCAGAATTTCATAGAATGCTTTTTTTATTTTATATGCTTTTTTTATTTAACAAATATCTTACTTTAGAATGTTGGTTAGTCTGAGAAAGGATGTGGGCTATGATCCATTACTTTATTACAACTAATCAGGATTTTGAAACAACGTCAATAGAAAGAGCTCAGATAAAAAGAGCCAAGCTTTTTAGTGATTTAAAACAACAAAGCAGAGTTATTGAATTAAAATATAATTTTGATCATAAGGATGTACAGGACAAGCTTAATTTTCACAATGTTATAAATATATACCAGTATTTTCAAAAACTTAAATATGGAAAAGACAATCAAAAAACTATTGAAGAAATAGTTCAAAAGAACAATTTTGAAGTTAGAGATAACACTTTGTTAAAAGAAAACAAAATTAGGGCTCAATGGAGCAATTTTAAAGGGCAATTATATGTTATTTCTTACTTTGATCAATTTGGTTTTCTTGATCGACGTGAATATTTTGATCAGGGATGTTTAACTTTTGTTGAATATTATGATGATCGGGGAAAACTTATGACTCGGGTATATAAAGATAACGAAAACAGGGATGTCATAGTCAAACATTATCATGGAGGTGAGAATGATAAAGCTGTCTTATGCTTAGTTGAAGTTAACTATGAAGGTATATGGTATCAGTATGATAGAATAGAAGATTTTTATGGATACTTTTTTGATATTTTAAATAAAAATGGAGAAGCTGTCTTTTATTCCGATAGATCAAGCGTAGCATTGCCTGCATTTAAATCAATGAAAACAAAAGCAAATAGATACATGGTTTTTCATTCCACGTTTACGATTAATGCCCACCCCAATGGTTCACTCTATGATCAATACAAGGATATTCCATCTATGCTTGAAGAAGGAAAATTAACTGGATTAATTTGCTCTACAAAAAAAGAAGCACAGGATTTATCTCAGAGATTTAATACTAAAAAAGTATATGCTATTCCAGTAGCGTATATTAATAGGCAGGATGAATCTATTAAGTTCAAAGATCGCAAGCCTTATTCAATAATCTCTGTCGCTCGACTAGATAAAGTTAAACAATTAGATCATATTATAAAAGCAGCGATTATTTTACATCATAAATTTCCCAAACTTACACTTGATTTTTATGGTAGTAATACTACTAGTAATGGGACAAAAACTTATCAGAAATTAGAAAAATTGATTAAAGATAATAATGCAGATAGATATATTAAGTTTAAAGGATATGTTAATGATATCGATACAGTTTATAAAAAAGCCTGGTTGCAAGTTATAACTAGTGAATTTGAAGGATTTTGTATGGCAATACTAGAAGCACAATCGTTTAGCTGTCCCACAATTAGCTACGATGTTAATTATGGACCTAGCGAGATTATAGAAAACGGTAAAACAGGGTACCTAATCAAAAAAAACGCGCAAGATGAATTAATTAGGCGAATTGATTCTACTTTTACAAATTTTTGCCTCCTTAAGAAATTTTCGAAAACTAAAAATAATAAGATAGTTTCTTTTAAAAAGCCTAATGTTAAAGCATCATGGAAAAATTTTCTAAACAAAGAAAATATTTTTAAGTAAAAAAGTGGGGACCCTTTTTTTAATAAATATAAAAGTCTGTTAATCTATATGTAGATTAAAGAAACGAGGACAAAAAAATGAGGTATCATAAACCTGTTGGTAAAGAAGTTAAAAAAGATTCTATTATTCCGGGATTTTGGTTTGACTTCGTTCATGGAAACTCTCGTAATTCCAGTATGATTCCTGTTTTTGATGAAATGTTTGATTTAAAATCTTGGGAAGCTATTGGCTTTGGGTTAATAATCTTTGCTATAATTAGTTGGATGTTTTCATAATGCTAGTATAAAAAGGCCTTTGAACTATTAATTAATTCAAAGGCCTTTTCTTATACTCAATTATTTTTTTGTTTTTGAGATTTCAACCACAAAAGTTCCTGTACTAAATATAATTTTTTAATAAGAAAAAGAGGTGTTGTACATGTTACTAAAAAGAGCCGAACCTAATATTGAAAATGCAGTGCTAGAAAACAATCAAAAGAATATGAAAGATTTGCAATTTGAAGATAATTTCAAAGTATATCTAATGTTGCGTCGTGACGGGACGCATATTTTTAATTCGAACGGTCAAGTCGCATTAAAAGTATTTACTGATAATGAATTAATTAAAATTCTGACTTCTGGTCAGATTTTTGAAATTCCTGATGAATGCTGATTACGTATTTTGTGAAAGTTAAACAATTTATCATGATTTTTTTCTTTTGAAATATCATGAAAATGTAGCTAAATATGAATTAATTTTGTCCAATAGACTTAAGTGAGTCATTGACAAATTACTTCTGCTTAGAAGTTATTTGTCGATGACTTTTTTCATGTATGCTATGTATTTTTAATTGGAAAGGGGAAATTAGTAATGAAACTGTTAGTTAAAGCTAAGAGCTTACTAATTGCGAATTCAGGAAAAGTGAGATTCTTTTTGGGAATGTTAGGTGCATATTTGGCTAGCAAAGTGTCAATGATGTCAGCTGTACCAGTATTCGCAGAATCTGATAATCCACAATACTTTAACCAACACGTAGATACTTCATCTGATGCTAATGATGTTGTAGCTAAAATCTTTAATAATTTTGTGGCGCCACTTCAAAGTTTAGCTGCTGTTATTTTAGTTTTGGCATGTATCATTTGTGGAATAAAGATTGGTGTTTCTGCAATGACAGGTGACCCAAGAGGCCGTACATCCTCATTAATGGGAATTGCCTTCATTATTATTGCTGGTGTGGTTATTGTCCATGCACGTGCAATTGTTGGTATGGCAAGTGGTTTACAAAATGCCGCTTAGAAAAGATTCATTTAGCTAATAGCTGAATGTGGGAAGGAAGAATATGGGAGAAGATGGACAAACATTAATAGTCGATCTTTCGGGTGATCAGAAAAGTGTTCTAGGTTTTGCAACCTGGAAGCAGGTCAGCATTTCGGCTGTTGGTTTAATATTTGGTGCATTAGCTTTTTCATTGGTACGTTGGCTATTTAGTTTAATGGGGGCAGGACTCGGCACTTCCGTAATTTTTGCGGGAACCGTTTTTGCAATAATTCTGCTACCTTTTGTATATGTAGCATTTAAGCCGATTAAAGATGCACAAAATAATATTTTGTATTACGAATATAAGCAATTGATAATTGACCGAAATTTTAAAGAAAAAGAAATTGGAACATACATTAATATTCAACCAAATACACATGTGGTAAATAAAAGGGAATAAGAAATAAATGAATAATCATTCTAGATATCAAAGACCCAGCAAAAAACTTAATGAAAAGTCTAAGCTTTTTAATCCAACGTGGATTGTATGGACAACGATTGTGATTATTTTAATCACTGTGATAGATTCTACAATTCAACATAATACTATTTATGTAACTTTTTTAGTTGCGCTAGCTTTTGCAACATTAGGAGCTTTTGCCTACAAAACTACGCAAAAGCCTGGTGAGTTTACTAGAAGAGTTGCCAAAGTGGGGTTTTGGCGTGCTTTATTTAGCGCAAAATCAAATGTTGATAATACAAATTCGCGTAGAAGAAGAAATCTACGCTAAATTCAGCAGCCAACCGCAATAGGTTGGCTGTTAGCTTAAGCGTAGATTTTAAAAGAGGTGTAAGAAAAATTATTATATTTGAATTTATTTTTGTTATAGCTGCAATTGCTATCTTTGTTTTTATTTTTATTCGACATAATCAAAAGAAAGATTTTGACCTAACACCAAGAGATAAATCTGGAGAAGAAATTGAAGAGGATGAGTCGAATGATCCTAGTTTAGCTCCTATTTATGAGGAAGACTCTGGATATGTGGATTGGAGCCCTTGGGAAGATTTTTTAAAGGATGTTGGAATTATTGACATTCGTGAGGGAATGATTGAATACGAAACTGGTGACAATTCTCGTAAGTTTGTTATGCTCGCAGAGAAAAAACAATCTAATCCTTATTTAAAAACTAATCAAGAGTTAGCTGTTGCCAATATGTTTAATGAGATCTTTTATAACGGATTGCAACGTCCCTTAAAGGAAACCACTTTGAGTCAAAAAATTGAAATGACTGACTTTTTAAATGAATTAAAAGAGCATTCCCAATATTTAAAAGGTTCTAATCAACAAATGAAGGATTATGCTGCAATGGTTATTAAAGATACTCTTGATTATCAAAGAGAAACGGATCGTTTTGAAACTAGAACCTATTTGCAGTTTGAAGCTGTTGTATATCCGGAAGAAGTGTATGGCGATTCAGTTGAAAAACTGGAAGAACAAATTCATGAAAAGGCATTAACTAAGTTGTTAAGGCAAATCACAAGAGCAAGTGATGTTTTAAAAAGAGCAGATCATCCTTTAGAACCCTTGGATACTTTTGGATTATTAGAAGTTCTTTATAAGACTTTTCATCGTGAGAGTAGTGTAAAAATACGTTTTGAAGATATTATCAAAAAACAAAGATTTGCTATTTATACAACCGCAAATCAGTCTGACAAAATATTTAAAGAAGTTAATCAAAGAATACAAATTGAAAACAAGCTTTTGTCACATGCAAGAGATGCGATGTGGCTAAAACAACAGATTGAGAATCAAGAAAAGCTAGCAAAAGGTGAAGATTATTACGAATCTTATGATACAGAGTCGGATCAAGATCGTGAGAAAGGCAGATTGGATTTAAGCGAATTTGAAGATTTAGATTAAAAGGATTGCGAAAAATGGGCTTAATAAAAAAATTACTTGGCAAAAATGAAGAAGACGAATTATTAGATCCGGAACAAGATAATTATGAAGACTCACAGGAAGTATATGAAGATGATGATTATCAAGACTCCGAAACTGACACTCCAAATGAACAAGCTGATGAAACGTATGAAGACGATAACTCTGAGGAAAATCAAGAAGATGAGTATTATCAAAATCGGTTATCTCCATCTACTCAGATTGGTCAACCCAGTTTGATGAATATTATTGGAAATTCATATTGGTCAACCGATGATATTATGCAAGAGTATTTCATCCAGCGTGAAACTATGAAGCATAGAACATATGGAATTGCAGCATATGTTCCACCGTCCGGCTATCCAAGAGTTGTTAAGAATAATATGTTTCAAGAGCTTTTAGCAACTGGTTATGCAGATATTACTATGGATATAGTTCCGCGAGAGAGAAAAACTCTGATGCGTGAACTATCAAATACATTAAACATTATTCGTGCAAATGCACAGTTTCAAGCTGAGCGTGGCCAGACCTTTCAAACTAGGGAAAATACCACTAAGTATAGTGATATTGATAATTTATTAGACGAAGTACAATTTGATGAAGATCGAATGTATGATTTGTCAATTAGCGTCATTGTCTATGGTGATAGCGAAAGAGATATGAATCAAAAATTTGGAACTGTCTCAGACCTGCTTGCCGACCAGGGAGTATCTCTAACCCCGTATGCGAAAAGAGTAAGAAGTGGGTATCTGCAGTCTATTCCGATTGGCGCAAGGGTTTTAACTTTAGACGATACTTACCGAAACGTAACTAGAAAAGCTTTAGCCGTGATGGATACTGCAAGGAATGCGGCTGGACGATTCAACGGAGGAATACCATTTGGTTTAAATCAGGCTACTCCATCACATAACACAGAGTTTTTGAACTTATTTGGTACCGAAACTCATAGACCAAAAAACTACAATATGGGGATAGTAGGAGAGTCTGGGGCAGGTAAATCTGTTGCTAATAAGTTAAAAATAGCAAGAGAAGTATCTATATTAGGATATGAACATCGTTGTATTGATCCTGATGGAGAATATGTAATGCTAGCAAAAACATTACATCAATTGAATTTAAACATTACATCTGATGCGGACTTTATCATCAATCCTTGTGCTGTGTCAACTACTGAAACTCCTATTGATGAAATTAATATGAACGATAGTACTGGTAGACAATTAACTGATGCAGAAGTTGCGGAACAAATCAGAATCAATAATGATGGTTCTCAATTAATTACGCATGAAGACGGATCAGTTTTTGTCCAAAAGGTAAATATCTCAACAATGATTTCAAATGTTGAGGGTTTTATCAATGTAGTTTTAAAGAGCAATGAATCTGAAGATGGTCTTAAATCTTCAGAAATTGCTGTTCTTGAAGATGCAATTAATTCAGTTATTGATGACATGGGAATAACTAGTGATCCAAATTCTTTATATCAGAATAAACCCGGAATGTTAGATAATCAGTTTTATGATCGACTGCCTAAGCCAGAACCTACATTAAGTGATATCTATAGAAAATTAACTCTATTAAACACTGATGAAGAAGGAAGAATTAACCCAAAAGCTGATCGTATATTAGACGCACTTAAGCCATATTTGAGGACGGGATCTAAGCCTATTTTTGATGGTCAAACTTTCTTTGGAAAAGGTAGATCCGTCTTATTAAACGACTATAAGTTTGTTAACTTTAATATTTCTCAATTGGATAAAACTTTAAGTAAAGTTGCATACTATGTTATTACACAATATTTGTGGGAACGCTGGATGAAGAATCCAACTAAGGCGCTAGCTAAAAAAGTTCTAGATGCAGATGAAATTCTACAATTTATTGATGATCCTGAAATGTCGGGCTTTTTTGAAACTATTGTACGTCGATGTCGTAAGCGAAATGGATCTTTATGTTGGCTATCTCAGGACATTAAACGTCTACAAGGTAATGCGAAAGCTGATGCATTATATACCAATTCTGACTTCATTTTTACGCTATACATTAAGCCTGAGCATAGAGAGTTAATGAAAGAAGCTTTTGACCTAACAGATGGTGATTTAGACATCCTTACAGGGCATCCCGAAACTGGAGAAGGTATTCTTCGTATTGAAGGAGAGAATATTTGGATTAGAACTAATCCATCACCTAAAGAAATGGAATTTGTTGAGTCAAATAAGGCTGTTGAGAAAGCAAGAAAGGCTAGAGATGTGGTTGAACAGATTAATCGCTCTCTAAGTGAGTAGTGAAGTACAAAATGAAACACAAAAAGTTAATTAGAAACGTTATTATATCTGTATCGGTGTTTTTACTACTATTTACTGGAGTAACTGTCTTTGGAGCACGACTAGCACCCAAATATGATAAAGGCAATAGTGGAGATGGTATTTTTAATTATACTGGTGCAGGTATAGTAGGAATATATAGTGGTATACGTTCTTCTTTTGAAAAAGCAAGTAATAGCTTGCAGGGCAAAGATTATGACTGGGGTAAGCATTATAAGAAATATAATAATGAAGCACCAAATATTTTAGGAAGTGCCAAAGTATTTCATCAAGCAGATGAACGTGGTGAATACAAACGTACATTTGATAAATTTACAAAAAATGTTATTCCAATGACTGAAAGTCTGAATAAAAATGGACAATATGTATTTGATGTTGGAGATGATCAAAAGTTAAGTAAAAGTCAGAACTCTAAAATTAAAAAAGCGTTTAATGATGAATATAATTCTTGGCTCAAGAAAAATCAAAATCCTTCAACAACTGAGGCACGTTATGAAGCAATGAAAGCAATGGAAAAAGCTTATGAAAAGGTGTTAGGCAAGAATAATCCTCGCACTAAAGAAATTGAAGGAAAGCTCAGTAAACTTAAAAATGAACTAAAAAATAACAACAAAACTTTAGACAAAGATGCTAATAAATCAGATTCTGAACCGCAAACATTGTCAGGAAAAATTGCCAAAGCCTTGTTAGATATGTTCTATACGTCTGGCATAGGAGATTGGATGGCCAAAAGTGGGCCAGGAGCATCAATTTTTGCACTATCTTATAAACCAGGAACTGCAGCTTCGGATGTATATAGTCAATTGGCTTCAAATTTAAACTCAGATATATATTCACAAGTATTTCCGAATACAGCTGATACTAAGAGTTTAAAAGATATTAGATCATGGATGGGACCATTATTTATGTCACTAGCTGGCGTATTAATTGTTATGGTAGTAATCGTTCAAGGAGCTGAAATGGGTTGGGGACAGGCCTTTAATCCATATCAATCAAGACTTAAATGGTACAACAACATGATGGATACGTTTATTGCTGTAATAGGTTGTGTATCATATAGTTTTGTTGTAAAAACACTATTAACAATTAATGGTGGAATTTTAGTTGGCTTAGCCAATTTTATGGCTACAACAAAAGCCGCAAGTAACTATAATATTTTGACAGAAGCAATGACCATTGGTTTTAGTCAAGATACGATAAATATGCTAACATCCGGTAACTTCATTGGGTCTGAATTTTCAGGAATAATCTTTTCAATAATTTATTTAATGACTTACCTAGGACTTGCAGTTTATTTAAAATACTTTTACTTTGTAAGAGAAATAGTATTTATAATCTTATGGGTAATAGGACCAATCTTTATAGCATTATGGCCAACTATTTGGGGTAAAGTTCATACAGTTAATTGGTTTAAAGAATTTACTGGAACTATCTTTATCCAGAGTGTCCATGCATTAACAATAACCTTTATGGCAACGCTAATGGCATGGAACAATCAGAACTTTGCGAAGATGGCTCAAGACATTACAGAAAAATCTGCTGGCCAAGCTGCTAGTGATTCTTTTGGCGCTGTTGGGAGCGCTGTAGGTTCATGGAACTTGATTGGGGCCGGAGGACTGATAATTCAAGGGGCTGCACAGGCTGTTGGGTTAAAAAGTCCAGGAGTAATAGTGAAAAATGCAGCCCAGCACTTTGAAACAATGGTTATTGGATTTATTATTATGATTCTCTTCCAACCATTATCTAGAGCTCTAGCTGACTTATTTGGCGTGGAAAATAATATGCTGGATTCGATTCATAACGCAACTTCCGGTACATTAAAAAGCGGTGCAATGATTGCCGGAGGAGCAATTGTTGGTGGAGCTGCCCTGGGAATTGCTGCAACCGGAACAGGAGCAGCGACTGCATTAACTGGTGCTAAAGCTGCAGGAGCAGGATTAAATGCTGCCAAAAATTTAACTGGTAAAAATAAACTAGATGCCTTTAAGAAGGGTTTTGGAAAGCAGTTTGCCAATAGTGATTCTGTTTTAAACCGGTTCCGCGATAAAGGAGCCAAGACCATGGCTCGGTTTAATGGGATTGTTGGAAAAAGTCTAGGCCAAACCGCCGCCAATACATTTGCTAAAAATGCTGGTATGGATCCAAGTGCAGTTTTTGCACTAACTCGAGCTGGAGGCGAAATAGGTGATCGAGCTGCAAGCCTTACGGCTACACCATTATCAAAACTAGGTTTAAAAGCTGCGGATCCTAATAGAAGGCAAAAGGAAGCATTAAGGAATAATATAAACGATGCAACTAGACGGGCAGCCACTAAGAATACAACTGCAACGATGGATAAGGCTGCTGGTATAGAAGAGCAACTAAAACGAGCTAAGTCTGACCCAGAGTTATCAGCTAACCAAGATAGACAAGAAGCTATTCGGGAAGCTGAAAAAAATATTGAATTTGCAAATAATGCAGGTCTAAGTGATAGTAAAGCTGCCGCAGCTAGAGCTAGAAGATTGACAGATGGAAAGAATAATTATAAAGATGCTCAAGCCTTGAATAATGCTTATCGAAAAAAGATTATGGCCAGCGCACTGTCGCCTGATCAAAAGAAAGCGGCATTACAAGTTGGTGATAAAGCGCTGGTTACCGCAGGGTTACCTGCATATGATCCCAACATAATGTTTGATAATAAAGGATACGCAGATGCTCAAAGAGCTAGTGAGCAAGCTAAAGCAGTAAAAGAGGCACAAATTAAATCAGCATTTGAAAGCAATAAGATTCCTGGTGCTCCAACAAGTGATCAGATGTCATTTAAAGAATGGCAAAATACTGCTCAATATCAGTCAGAATTTGCACCTCAAGTGTCTAATGCTGGAAAAGTTGCTGCTCAAACAGCATTGAATGAGTCTAATGGTCATGTCTATGGCAATATTGATGATACATTATTCCAAAAAGGTATTGATTCTAATCCAGGTACAATAGTTAACTCTGATATTTTCAAACACGAAGTTTCGCAAGGTTTGAAGAGCCAAGGTATTAGTGAAAGTCAAGCTGAAAACTTTGCATCAACCGCAAATGGCATTAGTGGTCAATCATTGACACAAAGTGTACCAATACTAGATGGAGAAGGAGGGTCTGCACAAATTATTGACTCAGGACTATGGAACAAAATTAATAATCAACAAGCTGAAGCGGTAAATGCATCTTGGGGTGGTGATCCTGTAGTTAGTTCAGCTGATCTTAATACTATTTATACAGGTGCAGGTCAAAATATCTATGGGGGGTTAATTGGTAATGATTCAGGTCCTGTAACCGCTGATGACATTACTAACTTTGTTGGAAAACAAAATAGAGCTGCAGATTATACACAAGGACAGGCAAACTGGGCTCAATTCCACAATATGACACAGGCGACCGCTGATAGATATGATATGACTAATCCGTTAACTTGGTTTACTAATCCAAGTCAAAATAACTGGGAAGGAGTGTATGGGGATCAATCTCTGCAATCAAACTTATCCCAAGCTTCTCACGGCTATCCAAGATTAAGTAATTGGGATCGAACCGCACAGAAACGTATTACATCTAATCCTAATTTGCAACCCAACACAACAGGCATGTCTTTAAGTAGCGCATATAGTATTCTGCCGAAGACAATGTCACAGAATGGTGCTGATGTTGGTATTGATCCTGGTTCATTCAGAATGCAAGTTCAAAATACTCATTCATTATTGCAGGCTCGTGATTCAGAAGGTATTTGGCACGATGTTGGTAACATTGGTCCAGGAGACGGAACACTATCAGCTGGTGATACTGTATACCAAGATTTAGATTTATCATCGAATGGGACACCATCATTGCACTATGACAATGCTAGTCATTCGGTATCTACGCCTTATACATTAGATGGAAATACAAAATCTCCAGCATCTTTAGTTAATGGCATCCCTGAATTAGGCGACTTCTTCACTAATCCATCGTTTAACGCTAATAGTCAAAGAGATCTGGGTGACTTCATGCATATGGCTCCTTCTAGCATTCTACAAAAAGCAGTTGGGGTTGATAGAAATCCAACTCTAGATCAATATACTCAGTCATATAGTGACTTTGCTTTACAAGGAAATAATAGTTCCTACACAATAACTGGCATTAACTCTATAACTGGGCAAAGAGAAAACTTAACTATGCTAAGCAAAAATGCACCCGAACTAGAAGGAATGCCTGCAAATACTTCATACTATATTCCATTACATAATAATGGAGAAACGGGCTTAGATATTGATACTGCTAATAGCAATAGTCAAATTTTTTTCAACGGTAATGTAAAGCATTCAGATAGAAAATTAGCTAGTTCAGTATTTGAAAACTTTCTAGATGATCCCAAAAGAATTGATAGAGTTAATAATTATCTGCATGAATCTCTGCTACCATATACAAGAAGTTATACGAGAAACTTTATTTCAAATAATCCTGCTATGTTGGATGGGACTAACCTAGATACTTTTTATAAAGGAATTTATTAAGAAAAATGAATGACAAAAGAAAGCTAAATGTCCCAGATACTGATTTAGATGGCTTTCTTGCCATATTAAATATAGTGGCTTTATTATCATGCTGGGGAGCAGTTATTTTAGATATTTTGTTCTTTATGATAACGTCAAGAACAATCACGTTTATATTGCTAAGCTTTTTAACACCTTTAAGATATTTCTTCTTTGATATTGCTCCAAGTAAATTGGCCAAAAGGCCGCCAGAATTAGATAGAATAATACCTTTAACAATTCTAGTTAATTATTGGAATAAAAAATTTCCGATTCCACAAGGTAATTTTTTAGCGGATATGGTTGGAATCTTGCTTGCAAGTTTAAGAGCTTGGGTTAATGGTTATGGACTATTATTTTTTGACAGCTTCACATTTCTGTATAAAAAAAGAAATGACAAAAATGGAATTCCATTGAATGGAAAAATAAATAAATTATCTGATAGTAAAAGGCTCAATAATTTATATGATAAAAATGAAAAGAATATGGACAAAGAGGTATCTTTCTTGATAGAGAATCGGATCGCTGAGAATATAGACATATGGAATTTTCCACTGAGAAGATACCTCAGTACGCAAAAAGAAGATTCGTACTTTAAAGCCAATGAATTAGGGGCTAAATTGATAGATGATAGATATATATTAGATAATCAGAAATATACGCAAGACCATACATCTTTAAAAGTAAGGAAGTAGTGCACACAAGCATGTGTCATGCTAAAATGAAAATGGTAAAAATAATTATTTATTATTTTTATTTGATTATTTAGTCGCGTGACTATTGTTTTTTAAGGACTTATTGTTAAGTCAGCTTAATGGTTTTTGCTACTATATGTAGTTGTTTAATGTATTCAATTATTTAAAGGAATTACTGAAGTTTTATTTAGTAATTCCTTTTTTGTTTTTTAGGAGTGTTCATGATGTGAAAATGAACGAATGTAATTTGTTTTATGGTCGAAAATGATAAGAGTTGTATTTATTAATTATGAAAGGTTAAAGATGTATTGTAGATATAAAGTAAATATAGTATTTAATTGTAATGATGAATATCAAGTTGGTAAAACTAAAATCTTTACAGACGAGCAGTTAGCTAAAGACTATTTGATAGAAACTCTCAAATATAATAGAAGTATTCTTGGAAATCCAGCTCTTACAAAAGGTATTATGGACAATGATTATTTTGGAGAACATTATTTACTATTAGATGACGAATCAAATTCTTATCTAGGTTATAGTGATGGTATGAATGAAGATATTTATTTCATTGAGAAACAAATAAATTAAATATTTAAAAGGAGTTGTAATTATGAAATTTGTTATTGGCTGTATTGTATTATTTATAATTATTAAGCTTTGTGATAGATATGATAAAAGAGAGTTAGCAAGAAAAGAGGAGATCAGAAAAGGACCTACTTTTGTTGAAACTTTGAATAAAATTAATCCTAACTATCATAAAGACGTTGATCAAACATCAAATTATTCTGGGCATAATAATGCGGTAAAAACCTATTTAAATGTAAATTCTGTAGATTGTTCTAAGGATGAACAAGATAAGCAAGCTGAAGAAAAAAACGAAGATATAATTGCTCCCAATTCTATTTTAATTAATAGTAAAACTGGTGAAATGAATGTACCTAGTCAGCAATTTAATTCGGAAAAGTTTGTAAGTCAAAAAGAGTTTCATTTAGTTCAGAAGAATGATAAAGAAAAAAGAAAAGAACCCATTGTCTCTAAAAAAGACTGGAAGGAAGAAAACAAATCAAAAATTGCAAAATTATTTGATGAATAGTTAAATAGTAAATAGCAAAACAAAATAGGGATGCTTATAGTGTTACAACTAAAGCATCCCTATTTTGTGTCTTATTATTTAAAAAATATAAAAAAGCTAGTTAGTTTCGTTTAAATATTTGCGTTGTTTATTTGCATGTGCCTCCTGGATATACTGATCAGTGGCCGAAATTCCAGTATGACCTAGTTGAGTTGCCACTACCATTACATCTTTACTTTCGTCATATAGCTCAGTTCCTAATGAGTGTCTTAATTTATGTGGTGTAGTTCTATGCCCCTCTGGATACGCTTCAGAATATTTGGCGACAAAGATTTCAACAGCATTTGGAGTAATTCTATTACTTTTATTCTTATATTTACTTAGAAATAAAGCTTTTTGACTCTTATCTGGATTATATCTGTCTTGACGTATATCTAAATAATCTTTTATATAAGGAATTGCCCAGTCAGCAATTAGTGGAGCATCTTTTTTACCACCTTTTCTGACAACGAGAATACTTCTGTCTTTTAAGTTAAGGTCTTTAGTATTCAGATTGGTTAATTCAGATACACGAATACCGGATGCTAAAAGTAAAGCAATTATTGCTAGATCTCTTTCTTTATTTTGTTTAAAAGAGGAGAGAGCACGAGGACTTAACGTCCGTTCATAATCGTTCTGAATGAAGTTAAGCCACTCATGCTTTTTTTCGTGCATATATAACATTGGAGCAAATTTCGCGTTTCTATACGAAATAGAATCTTTAGCTCCTTTTAGCAACGGTACTTTGAGCATAACATTACGATAGAAATAGGGTTCACCGTCATTCTTATCTGCAACCACTGTTAAGTAATGATATAGAGAGCGTAATGCATTGATTGTCCGATTTAAAGTTACTTTGCTATTTTTTTTACTTTGTTTATTTTGTCTAACACTTAATAAACGAATATATTGTTGCACTTGGCTAACTTTTAAATTTTCAAGAACGCTTAATTCTATCTCTTTATTCGATTTAGCAACGCTGATTGGCTTAGAATTCGGAATTTCAGGATCACTAGGCGTTTCTCTTAGCCAAGTGAAAAAGCGGTTATATTCGCGTAAATATTGATATAGTGTAGCAACTGATAGATTAGGTTGCTGACAATAATTAAACACATAAATAGGCAAGCTTTGTAATTGCTTATCAATTAAATTTTGATACTTTTTTGAATCCATTATAGTTCTCCCTATATTGCTAAAGTCATTATAACTTAACTAAGAGTGAGAGTCACGACTCATAATTAATAGTAGATTGTTACTTTCATGTAAATTAAAATAAAGAGTATAATGTTACTATAATATTTATCCTACATCAATAAAAAGCCGGCTATAGTTAGCCGGCTTTAGTAAACAGGGGAATGTGAATTAATACCATCCATTCCGTTGCCAAAAGGCCTGAGCATTGGCCCAGGAACCATATCTATTTTTAACGTAATTATTTGCTACTCTTTCTTGATTAGCAGGAGACCAGTCACCATTTAGATAGTTTGAATCAAGTTGATAGCGTCCTATATAGCGACCATTTCTAGCCGCATATGAGCCACCTGATTCTCTTGCAGCAATCCATTCTTTAGCGCTATTTTCACTTCCGGAAATTTGAGTGTTAGATAAAGCGTTATATTGCTGGCTTTGAGCTTGAGAGTAGCTTGAAGTAGATTGAAACGTTGTTGTAGGCTTCTGATTATTTTGATTTGAGTTGTAATTTTGTACTGGTTGAGTATAACTACTAGATTGTGCTTGTGCTGAGGTACTGGATGAATTTGTAGAAGGCGAGTTAACCTCTAATTTCTGATTAATAAAGATTAAACTTCCGCCATTTTGCAAATTGTTATCTTTTACTATTTGATTAACAGTAGTTTTATGCTTTTGTGCAATATTCCATGTTGTATCACCTTTTTGTACAGTAACAGTGTCAGCATGAACTACATTATTATTTAAAGCAGATGCTCCTAATGAAGACATCGCGCCCCCACTGATAAACATTAATATTTGTTTTAGTTTCATTATTAAACTCCTTTTTCTCTTGGTTAATCTGTATCTATCATAAAATAAAAGAGATATCCTCATATAAAAAGCAAATATTATATAAAATAGATAAAGCTTTATTTATGTATATTTTGAAATTAATTTCTTAAAGCACTGTTAAATATAATTTACAAAATTTGCATATAATGTTAAACATGATTTACAATAATAAGTAGTTTTATAAATCATGTTTTACAGAAAGGTAAAAATATGGAATCTGCTTTACTAAAAAGTATTATTTTTTCTCAACATGAAGTAATTCGAAACGAACAAATAGTGCCAAGAGATTATACTTTTGATCCAAATGATAATTATGTACTAATAGGCATGCGACGTGCAGGAAAAACAATGGTAATGCATAAGCATATCCAAGAAATGATACAAAATGGAATAGATTGGTCTCAGATAATTTATATAAACTTTGAAGACGAGCGACTTCAACAGATGACTGTTAATGACTTTAACGATATAGTAGTTGTTGCAAAAGAACTATCATCCAAAAAATCTTTTTTCTTCTTTGATGAAATACAAAATATCGAGGGATGGGAGAGATTTGCAAGAAGAATGGCAGATGATCATCAGCGAGTGTTTATAACAGGATCAAATTCAAAAATGATGAGTTCTGAAATTATCGATAGATTAGGCGGTCGATATATGATGAAACTTATTACTCCTTATAATTTTAAAGAATATTTAACGGCAAAAAAAATACAACATGATGAAGCTGCCCTATACACGAATTCTCTACTTGCATCTATAAAGGGAGAATGTAGAAAATATTTACATGATGGGGGACTCCCTGAAAGTTTACAACAGCTCAATGTTAGAGATTATCTAACAAATATATATCAAAACATATATTTAGGTGACATAATTCGAAGAAATAATGTTAGAAATAAAAAATCATTGTCACTTTTGATTTCTAAAGTATCTCAAACACTAATGCATGAAGTTTCTTATAGATCTTTGACAAAAGCTGTCAAAAGTACAGGAAATCCAATGAGTGTACCTAGTACGATTGATTATATTGATTTTTCAAAAGAAGCATTCCTTATCTTTGATATTAAAAATTATGTTAGTAAGTTTACCGAAAAAGAAACGTTACCTAAATTATATTTTCAAGATAATGGAATTTTAAATTTATTTTTATTTAGAAAAGAATCAGCTCTGCTTGAAAATCTTGTTGCAATCACTCTGTATAATAAATTTAGGAATAATTTATATTATTTACACTCAAAAAAAACTGGAATAGATATAGATTTTTATCTACCAGAGATTCAAACAGCTATTCAAGTAAGTTGGTCTATAGATGAATATTCTTATAAACGAGAGATTGGCAATCTTGTAAAACTTGCCAAAGAAGACTCTAATGTAAAGAAGTTTTGCATAATTACTAATGAACAAGAGGACACAATCAAGCAAGAAGGAATTAATATTCAGGTCGTTCCTTTGTATAAGTTTTTATTGCAGAATTCAAAATAATCTACAACAAAGCTATGGTATAATACTATTGTAAAAATAATTATTTATTATTTTTATTTGATTTTTTCATCTTTTATAAGATGATTTGTTTTGTACTCATTGTTGAGTAGAGTAATGTTTGTTGTAACTTTAAGTTACTGATTATTGGTTTTATTAAATATTTGAGGAATTGTTGAATTTTATTATTTAGCAATTCCTTTTTTGTTTTAGAAAGGAAAAAGGAAATGCTATGACTGTTTAGATAGCCAATTAATGTTTTGTAGTAATAAATATTTAAGAAAGAAGAGCTTAATATTAAGCTCTTTTTGTGTTTTTAAAGGAGAAAAATGTATGAGAAACTGGTCACTTGGATTTGGAACTTTATTAAATTTTTTGAACATCCCCAAAGATGACTATGTAGGTCAATTATTAGTGGGAATAATGTATTTTGTAATATGTGCAGTTCTATTTCAGACACTGTTCTATTTTATTCCAAATATAGAAATATACTTATTTGGATAACTAAATTTAATGAAATATAAAGGTAAGGTTGTAGTTGATTAAACTATAGCCTTTTTGTTTAAGGAGAAAAATAATGAAAATTAATGTTTTTGTTTCAAATTTAGGAAAATACAACGAAGGTATGTTAACAGGAAGCTGGACAAGCCTACCTGTTAAAAACGTTAATGAAGATATATTGGACAAAATTATTAGTAAAGATGTAACCGGCAATTATATCAATGACTGGTTCATATCAGACTATGAGGCACCATTTGAAATTGATGAGTTCGAGGATCTATATCAGTTAAATGAATTAGCTAAGGCTTTAAAACATTATGATGATTTAAAGTCAGTGTTTAACGATTTGGATGACAACACAGCATGTTCAGTTCCTGAGGTTGTGGAGTTTAATGAAGCAGGAATTGAAGATCTTGTTGGTGGTGATACAACAATGGAAGTAATTCGAAAAGGCTGTTTTGGCGATATAAGTTGGAATGATGACTATATTTATATTGATGGTAACGGTAATTTATCTTCAATAAGTGAAAAAATTTATCAAGATTGGTTAAAGAATGACTCTGACCAAATAATTGAAGAATTCAAAAAGGAACAAAATATTTAAAAGGTGAGGAACTATGTTAAAGAAAATATTACCAGGATATTCTATGATGCTAAATTATTTGCTGATTTCAGATACAGATTTAGAGGGACATATTTTAGGGCTCATGCTTTATTTATTAGCATTGGGAATACTAATAGAATGTTTAAGCTGGTTTGTACCTAATTTAATAGCTTTGATTTAGATAGTAAAAAGGTTGAAAAAATGAAAAAAATAAATAATCAAGATTATACATATTATGAATTTGAAAATTTTGCTGATTTGTCTCGCTATCAGTATGATCATAAAGCCGTTCCATTATTTGCAGATTTACCTCCAAACCAGATAGTGTCAACATATCAATTAGAAAATATGTCTAAATTATACAATTGGAGATACAATCATAATGAAAGCTGGAAGGAAAGTCGTATTTACTACTATCCAAGCTTGCAGGATTTTGCAATTCATGAAGTGATGGATGGCTTGTATGATAATTTTTTTCACTTTAGTGGGACAGATTATCATGGCGCTCCAGACTTAACTAATTTCATTAATTACAATAAATTAGGTATCATGCTTATGCAAACTGCAGATAGCAGTATATATGCCTCGGATGGTTCCAGCATGTTTGAACTTATTGATATTTAAATGAATAGAGCAGAGTATGAAAAAGCATATTCTGCTTTTTTGATAAATAAAGAAAAGAGTATATAGTATTATGAAAGAAATTACAAAAACAAAAATGTTTACTGATGCAGAACTTGAATTACTGACAAGAGTAGCAAAAGCTCATGAAGAATTTTTTGAAAAAATTAGAGATAGGTTGCCAGAGGGAAATGTAGGCAAATTTATCTTCTATGTCCTTGGTGATTTCCTCCATGATATGAACGAAGTAGTTCTTAATAATCCAGAAGCAGAAATTAGTTATACTTGGGACGGCAAGATGGAAGATTATATTAAAACGCTTTATTTAGAAATGAAGTATGCCAAAAACATTGTGGTAAATCTTTATTTAGATTTTGTGCGCAATGCTGATGACCTCATCTATGTAGAACCAGATGTGATTAATGATTTTTCTGATGATTACTATTATGGGGACTTTGGTGGAGCAATTGATGATGACTATGATAAAAAAGAGGTTAACCAATTGACGGATAATCAATTTTCTTACCTAAATGATATTCTTTTAATGGTAGATTTAGATAAAATTACTGATGATGAACTAATTGAACAACCGTAATTATTTAAAAAGTAGCACTCTCACACATACCATTAGAGAGATGCTACTTTTTGTTTTGTATAAAATATTATTTGGAAATTTTGGATAAGTAATTTAAAAGTTCCATTATTTATAATTTAAAAAACCAGATACAATTTATAACTAAATAAAAAAAGGAGAGTTGTTGGATAAAATCATAAAGTTTGTTCGTTCATACATGTTTTATTAAAATCTTTGTTTTAATAAAACATGTATGAAATAAATATGGTAATTCTACATAAGTGCCACATTTGGGGCAAGTTTATTGAAGCATCTCCAGTGGCTTTCCACCGTTAGTATAGCTACATTTTGAAAAAAATTGTTGAAATGTACTAAAGATTACTTTCAACTTGCTTCTTACCATACTACTTGTATCTATAGTCAAGTACAGGTCGAGCATTCGTCAGCTTGTGTTATTAATTGAGTGAGCAAAATAATGAAGTCTAGAAAACTATTAACGTTTAGTTCACCTCAACAATAAAAATTACATCATTCTTTGTTTTTGAACATTCTTTTGATATCTATTTTGATATCTAGCCCGAGTCCGTGTTTTGCGTTTAAAAAGCGTAAAAAGTGAATGCAAATTAAACGCTTTTTAAACGCTTAAACGCATTTTTGATACTTCTTCAATTAGTATAATCCCTTATTACGGCTTGACTTTGCTACAATGGCAAGCTTTTGTATAATACAAGTTTTATTAAAGTGATTACTTTAATAAAAGAAAAAGCGTTTCAGTCTGTCTTAGATTTAAACGCTTTTATATATAGATAATATAATTAAAAAATCTGTCCAGAAGGCAGCTTAAACTCTCAAAGTATAGTTACTTTTAAATTGTACGAAGAATTTTGGCCAACGAATTATCTTTAGATAATAGGGTTAACAATTTCTGAACAGATCGATTAGGTTCGCTTCGATTACCTTCCCACGACTCTACAGTTCTTTTTGATACACCAATTAAGTCAGCTAGACCAGCTTGAGTTGTTCCAATTTCTTTTCTTAGATCCTTAATTGTTTCTGCATTAAACTCAGGTCTAACTGGAACAGTTCTGCTTACCACTTCTACTTCGTTTGGTTTGCCTTGAAAATATGCCTCAAATTCTTTTATCGATTCCTCAATACTTAACATTTTATTCACTCCTATCCAATTAAATTATTTTTAAGTTCCTTACTAAATTTTTTAAGCATATTTTTTTGACTCTTAGTTAAAGATTCTTAATACTTGAAAAGACTCTAACAAAAAATGCAACTAAAAATATAACTTTCTTAGCTGCATAGTAGTCTTCTGAATCTCTTAGCAATTCAATAATATTTAATTAACAATATTATATAATATCAAACTCTATTTTGACAATGCACTATTCAATATTAAAGACCAAATAATTTTAAGTTATGATCAGTTGCAGGAGCTGTAGCAATTAAATTACCTCTAATTGCCCACCTATTCTTTCCTCCATCGGCGCAAGTAATTAACGTAACAATGTCCTCTTTTGTATTATTAACTAGCCAAACGGCGGAGGGTGCTACAACTTTTTTCATATTTATTTGATACTCATATATTTTTTCCATATCAGTTAGATACACTTTTTCTCCTACCTGTGTTCTCTCAAGAGGTGAAAAAAGGACTCCATTATTTGTCATGTAGTGACCAGCCAAGGGATAATTTCCTTGACCCATTACTTGGTCAGCACGCATTGTACATCCGCCTACCGACATATTAATATTACTTAATCCTTTTTCTATTGGCAAATACATTCCTACACTTGGAATTGCCAGTGCACCTATTCCATAAGCATTTCTTGATTTTGAGGATTTAGATTGAGCCACCTCTTGCCAACCTATTTCTTTAACTTTTGAGTAGTCAAAAGATCCCTTTTTCTTCTCATTCTTCTTAACTGAGCTTTTTGATAATTTCTTTAGACCATCCACCTGATTTTGTCTAATTGCTTCATTTTTTATTTGTCCATTAAAAATCAGAGTTAAACCGATGGATAAACTAACCAATGCTAATAACGCATATATTATTTTTTTTATAGTTTTACTCATAATGCTACCTTTCATTCATTTAAATTTATTTTAGATGAATGAAAGGCAATGTTGAGAAAATGTAAATATTATAGAATTTTGTGTTTTAAGGAAAATCAAACGAAAAAGAGATGCTGAGAGAAGCATTCTGTGACCTTTAAATTTTTTAGTATTAGTAATTTATAAATTTAAGCTCAAATAAAAGTCTAAATTTCATTACGCATATTTTGTTAAGTTAGAGTTAGCCATCCCTCCCGGTACAAATTCTCGTTCATCTTCTTCACCATTAGTACAATAATAGTAATGCTCAGTATAACTAATATTTTCGCCTTTAATTTTTATTTTTACTGAACGCTTACGTTCCTCTACTTCATGTGCTTGATCACAAATTGGACACTCACTAAGAAAAATTTTTCTTACCAATGTTTCGTTACTCATTTCAATTCTTTCCTTTTAAATCTAAAATTTCCATAAGAAGTGACCCTCCCGTTACGCTCTTCTTGAACACTATCTAACTCCGAAAAGTGATATTTAATTTCATCCAAGCTTTTTGACCAGTCAATAATTTTCGCTTCATCTAAGGATCCTTCTTCTACCTTTATTAAATAAAATAGATTAGGCTTCATTATCGTATCTTTAAGAATTAGAAATTCTTCTCCACTAATCTTTTTATAAGCAATGTGAACATAAAATAGCTGCTTATACTCAATAGTTTTGCCGATAAATTCTGTTGTTGTTTCAAACGTAAATATATCTTTGATACAAGCAAAAATTAAAATTATAATATTTAACCAAAATAATGAGGTCGTGTAAAGGTTGTCTGAGCTCATTCCATGAAAAAACTGGATATTAATACTCTTAGAATTACTAAGAATATTAATAAAGAAAAAAGAAATCCATATATCATGGAAATAGTAAAAATTAAGCCTAATAACTTTATTAATTGCTGTAATTGGATTGTAGTTTATTTCCATTCCATTAATCTTCTCTGTTGGTTCAAGTTTATAAAATGTCTTCTCATAGATCTTATTGATAGACACCATCACATAAATCACAATAATAATGCCAAATGAAATTTTCAACTCATTAGCTGCAAAGTTACTGGAATAAAATTTAGCGTATAAATTATTTAATATCTTTATTATATTAACTCCCAAGATATTAATCTCAATATTTGTTTTTGTATCACTCCACAATATAAGTAGAGAAACTATAAAAAGCCAATTTATGAATCCAATATCATTGGCCTTTTTTAACATTTTTTTCCAATCATCAAATAATGGATCTAATAGTTTTTCAAAAATAACAACCACCACCTTATTGTAGGTAAATATATTATCCAAAATCAATCATATCTAAAATATTTTCTCGTTCTTCTTGATCAAGTCCCAAATATGCCAAAGTCATTTGTTCAGAGCTATGATTGAGAAGCTTCATAACTAATGCAATATTATGATTTGTTTGCTGATAGACGCGATATGCTCCAGTTTTTCGCATAGTGTGAGTACCAAGGTAATCAATGTTTAAGTTTTTACCAACTTTGTCCATTATTTTCCAGTACTGTCTCCCATCAATATGCTTTTCAGCATGATAGACAGAAGGAAAAAGCCATTGACTTGATAGAACATTCCCATTAAAAGAGGGATGCTGAAAACGTGAAATATGTCTTGCCCTGTCTTGATAAGCCTCAAGCCAGTCAAAGTAATTTTCTAAGTCTTCTTGAACAGGCTTT